>SKEY01000077.1_pt1 | contig 156738 bp, 132 predicted proteins | sample 4843871 | NCBI WGS metagenome assembly SKEY01 (sample SAMN11008797, study PRJNA524170) | human gut metagenome | biome: Human fecal sample; material: Feces; isolation source: fecal sample from pouch patient p36 | host: Homo sapiens | place: Israel: Tel-Aviv | collected 2016-12-04
TTTACTGATTATTAGATTAATAAATCTGTGTGAATCTGTGTAATCTGTGGTGAGTCTTATTCATTACTATACCGTTATACGCCAATTCTTATATCGAATTTACATTAATACTTAGTATTTAAACAGCACCACTCCTCCTTCCAGGATCACTCCTTTATCGTAAGTAACTCCCTTGTTGTAGTAGCGGCTGCCGCCGTAACCACCGGTGACAAATATACCGAGGCGGTCTGTTAAGCGATATTCCAGATTGACGCGTGCCTGGAGGGCATAGAGGCGTGCAGGGAAACCGTAATCTTTATTCTTGAAGTTTTCGATGTGCTGGAAGCCCAGGTCACCGCTGATGAACAACTGCTTGTACAAAGGTAATTCGAGGCCGGCACGATAGAAGAGGGAGGCGGAAAACTTATCGCTGAAATCCAGATAATGTGTACCACCGCCTAAGATGGTATAGAACAACTTGTTCTTGAAACGGGCACCTACATTCAGCTTTGTAGTGTTTCCTCCGAAAAGCATTAGCTGTACTTTCGTATCCGGATTGGCATTTACCAGACCTAACTGGAAACCATCGAAGTTCTCCTTATAGTAATTGAATAATCCAATTTGCAATCCTTTTCCGCTTTTTGCCATGTTCATGGGGGCAAGTTGTGCACCGGTAAAACTTCCGCCTACCACGTTACCGAGTCCGGATATTTGCATACCGTGCATGTCTTCTCCTGTGATGTTACCCAAGCCGCTGATTTGTATGCCTCGCAGACTTTGGCCTACAATATTCAGAAGTCCGGAAGTGGTGATGCCATTGAAGCTCTCACCTGCAATATTGGCTAATCCTGCCAGGTGCACACCCGAAGAGTTTTCACCGCTAATGTTCAGCAGACCACCTATGATAACACCACTGGTGTTGTCTCCTGTTATATTGGTGAGCCCCGAGAAAATGACACCTTGTGCATGATTTCCCGTGATACCGACTAAACCGGATATGGATACGCCACTGAGATTATTCCCATTCACGTTACTGATACCGGCAATCTGGACGCCTCGCATACTGCCTCCTACTAAGTTGGCAAGTCCTGTGATTTGTACACCGTTCATGTCACGCAACACCACTCCACCCAGTAGATTGATACCCACGCCGTTCAGGCGGTTCATGGAGGAAAAAAGACCGAGGTTGAGGCAGGTACTGCCGACAGTATCAGTCTGCTGTGTAGACATGTTCTTCCACAAGGATAGGTTGATGCCGACAGGCTCTCTGTCTTTCTTTGTTGTTGACGGACTGTCAGTGGTCTGTGCAGGGAGTGTACCCGCAACCATCAGTAATGCAATAATGGATGGAAATAATCGTCTCATTGGTTTCAATCTTTAATTTCGTCCGGCCAAGGGGCTAATTTGCCGGTGGCACGAAGCGTAGGACGCTGTGCATCTACCGACCGGAGATAGTTACTTAATTTCTGTGCTAATTTCTTTACGATACGCGGATTCTTTATAGCCACGTCGTTTTTCTCGCTGATATCTTCCGGAATATTAAACAGTTCACGTTTACCGTCCGCAAAGTAATATACAAGTTTCCAGTCACCGGAGCGGATGGAACAGGTAGCCCCAATACCTGGGCCCGAAGGTCCCCAACTATGGGGATAGTGCCAATAGATATCACGATCCTTGACTTTGCCCTTTCCTGTCAACAACGGCATAAAACTGATACCATCCCGTTTTTGCACGGTAGTGTACTTCTGGACGCCTGCTATCTCAAGAATAGTCGGGTAGAAATCTTCAATCATCAGATAATCTCCACATTTCGTGTCCGGAGCTACTACACCGGGCCAGCTCACGATCATCGGTTCGCGTACACCGCCCTCGTAAGCGGAACCTTTTCCGCTGTTAAGCGGGTAATTCTGTGTATGCAGTTCTCCGGCACGGGTATGTGCAGCCAGTCCGCCATTATCGGACATAAAGAGAATGACTGTATTTTCTGTCAGATGGTTGCGTTCCAGATAATCCATCAGATCTCCCAGACTTTTATCCATCCCTTCAATGAGGGTGGCATAGGCGGCCTCTACGGGTGGAAGTCCTTTATCCAGATATTTCTGATAGAAGCGATAGTCCGGTTGTATAGGCGTATGAATGGCATAATGAGCCATATATAAGAAGAATGGTTCATCTTTCTGTTGTGCGCTATCCAAAGCCTTCATCGCTTCCAGTGTAAGTGCTTCGCTGAGGAAGGTGTCCGTGCCATGATATTTTTCCAATCCCGGAACTGCTGCCAACGGACTTTTCCCGTCCGGCTTATTACCGAAATTATTCTTGCCGTAGTAACTGGCCGGTGAACCGGCAGCGTGTCCGGCTATGTTTACTTCAAAGCCCATCGTCAGCGGATCAGCTCCGGGAGTATCATTGGCTCCAAAGTGGGCTTTACCGCAATGAATGGTCTGATATCCGTTCTCTTTAAGCACTTGTGCAAGCGTAGTGACTTGTGTAGTGTGTTCGATTCCCGGTTCCTGACAAATACCATTCACATTCCATTCCGGATAGATCATCACAGAGTCCGGTTGTTCATGCGTTGTATTTTTGCGTAATGTCCAACTTGTCACACGATGCCGCGCGGCATTCATCCCTGTAAAAAGACTGACCCGGGTGGGGGAGCTGATACTACAAGCGTATGCTTGTGTGAACATCTTCCCTTGTGCCGCCAGGCGTTCCATATTCGGCGTGTGGTAAGTGTCGTTGTAATGCGTTCGTTGAGTCCAGAAAGGCAGCGAAGTATCCTGCCATCCCATGTCGTCAACCAAAAACAGAACTATGTTCGGACGTTGCTTTTCTTTCGGCGCTCCCTTTGCCGGAGATGCCGCAATCGCTTCTCCTGCCATACCACACATGGGCAATATGGCAGCAGATAGTAATAATTCGTTTTTCATTTGAGATGATACTTTATAAAGGTTAGTTTCTTTTTCTTATCCCTTCGCCTCTTGGTATAAGAACCGTTTAATGGAGCGTTTGGGCGTTTTCTCAAATTCTTCGGGATAGATTTTCATTTTGAATATCTGGCTGTATGCCGGAAGCTCTGCGTTTAACGCAACGCGGTTTTCTTCCATGACACGTTCGATGTCCGTAGTGGTCAGACCATGCGCAAAAGCATCGTCAAAGTCAGGATATACTAGTCCGACAAGCTTTTCATTTTGCTGTACGATGATGCTTTCGGCAACATACGGCAGGTTGTTCAGCTTGTCTTCTATTTCTTCGGGATAGATATTCTGTCCGCTGGCACCGAGCAACATGTTCTTGCTGCGTCCCTTGATGGTTACATTGCCCTCGGCATCCATCAGCGCAAGGTCACCGGTGTGCAACCAACCGTCTGCATCAATAGCCTCACGGGTGGCTTCTTCATTTTTATAATATCCCAGCATGACGTTAGGTCCGCGGCATACGATTTCTCCCGCTATGTTTTCCGGATCAGGAGAAAGGATTTTCACTTCCATACGGGGGACGGCCTTACCGCAGGAACCCGGTTTGAAGCGTGACCAGTCTTCGTAACAGATGATCGGCCCGCATTCTGTCATTCCGTAACCTACCGTGTAGGGGAATTCTATCATGCGAAGGAACTGTTCTACTTCCTGGTTGAAAGCGGCACCCCCTACAATAACTTCCGCAAAACGTCCACCGAAGGCACTGACTACTCCTTCGCGTACGGTTGTCTTGATCTTGTCGTTGATGATGGGGACTTTAAGCAATAGTTTCATGGTTGGTGTTTCCAGTTTCGGAAGCACGTTCTTCTTGATAATCTTTTCTATAATAAGCGGTACGGCTATCACCAGGTGCGGCTTCACTTCCGAGAATGCCTGGAAGATAATCTTCGGGCTTGGCATACGGGTGAGGAAGTATATCTGACATCCTGCGGAGAACTCGTACAGGAATTCGAATGCCAGGCCATACATGTGCGCCATCGGTAGCATGGAGATAATCTTATCCCCGGCCTTCAGTGGCAATACCTCAAATGCAAATGCTGTATTCGACCACAGACTGCGATAGGGTAGCATTACGCCTTTGGAATAACTCGTCGTACCGGAAGTATAGTTGATTACTGCCAGTTCTTCAGGCTGGTCCTTGTGATATTCGATGTGTTCCTTGCGGAAATTCTTGGGGTATTTCTTGCCGAACAACTCATTCAGGTGTTCGCGGGCATAATCCAGCTTTTCCGTACGGGATATCAGGATAGAGAAATCCGTCATCAGGATGATGCCTTCCAGAATGGTCATGGCGGCTTCGTTCAGATTCTCCCATACCTGGTCGCCCACAAACAGTAATTTGGCTTCGGAATGGTTTACAATGTTATGTATATTATCCGCTTTAAATTCGTGCAGGATAGGAACTGCAACGGCTCCGTAGGTCAGTGTAGCGAGAAAAGTAACTCCCCAGTGTGAACTGTTACGTCCGCAGATGGCAATTTTATCTCCTTTCTTGATGCCGCTTGCTTCGAAGATTAAGTGTACTTTCTCTATTTTGCGGGCTACGTCTTTGTATTGCAGGGTAGCCCCATTATAATCGGTCAGGGCATCCAGGTCCCAATTCTGTTTAATGCTGTTCTCAATATAGGCGATAAAACTTTGTTCCATGATATTATATATTGCACATTTAGTTGAAATTTGTGCAAATATAAGGCTTTATAGAAAGAATGCAAATTTTTAACTGAAAAAAGCGGGGGGGATGTACAATTTAGCTTGCCGGATGAATCTCACCACAGAGTAACACAGAGTTCCACAGAGTTTTATTTTCCTTGAGTTCAAATTAATAAAACTCTGTGGAACTCTGTGTTACTCTGTGGTGAATTTAATGCATTACCGCCCTAAGTACCAGTTATACATGCGTTGTACGCCTTCTTCAATCTCCACTTTGTGGTGCCAGCCCAGAGCGTGCAGTTTCGAGGGGTCAGTCAGTTTGCGCATGGTTCCGTCCGGTTTGGTGCTGTCGAAAGTCAGCTGACCTTGGTAACCTACGGTGGAAACTATCAGTTCGGCCAGTTCGCGGATAGAGATTTCCTTGCCTGTACCTATATTAATATGGCAGTTACGAATATCTTTATCACCTTGTTTGTAGGTGTCTTTGAAGTCTACATGCTCCATGACGAAGACGCTGGCATCTGCCATTTCTTCGCTCCAGAGGAATTCGCGAAGAGGTGTGCCTGTACCCCATAATTTCACTTCGCTGTTGCTGATACCGTATTTGGCAAGGATGGTAAGGATATCTTCCTTACTGCTGTTGCCGTCGATACCTTCTACCGGACGCTGGTTCAGGTCTTTGCATATTGCATCCCAGTCGCCTTGCTTCAGGCAATGAGCCAGATGTATCTTGCGAATCATGGCAGGGAGCACATGGCTGCGTTCCAGATCGAAGTTGTCATTCGGACCATAGAGGTTGGTAGGCATTACGGCGATGTAATTCGTGCCATATTGGAGGTTGAAACTCTCGCACATTTTCAGTCCGGCAATCTTGGCGATGGCGTACGGTTCGTTGGTATATTCCAGCGGAGAGGTGAGGAGCACTTCTTCTTTCATGGGTTGTTCGGCATCACGCGGATAGATGCAGGTGCTTCCCAGGAAGAGGAGTTTCTTCACATTGTGGCGAAAACTTTCACCGATGACGTTTTGCTGTATTTGCAGGTTTTTGTAGATGAAGTCGGCACGGTAAATGCTGTTTGCCATGATGCCGCCAACGAAAGCAGCGGCAAGGAATACATATTCCGGTTGTTCTTCATCAAAGAATTTACGTACGGAAACGGCATCCAGCAAATCGAGTTCTTTGTGGGTTTTGCCAATGAGATTGGTATATCCTTTATCTTGCAGGTTTTTCCAGATGGCGGAGCCTACCAGACCACGGTGTCCGGCTACGTAGATTTTGGCATTCTTGTCTAACATTATAGTTCTGATTTTTATATATTATTTTTCAAGTGATCTCAGATATAGCTTCTTCACAAACTTCATATCGTGTGCTGCCATGATTTTCACCAATTCTTCAAAACTGGTTTGTCTCGGGTTCCAGCCTAAAAGAGTTTTGGCCTTTGTCGGATTACCTAACAGCTGTTCCACTTCGGCAGGGCGGAAATATTTAGGATCTATTTCTACAAGCGTTTTTCCAGTTTGCACATCGATACCTTTTTCTTCTACGCCTTCACCTTCCCAGCGCAGTTCGATGCCTACTTCCTTGAAGGCAAGGGTGGCAAACTCGCGGACGGTATGCATTTCGCCTGTGGCTATCACGAAGTCTTCCGGTGTATCGTGTTGAAGAATCAGCCACATACATTCTACATAATCTTTCGCATATCCCCAGTCGCGACGTGCATCCAGATTACCCAGATACAGTTTGTCCTGGAAACCTTGGGCTATGCGGGCGGCGGCCAGCGTAATCTTACGGGTTACGAATGTTTCTCCTCTACGTTCGCTTTCGTGATTGAAAAGGATACCGTTTACGGCAAACATACCATAACTTTCGCGGTAGTTCTTTGTAATCCAGAAGCCGTATTGTTTGGCTACTCCGTACGGGCTGCGGGGATAGAAAGGAGTTGTTTCCGATTGGGGGACTTCCTGTACTTTACCGTAAAGTTCCGAAGTGGAGGCCTGGTAAATCTTTGTCTTTTTCTCCATGCCGAGGATGCGGACAGCTTCCAGCATACGCAGCGTGCCGATGGCATCTGCCTCTGCGGTGTATTCTGGTACGTCGAAAGATACTTTTACATGGCTCTGTGCAGCGAGGTTATATATTTCGTCCGGCTGTACCTGCTGGATGATGCGGATCAGCGAGCTGCTGTCCGTCATGTCACCGTAATGCAGGTTAATGGTGCGCTTTTGCTTCATGTCGCGTACCCATTCGTCGAAGTACAGATGTTCGATGCGCCCTGTATTGAATGAAGAAGAACGGCGGAGAATACCGTGTACTTCATATCCTTTCTGTAATAAGAATTCGGCGAGAAACGAACCGTCCTGACCTGTTATTCCGGAGATTAAAGCTGTTTTCATATTGTAGGCTTCTTTATTGATTATTTTTTGCGGGGGCAAAATTCGTTATTTTTTACGAGAATACAAAACTTATTGGCTTGTCACTTATATATCTTATCTACTATCAGTGCAATAGCCCCATCTCCCGTTACATTGCAGGCAGTACCGAAGCTATCCATTGCAATGTAGAGTGCGATCATCAGTGCCTGTGCCGATTCATCGAAACCGAGCATGGATTGCAGGATACCCAGGGATGCCATGATGGCACCACCGGGAACTCCCGGAGCAGCTACCATCGTGATTCCCAGCATGAAAATGAAACCGGCAAACAAGGGGAAATCAAAAGGTATGCCTTGCATCATCATCAGAGCAAGAGCACATGCTACAATCTTCAGCGTGCTGCCGGATAAATGTATCGTGGCGCAAAGAGGGATAACAAACCCTGCAATATCAGAGGATACGCCGTTCTTCTTTGTCTGTTCCAGGGTAACAGGGATAGTGGCGGCAGAAGACTGTGTACCTAAAGCCGTGAAATAGGCGGGCAGCATCTTCCCTAACAATTTAAAAGGATTCCGGCGGACAAACAGCGCAGCGATACAATATTGAAATACCAGCAGGAAGATGTGCAGCAGGAAGATTACGCCGATAATCTTTATAAATACCATTAAGATAGAGAATACCTGTCCCGAATGTGTCATATTAAGGAATATGCCGAATATATAAATAGGAAGCAACGGCAGGATCACTGCACTGATCATACGGACAATGATATCCTGAAAATCACGTGCTGCATTCTTCAGTGTATCGTTTTTCAGTTGGGCAAGTCCCAACCCTAAAGTGAAAGCCAGTACCAGTGCCGTCATCACATTCATGAGTGGTGGAATGGCGACTGAGAAAAACGGCAATATCCCTTGCGCTTCACTGACCTCTTCCAGCGGGGCACCGGACTCTATCAGGTGAGGAAATATAGTTACTCCTGTAAAGTAAGAGAGGAAACCGGAAAACAGGGTTGCTCCGTAAGCTATCAGTGCGGTAATCAACAGCAGTTTCCCGGCACCTTTACCGATGTCGGCAATAGCTACGGTAACCAGTCCCACAATAATCAGCGGTATGGAGAAATTCAGAAATTCGCTGAAAATACCGTTGAATGTAACGAACAGGCGTACCAATTCTCCGGGAAGAAAATTACCAAAAAGAATACCGAATGCGATGGCTATAAGGATACGCGGCAGTAAGCCGATATGTAGTTTTTTCATAAAACTGAATTTAAGTTTCTCCATTGAAATAGAGTTATGTTTGCAAAAGTACGATTTTTATTCGAAATTCATACGAACAAATGCCCTTGACATATTGTTTCCATTTCAATGAAACAATAAAAAAAAAATGCAAGTTATGACAGAAAAAGGACAAAAGACAGACATCGGCTTAATCGGACTTGCCGTGATGGGGGAGAATTTAGCTTTGAATATGGCGGGCAAGGGATGGCATGTGTCCGTGTTTAACCGTACTGTTCCGGGAGTGGAAGAAGGTGTGGTAGAACGCTTTATCAACGGCCGTGCCAAAGGGAAAAGTATTGAAGGATATACTGAAATTCCTGACTTTGTAGAATCCATTTCCACCCCGCGCAAAATCATGATGATGGTGCGTGCCGGCAGTGCCGTAGATGAACTGATGGAACAACTCTTTCCGCATCTTTCTCCGGGAGATATCTTGATAGATGGAGGCAACTCAAACTATGAAGATACCAACCGTCGTGTGGCATTGGCCGAATCGAAAGGTTTCCGCTTTGTCGGTGCCGGTGTTTCGGGCGGTGAAGAAGGAGCGTTGAACGGTGCTTCTATTATGCCGGGCGGTTCCGTTACTGCTTGGGATGAGGTAAAACCCATCCTGCAAAGTATTGCTGCACGTGCTGCCGATGGTACTCCTTGCTGTGACTGGATTGGTCCGGCCGGCTCGGGACATTTCGTTAAAATGATACATAATGGTATCGAATACGGTGATATGCAGTTGATTGCCGAAGCCTACTGGGTGATGAAGAATCTTCTGCAACTGAATAATGAAGACATGGCTTCCGTTTTTGCCCACTGGAATGAGGGTAAGTTGCGTAGCTATCTGATAGAAATTACAGCCAATATTCTTCGGCATAAGGATAAAGCGGGCGGTTACCTGATTGACAAGATACTGGACACTGCCGGACAGAAAGGCACCGGTAAATGGTCCGTTATCAATGCAATGGAATTGGGTATGCCTCTGGGACTGATTGCAACGGCTGTTTTTGAGCGTAGTCTTTCAGCGCAGAAAAATCTGCGTGAGGCAGCTTCCAAACAATTCATTTGCCAGCGCTCACAAGTGGTTTATAATAAGCCGGAACTGGTGAAAGATATTTATTCCGCTTTGTATGCTTCTAAACTGGTATCCTATGCACAAGGTTTTGCCGTGTTGCAAAAGGCGTCCGAATCTTTCGGCTGGGATCTCGATCTGGCATCCATTGCCCGTATGTGGCGCGGAGGCTGTATCATCCGCAGTATATTCCTGAATGATATAGCGGCTGCTTTTGAGGCACAGCAGAAGCCGAAACATTTGCTACTCGCTCCTTATTTCCGGGAAGAAATCAAAGAGTTGCTCTCCGGTTGGAAGCACCTTGTAGCCCATGCGATGAAAGAGGAACTGCCTGTTCCGGCTTTCTCTTCCGCATTGAACTATTTCTATTCGCTGGTATCTGCGAAGCTCCCTGCTAATATGATTCAGGCTCAGCGTGACTATTTCGGCGCACATACCTTTGAGCGTACCGATGAACTTCGCGGACAGTTCTTCCATGAAAACTGGACCGGACATGGCGGAGATACAAAATCAGGTACCTATAATGTATAAAATGAAGCCCTGGTAATAAAATTATGAAGCAAGAGCTAATGAATTTATTGCAAGGGCTAATTTGCAGAAGCTAATCAAAAAAAACAAGATTCTATGAGTAAATTTGTAATGATCATATTCGGCGCTTCGGGCGACTTGACTAAACGCAAACTGATGCCGGCACTCTACTCGCTCTACAAGGATAATCGTTTGCCCGAAGGATTTGCCATTCTCGGTATCGGCCGTACCGACTATGCGGATGAAACTTATCGCGATTATATCCTGAACGAGCTGGAACATTTTGTCACACCGGCCGAAGTGGGAATGAAAGAGTTCTGCACTCATTTGCACTACCTTAGTATGGACCCTGCCATAGAAGAAGGTTACGGAACCCTGGACAGCCGTTTGCAGGAAATCACCGGTGAAAAGGAACCGGACAATTTACTGTTCTATCTCGCTACGCCGCCCTCACTTTATGGCGTCATCCCTCTACATCTGAAAACAGCCGGATTGAATCGTAAACATACCCGCATCATCGTCGAAAAGCCTTTCGGCTACGACCTGAAGTCGGCACAAGAATTAAACCATATCTATGCTTCCGTTTTCGAAGAGTCTCAGATCTATCGCATTGACCACTTCCTTGGTAAAGAGACGGCACAAAATATCCTTGCTTTCCGTTTTGCCAATGGCATCTTTGAACCGTTGTGGAATCGTAATTACATCGATTATGTAGAGGTTACCGCTGTCGAGAATCTCGGTATCGAACAGCGTGGAGGCTTCTATGACGGTACAGGCGCTTTGCGCGACATGGTACAGAACCACCTTATCCAACTGGTGGCCCTCACTGCCATGGAGCCTCCCGCTGTCTTCACCGCCGATAATTTCCGTAACGAAGTGGTAAAAGTCTACGAGTCACTGAAACCTCTGACGGATGAAGATTTGAATGAACATATAGTCCGCGGACAATATACCGCTTCCGGTTCTAAAAAGGGCTACCGTGAAGAGAAGAACGTCCCCGCCGATTCGCGCACTGAAACTTACATCGCCATGAAGATCGGTATTGATAACTGGCGTTGGAGCGGCGTACCTTTCTACATCCGCACAGGAAAGCAGATGCCTACCAAGGTGACGGAAATCGTAGTACATTTCCGTGAAACGCCCCATCAGATGTTTCATTGCCATGGCGGACACTGTCCGCGGGCTAACAAACTAATCCTCCGCCTGCAACCCAACGAGGGTATTGTGCTGAAATTCGGCATGAAAGTTCCCGGACCGGGATTCGATGTGAAGCAAGTAATGATGGACTTCAGTTACGACCAACTGGGCGGACGCGCCACGGGCGATGCTTATGCCCGCCTGATTGAAGACTGCATTCAGGGCGACCCGACACTCTTTACCCGCAGTGATGCTGTCGAAGCCTCCTGGCGTTTCTTTGATCCTGTGCTGCGCTATTGGAATGAATATCCTGACGCGCCTCTCTACGGTTATCCTGTCGGAACCTGGGGGCCGCTGGAAAGTGAAGCTATGATGCACGAACATGGTGCCGACTGGACCAATCCGTGTAAAAACCTTACGAACACTGATCAATATTGTGAGTTATGAAAACTTATATCTATAGTACAGCTGTCGAAACGGCGCGCGCTCTCATCAAGCACCTTATTAGTTTGATGGAGGAAGAGCCGCAGAAGATTTTTCACATAGCATTCAGTGGAGGCAGCACGCCCTCGCTCATGTTCGATTTGTGGGCGGAAGAATTCAAGGATGCCACTCCGTGGAGCCGTATGCGTATTTATTGGGTGGACGAACGGTGTGTACCTGCCGAAGATTCGGAGAGTAACTATGGCAATATGCGCCGGCTGTTGCTGGATGAAGTGGGAATACCTGAGGAGTATATTTTTCCTATTGACGGCAGCAACGATCCCGATGATGAGGCGAATAGCTATTCTCGCATAGTGCGTTGCAATGCGCCACTCTGGCATGACTTTCCGGCTCTTGATATTGTTCTGTTGGGGGCGGGAGAAGACGGGCATACCTCGTCCATTTTCCCCGGTCAGGAGTATTTGCTTTCTTCTTTCCATCCTTACGAGGTAAGTGTTAATCCTTACAATGGGCAGAAGCGCATAGCCATGACCGGCTGTTTGCTTTTTAATGCCAAGCAGCTGATTTTCTTTGTGACAGGCAGAAACAAGTCCAACGTTGTGCGCGATATTCTGGATTCGGGTGATACCGGTCCGGCTGCCTATGTGGCGCACCATGCCTGGAATGTGGAAGTGTTTATGGATGAGCTGGCGAAACCCCAACCCATCCATGAGAGTGATTTATAAAAAAAGAGAGTGATTTATCATCAATTGGACGTTCCGCTTTCCAGAATGCTGACGATGGAGAACAGCGTGAAACAGATGCCGCCTAATCCTGCCAATACGCGTGCGGGAACAAAGTAGACATCATTCAGTGTTGTCATTTCAAACAGAAAAGCAGAGAGGAAAAGACAAGTAAGCGCGGTGAACACCGGAATGAGCGGAATTCGGTTCGCCAGCTTAAAGACGTTCCGCCAAATAACAGCCAGCAGAATTACTTTGCTGGATATGCTGTAACAAACTAAACCCAGACCTATCATAATGTATCCGGTGGAAGACTTGCCCGGGTCGGCATTCGTCAGCACCCAAAGTCCCCACAGGATACTCAGTGTACCCATCACCAATACGAGGGCGGGCCACCATTTTCGTTCGGCACCACTATAAGAGTTACGTATCTGTCGGACAATGGTAGCAACCAGTGCAACCAGGCTCGTACAGATACATGCCAGTCCGGCCATAACGTGTCCGGCCACATAGTAAGCGGTGTGGATATCACTTTGTCCCAATAACCAGAATGCCCAAACCCATGTAATGACGGCGAACACAACAGCCAGAATGATGAGTATGTCCGCCTGTGCCGAAGAGAATGACTTGGCAGGTACGGCATGGTCAGTCTTCTTGGAATTTTGCGTGATGAAGGTGAAGCGGGTGGAAGAGGTGGCGGTAGTGGCTACACATGCTGTAATGAAAGCTACTCCGCAGATGACATGTCCCGCAACGAAATGGGCGACCGTACTGCCGTCATTAATGTACGTCATTCCACCGATGAAACACACCACGGCAGCCAGATAGCCGATGATGGGCAGAGCATATTTTGCCGCCGTACTATACGTGTGGATAATCTGCCGGATGATGGTGCCTGCCGTAGCGAACAGTGCGATACATATCATTCCTAAAGAGAAGACCACGGGCCCCGCAACGAATCGGTTCGTGTCCGTCCCCATGTCGAGCACAAAGGCTCCGTAGCCGAAACAAAAAAGGGCCATCAGCAATGGGATAGCCCTGAAAAGGATACTAATACCGTAATTCATAACTGTTATCGTTTTTAAGTTTCCCCTTCCAACAGTATTCCTTACGGTTTGTTTTCGGTTTTAATATTTGTTCACCACAGATTTATTTCTCAAAGATGGCATTCCCAGATGTTCCTCCTCAGTATCTTGCAGATTATAAATCCGATTGGACGGTCGCAGTGGCCGAAAATGTTTTTTGGATTTATACTCGTTGCAGCAGTTCCTTCGTCAGGGATGCGGGGTTCTGGCGGGTGTTCCACAGAGCTATAATGAGCAGAACGTCATTGTTAATTTCAATATAGATAAGTTTACTGAGCTTGTTTATGGGGATAGAACGGATGCGTCCATCAAGAACTGTTGTTAGCAATGGTTCGTGCTTGCCTATCTGTGGAAAGCTGACTAACTTTTGGGTAAGTGTAGCTATCTTTGCTCTAAAATTACGGGCTGAGGTGAATGAAAATTCGGTTTCAAGATAGTTCAGGGTGGCTTCTAAGTCATCGAGAGCAGCAGTGTCCCATCTTATTTCCATCTTTCGGTACGTTTCAGCATTTCGTCGTTGGTGGCGTACTCTCCATGTGCGTACCGCTGGATAGCGGCTGTTGCACGTTGCTCTATCTCCTCTGCTGTATAGCAGCAGGGTGGTTCAGTATGGCGGGCTTCTTTCTCCTTCTTCAGTGCCTTTACGGCGCTGAGCACTTTCCGCAGCAGACTTTCATCGTTACCGATGGTGCCGAGTTCGCTCAGCAGTTCGGCATATAGATTCATTGTTGCCATATGGTTTCTCCTTTTTTCTTTTAGGTTATTGATTTGACAAAGATACGGATTCGCTGCCGGAAAAGCAATGCTTGTCGAAGGAAAACCTCATGGTCTTCGTGTGCATTGTAGGTATCATCGCTTTTCAGATTCACGATGAACCGGATACCGGCGTTAATACTCAGTGCTGTAGTATTGTCATTTTGACAATTTGTATTTTTAGTTGACTGAGAATGTGCTATTTCTGTCCGGAGGTCAATAGGATTGGAAGCGTGCAAACGAAAATGAATAAACGTCAGATAGCTAATGCGGTATCAAAATACTTACATTTATTCTGGATGAAATAAACGCACTATTAAGTGGGAAATATAATATCAATAAGGCAAATTCTGATATGTAGTAACCCTTTTGTTGGTATGTAGTAACCTTTTTGCCCATATCTAGTAACCATATCAATCATAAGTAGTAACCCTTTTCTGCATAAAAAGCAGTTAAAACTGCAAGTATATACTGAAATAGCGCATTGTTATAATCATTTTATTCATAGAATATGCTGGAATGTAAATATGTACAATATAGTATGTCACTAAATATGTTGAAATGCTACCATGATGAGTGTATATTAACTGTTTTGCTGTTATTATGATGTTTTGCTTTCTAATCCTTTCAATTTCCTTTGATCTCATGTCTGCGAAATTTGGAAATGTATCTATTCATTTTAAGAACTTTGCAATGTGATTGTTTGTTTATACTGCAAATTAACTAACAACTTAACATGAATCAATTATGCGAAAAGTGAATGTTCTTTATAGTATGGTATTCATGATTACACTCTTTGGAGTATCTGTAAATCATTTGAATGCTTGTACCCGTGTAGTCTATCAGGGTGATAATAATATGATAATAACCGGTCGTACTATGGATTGGAAAGAAGATACCCGTAGTAATATCTGGATTTTCCCGCGAGGTATGGAGCGCAACGGAGAGGTAGGGAAGGACCCGATGCGTTGGAAATCTAAATACGGCAGTGTGATAACTTCGGCTTATGACATCTGTAGCACTGACGGTATGAATGAAAAAGGACTCGTTGCCAATCTGTTGTGGCTGGCAGAATCATCCTATCCCCAATGGAACGGTGAGAGACCGGCTTTGTCCATAGCCGCCTGGGTGCAATATATGCTTGATAATTTTGCAACGGTGGATGAGGCTGTTGCCGAGGTAGAAAAGAATACTTTCGATGTGGTGTCGGATATGATGCCCGACGGTACGCGTATGGCTACCCTTCATCTTTCCATTTCGGACGCTACGGGTAATAATGCTATTTTTGAGTATGTGGACGGAAAGTTGGATATTCATCATAGCAAAGCATATCAGGTAATGACAAACTCACCTGTGTTTGATCAGCAACTGGCGCTTGATGATTACTGGAAGAATATCGGAGGAACCACTTTTTTGCCGGGTACCAATCGTGCTGCCGACCGTTTTGTGAGAGCTTCTTTCTATATAAATGCTATTCCTAAAACAGAAGATACCCGTACAGCTTTGGCCAGTGTATTCAGCGTGATACGCAATACTTCCGTTCCGTTCGGTATCAGCACTCCTGATCAGCCGAATATTTCTTCAACCCGATGGAGGACCGTTTCCGATCAGAAGGATAAAGTTTATTACTTTGAGTCTACTTTATATCCCAATGTATTTTGGATTGACTTCAAGGATGTGGATTTCTCAGAGAAAGCGCCTGTCAAGAAGTTGAATCTTCTTTCCGGTAAAACGTATGCGGGAAATACTGCCAAAGAGTTTGTCGCTACAAAACCTTTCCAGTTCTTGGGAATCAAATAGTATGGGTTTTACGCTCATAAAAAAAATGAAATGCACCCTGACTACGCTTAGAAAGGGTGCATCTCTGCAAAACAAACAAACAGTTTCAACCTTTTATGACCAAAACTGAGATATACTATATATACTACAAATATATCCTAGGTTTTCTATCCAAAAACCTTGTAACTGCAAAGGAAGCTAATTTTGAAAGAAATGTATCTATTTCTTTTTTACTTGTTATAAATAAAAGTCTCCGGGTGTATTAAAAAAAGTGCAAATTATTTGGATATTAGATATTTATATACTTCATGGTTGGCATCAATCATTTTTAGTGAACAGTATAGAAAAGAGCATTTGTTTTTGGTTCTGGTAGCATCTTTCATAGTGCTTATTGATTACTTCTTTATTTATTTTGTTGGTAGCTTCTTACTTTTTTGTATTTTTGGTGCGTATCAAAAAATAATTTTTCAGAAAGTGTTATTGATATTAATAAGTTCCCACACTTTTTATTTTTATCCGTTGTATCCGGGAAGCTGGCAACATAAATTTTCTAATACTATGAGCAGGAAAGATATGAAACGGATTTACATACTTTTCGTTCTTGTGTTCACTTGTATGGGCGTGTTTTCCCAAGCAAATTATGATGCTTTCGTAGGAACATGGGTGTATCAGAAAAATGATACTATCTTTAAAATTAAACTGCAAAAAGGTGTGGTGAAAAGTCATGGAAAAGATAAGCGTACTGGTATTTTTGGAGGTTATTATCTCAGCGTAAAGGGAATAGTCAAAGAAAACTATATTAAAACATTACCAACAACATGGGATATTTATACATTTGCACCATTGTGTAATATTTATATTGAGGCTTATAGTACAACCCCTAATTATTTAGGTTTCACTTTTTATGACCAGCGCAAATTGCACTTGAATGGTGAAGGAATACTTGGTGGGACAATGGATTTGACGGCTTCTAACAAGCTCCACTGGAAGTTAGATGAGAAGAAAGGTCTGTGGTATGCATTGGAAGGAGATTATGCGGAAGATATGGTTCCTGCTCCAGAAGAATGGATTCCTCGTGGTTTTTCAGTGCCTGCAGACGTGATAATGATCAAGGAGTAACAAACAGTCTAAAATGGGTTTGTATTGGTGGGAAGACACTATACTTAAGGCAGTTGATTCTGTAGAGGTTGGAAATACCGATTGTGAGCAAAGAGTATGAAAGATAGCTTGTATTATCTATAGGTGTCAGGATATAATGTTGGGCTGGATAGTATCGGTGCGTATAGCTGATTAAGAGAGATAAGGATACTGGTTCCTGCCAAGAAGAAGCAGTGGAAATTGGGCTTACAGGCTGGTTATGGCTATCTGGGTGAATTCTATGTGGGAGCTGGGATGAACTATTACCTTTTTCAGCGGCGGAAATACTTTTAACATAGTGATATGGATGGAAAAAACTGCCATTTTGATAGTCTTACAAATACGAGAAACGTTTCATACACATCCGAATTTGAAAGTAATATCGTATTTGAAATCGAAAACATTTTAATATATACATAACAGCCTAAGCTAAGCGGTAATCATTTGTGAAAATGGCTACCACTTCGTTTTTTCATAAATAAACAGTTGTTGATGATTTCTTTAATTATTTTATTGGAAATTTGCTTATTTCTATTATTTTTGTCAGTGGATGGTATCACCATTCAGATTGTGTTGGGAAATATATTCTATAATTGGCATATTGTATATCACTTATGGCTTGACGATTATATTGTGGCTTGTATTTGTTTGGTGTATTAAAGGATGAATTTTCAGGAAGTGTTATTGATATCGTCTTCTATAAATAAATTGGGCAAATGAACAGAATGAGGATGTATACAATAAATTCCCGCACTTCTTATTTTAACCGTTGCATTTGGGAAACTGGCAACATAATTTTTAATACTTATGGGAAAGAAGGTCTGGGTCTATCGCCTGTTTTCTCCGCTTCTGCTGTGGTGCTTTTATGCCTGTGTGCAGGAGGACGGTTTTATGGGAAACAACAAGGTCGACCGTTTTTTTAACGCTTTCGGTGCAGACGAAGATGTGTGTTGGATTACCGAACAGTTAAGACTGAAAAATGACTCCTCTGATTTTGTGCCTGCCTTTGTAGGCAAATACGGTTATCCTCTCTGGAAGGAGGTATACAGGTTTCCCGAGGGAGAAAACGTAGTGTATGCCGTTCCGGTAAAAAGTGTTGTTCCTGATTCCGAGATAAACAGTATCTGGTTTTTCTCAATGGGCCAAGACTCTACAACATACAGGATATATACACGTGAAATGGCAGAGAGTATAACCGCACGGGCAGGTGGCGACGGTGTGGAGGAAACCTTGATGTTTGACTATTTTACTATTAACGCCCTACATAAGAAACCGGAAAGTGGGATATCTTTTGTATATAGTACTGCTGACACTGGAACACGAGCGGTATACGAATCATGGGAGTGCGTCCATGCTTTTGCCGGTTACGAAGGCAATGAAGCTGATTTAGGCTGGCATTGTTGGTTTACAGGATTTGTTTACTTGATGGATGCTAATTTCGACAAATTGGACGGTGGCTCTTCCGGTAGTATTGGTGGTGGTGGTGGTAGTGATAGCAGTAATAATACTCCAACGGAGCCGCAAGATATAAAACCGCAGGATCCTCCGGATAGAGAGGATAGATCTCCTTGTGGTGCAGTGAGTGAGTTGTCAAGTAATGTTGCATTAAAGTCGAAAGTAAACAATCTGTTCAATGCGGTACAGAATTACCGTGTGGGTGATACTGAGAACGGATGGATTAAGACCGCTACTGGCGAGTATGTTTACCCTACCATGAAAGAAGCAGAGCATTTGGGTTATGCGGGTACTTCCCTAAGCGGCAAGAAGATTACAGAACAGTATCACAGTCATCCTGCCGGAGCACCTTTCCCGTCGTGGGCAGACCTGAAAGTATTGGCAACGAGGTATCAGCGCGGACAGATAGACGTGGCAAACTTCTCTTACGGAGTGGTAAGCGTTATGGGATGCTTCACGATGGTGATTACTTCGGAAAGTGCGTTCAGTGCGTTTACGAAAGGTGTATTGAATAATCCAAAGTTGAAAGAAGAATATGATTTAATGCATGAAAAAAAGAATACTAATGGCGTTGATACAGCTATTGCCAAATTCATAGATTTCTTAAAGGCTTCTGTTTCTGGATTGAATGTGTTGTTCAACGAACCATCTTATGGCAGTAACGGAAATGCCAGCTTAGGTAATTGGCAAGCTAAGGACAGTAATGGCAATGCAAGTATCTCAAACTATAATTGTAATTAACCAGCTAAATGAAATCGATATGAAACGAATTTATATACTCTTTGTTTTCGCGTTCATTTGTATGGGAATATTCTCCCAAGCAAACTATGACACCTTTGTAGGAACATGGGTGTATCAGAATAATGATACGGTATTTAAGATTAAACTACAAAAGGGTACCATGAAAGGTTATCTAAGAAATCATAATGTTATTTTTGGGGGGTACTCTCTCAGTGTAAAAGGAGTAGTTAAGGAAAACTATATTAAAATGATGCCTGCAACATGGGATACCGATGTTTCTGCTCCGTCATGTAATATTTATATTAGAGCATCCAGTGATACTCCAGATTATTTGGGCTTCACTTTCTACGACCAGCGTAAGCAGCATTTGAACGGTAAAGGAATAGTTGGTGGGACAATGGATTTGCTTTCCTCTAACAAGCTCCACTGGAAACTGAATGAGAAGAAAGGTTTGTGGTATGCATTGGAGGGAGATTATCCGGAAGATATGCTTCCTTCTCCGGAAGAATGGGTTCCTCGTGGCTTCTCAGTGCCCACAGACGTAATAATGACCAAAGAGTAGCAAATATTCTAAAATAGGTTGTGTTAGCGGGAAGACACTATAGTTAAGGCGGTTGAATAAGCTGCCTTTTTCTCTCATGTTTTGACCGATACAGTACTAAGTATGCTCAATTTATAACTATACAGCATAAAGTTCGGGTCAGTCCGAAAACCCTGTGGATAATGTTATGTTAATACGCGAAAGTGAACTATCTTTGTGTTCAAATTAAAATAATCTGTCCAATGCCTTTCAATCGCAACCTCCATAAGTTACTACGAGTCATCTTCCCCGAAGTTTTAATGACGTATTTCGAGATCTCCGGTTGGCATGACGGCTCCGTCAAAATCGAAGTTTGGCTTGATGAAAAAAACTACATGGAACGTTCTGATTACAAGAGTGGAACTGTGATTTCACATGGTTTCACAGATGAGAAAGTGATTCAGGACTTTCCTCTGCGTGGCAAACCTGTTTATCTCCACGTAAGACGTCGTCGCTGGTATGACAAAGCTGCAGGGGAAACGTTTTCCTATACCTACGATGATCTTACGGCCGAAGGGACGAAACTCACTCCTGAGTTCGTTGCTTTTTTAAAAGAAGAAGATTGAAACTACCGCGGCTAGCATAAGCTCCATAGCAGATGCTTATGGGGTAAACGGGAAACTGTTGACTTCACAGTACAAGGAGTTTATCAGCGCATACAGACAGTGGGACCAGTTAGATCATGCCTCAGAATATGTCCTGTTCAAACATAACATAGGTCCTAGCCTTTGTATTGACGAGACTTCTTTGAACTGCGGAGAATTATATACTGTTGTCACTAACCGTGCGGGACGTGGTGGCAAAGGTACACTTGTGGCCATGATACGTGGTACGAAGTCTGAAGACGTCATAAAGGTGCTTGAAATGATTCATGTCTCCAAGCGCAAGACAGTCAAAGAGGTCACTTTAGATCTTTCGCCGACCATGATGCGGATTGTCCGAACGGCTTTTCCAAACGCCACTATGACAAATGACCGGTTTCATGTACAGAAGCTCTTTTATGAGGCAATTGATGAACTCAGGATTACTTATCGCTGGCTGGCACGGGATTTAGAGAACGATGAAATTCAGAGGTGCAGAGAGCAACATATAGAGTATGTTCCGTTTCGATATACCAATGGCGATACCCGTAGGCAGCTGCTGGCAAGGGCTAAACATGTACTTGTCAAGCATTTTAGTAAATGGACTGAATCTCAAAGAATACGTGCGGAAATCATATTCGAACATTATCCGGAATTGAAATCAGTTTACGACTTAGCTATAGAATTGACCAACGTGTATAATAAGCACTATGACAAGGATGTGGCACGTGGAAAGCTTGCCTTGTGGTACAATAAAATAGAAAAGCTTGGATATGGATGTTTCAGAACCGTAACAAATACCATGCAGAACTATTATGAAACGATACTAAACTATTTCGTTAACAGGGAAACGAATGCATTTGCAGAATCATTCAATGCAAAAATTAAAGCGTTCAGGGCACAGTTTAGGGGAGTCGGAGATATACCATTCTTTATTTTTAGATTATGCAAACTAACAGTGTAAATTTAACATACCCACAGGGGTTTCGGACTGACCCAAAGTTCTTGTGTGTTGAATATAGATTTTAATTTTTTGAAAATCAATAAAATAAAAAGCACTTCCTATCGTTCGCTTACGGAGGAAGTGCTTCACACAAAAACTAAACTAGACTTAACTAAACTATTCTATTGGGGGAAGTTTCACAACTTCCTTTATCTGTTCGATGCAAAGGTAAAAAAACATTTTTTAATATGCAATAGGAAATTATGTTTTGTCGACAGATTCGGATATTTTATCGACAAATGAATGTTATTTCCTAGCTCCTTTTATCCAGGAAAGTTTGAAATACCTGTTTATAACTATCGCTGACAGGGATATACGTTTTATCAAACACAATCCGCCCCCGATCAATAACTCTTATTTTTTCTTTCTGTACAATATAAGATCTGTGAACCCGCATGAAACGGGATGTTGGTAATAATTCCTCCATTGATTTCATACTCATAAGCGATAAAATAGGCCGGGCGGTATCTTCTGTATAAATTTTAACATAATCCTTTAAACCTTCTACATAAAGTATCTTTTTAAGTTCTATTTGTACCAGCTTATAGTCACTTTTTACAAATATACTTTCTATTTCTTCTTTAGGCTGTTGTAAGAGTTCAAACCATTGTACGGCTTTATTAGCTGCCTGCAAAAAATCCACGTAAGAAATAGGTTTTAGCAGATAATCCAAAGCATTTACTTTATAACCATCAATGGCGTATTGTTCAAAAGCGGTACTAAAGACAATGCGGGTATGTGTATCTATCATTTTGGAAAATTCCAAACCGTTAAGTTCGGGCATCTGTATATCAAGGAAAAGCAAATCCACTTGCTTATCCGGCAGTTCCTTCATAGCCTGTACGGCACTGGAATACTTTCCCTTCAATGTCAGGAACGGAGTTTTGTTGACGTAGCTTTCCAGTAAATCTAAAGCTAAAGGTTCGTCATCTACTATGGCACAAGTTAGATTCATAATGTTGAATGTTAAAGAGTGATAAGATTGATTTATATTCTTTCCCATCGTCGCTTACTCCTTGGGTCCATTCATATTGGCCGGGATAAGTTAATTCCAGGCGTTTCCGCACTTGCTCCAGTCCTATGCCACTTCCACTTTTATCAGTCTGGCTTTTGGGATGGTAGCTGTTGGTTATTTCGCAGCATACCCGACCGGGGCTTTCACTGAAATGGATGTGGATAAAACTGGGCTCGGTGGGAGAGATGCCATGTTTGAAGGCATTCTCTATGAGGGAGATGAAAATGAGCGGGGCTATTTCCGTACGACTATCGGCACGAACATCTATTTGTGTCTCTACAGTTACGTTTGCGGAGAGGCGGATGCGCATCAGTTCAATGTAGTTGCGGATGAAATCCATCTCTTTGCCAAGAGAGACAAAATTCTGTTGATTGTCGTAGAGAACGTGACGCAACAGGCGACTTAATTCCTGAACGGCGGCTTGTGCTTTATCGCTGTCGAAGGCGATAAGAGCATAGATGTTGTTCAGGGTGTTGAGCAGGAAGTGCGGGTTCAGTTGATTACGCAGGTTTTTCAGTTCCGCTTCCGTGCGGCTTTTCTCGGCTTCCCGGCGTGCGGCTTCTACTTTTACCCAACGACCACTCATACGGATGGCTGCGGCCAGTCCTACGGTGAGAACCATTGAGAAGACATCTCGCAGGATGAAGATCCAACTGGGAGGTCCGGGGCGTTTGTGAGCTTCGGGTTTCACATACGTATGGAAGATGAAATCTTGCCAAAAGTGTACGCCGACAGCTGTGCAAAGTATGAGCAGGAGATTCAGTAATACATATTGCTTGATGCGTCCCTCAAATAAGAAACGGGGGATGAAGAAACAGTAGTTTAGGTAGAACACGATCAGGAATGATATCGGAACCGCACTGCCATGACGTAAATAGTCTACCCAGCTTACCGTAAATCCGCTACGATTCATCAGCAGAAATGGGAAAGCGAAAACGATTCCCCATCCGATGATATGGATGAGAACTTCTACAATCCGGCGAGTTTGGGAGTCTTGCATAATCATGTTACAAAAATAATTAATTTTAGTGATTAACGTTTAGTGATTAGTGATTAATTGCTGTGTAGCGTATTGGAATTCCCAACTAACCACTAATCACTAACCGCTAATCCCTTTTATTCGTATCTTATTGCCTCTATCGGGTCCAGATCCGCTGCCTTCTTAGCCGGATACCAGCCGAAGAACACACCGGTGACCGTACAAACGGCGAAGGAGAGGAATACACTCCATGCCTGGATGTAGATAGGCCAGTGGGCTACGTTCTTTACGATGAATGAGGCTCCGCAGCCAATGACAACTCCGATGATACCACCTGTAATACTGATAAGGATGGCCTCGATTAGGAATTGTGAGAGAATATCCACCCCACGGGCACCGACAGACATACGCAAACCGATTTCACGGGTACGCTCCGTCACGCTGACGTACATGATGTTCATGATACCGATACCACCTACTACCAGCGAGATACCGGCGATACATGCCAGGAGTGTTGTCATCAGGTCGGTAGTGGAGTTCAGCATGGTGCTGAGTTCCTGTTGGCTGCGAATGGTGAAGTCGTCGTCATCACTCTCTTTCAGCTTATGGTTGCGGCGCAGGATGGTGGTGATTTCATCCGTTGCATAATCTGTCATATCCTCGGAGAGGGCAGAGGCGAAGACACCTTGCAGGTATGTGACGGCAAGCATACGTTTCATTACCGTGGTATAAGGTGCCAGTACGATTTCGTCCTGGTCCATACCCATGGAGTTATAGCCTTTGGCTTTAAGTACACCCACTACACGCAGGGGTACCTGGTTGAAACGGATGATATGTCCGATAGGGTCCTGTCCGTCCGGGAAAAGATTGTCCACAATGGTCTTACCGATGATGCAGACTTTGGCGGCACTCTGAATGTCCGCTTCGGTAAACATCTCGCCACTCTCTACGCTTAACTGGCGGATTTCGAGATATTCGGTACCTACACCATTTACAGAGGCAGGATAGTTGTTGTTTCCTGCGATGAGCTGTCCGCTGGACGATACATTGGGGCTGACGGCTGCCAGGAAGTTGGTTTCATCCCGCAGGGCTTCATAATCAGTCAGCTTCAGAGTCTGCATGGACGAGGCATCCTGACGGACACCGCCACGCATATCACCGCCCGGATGAATCATAATCATATTCGAACCCATTTCCGCGATCTGTGCCTGAATGCTTTTCTTCGAGCCTTGCCCGATGGCGAGCATGGTGATGACGGATGCCACACCGATGATGATACCCAGCATGGTGAGGAAGGCGCGAAGCTTATTGTTGGCAAGGGCGCGGAGGGCTATTTTGAAAAGGTTTGTTCCGTTCATAATTTATATTTATTAGTCTTCATCACTCTTTGGCAGCGCTGCCAGAGCTTCTGCCGCTGAGAGGATTTTCGGGTTCACCGTATCTTCCGTCACATGCCCGTCGCGTAGACGGATATTCCGGCTACTGTACTGAGCTATTTCGGGGTTGTGGGTGACAAATATAATCGTACGTCCTTCGGCATGCAGTTTCTGGAAGAGAACCAATATCTCAAAAGAAGTACGTGTATCCAGATTACCTGTTGCTTCATCGGCAAGGATTACCGCAGGGTTGTTCACCAGGGCTCGGGCGATGGCTACACGCTGCATCTGTCCGCCGGACATCTGGTTTGATTTATGTTCCAGACGATTACCCAGTCCCACTGCTTGCAGGGCTTGAATGGCGCGTTGCTTACGTTCGGCTGCTGAGACGGAAGCGTTGTACATCAAAGGTAACTCTACATTCTCTACGGCAGTGGTCTTTGCCAACAGGTTGTAATTCTGAAAAACAAAGCCGATCTTCCGGTTCCGCAGGATGGCTCGTTGAGGTTTGCTCATGGTGCGTACGGATATGCCATCCAGCAGATATTCGCCGCTGGTGGGAGTATCTAGGCAGCCCAGGGTATTCAACAGCGTTGACTTACCGGAGCCGGATGTACCCATGATGGTCACGAACTCCCCTTCGGTGATGGAGAAGGAGACGCCACGCAGGGCATGGACCGTTTCATCGCCTACCTGAAAGTCGCGCCGAATATTTTGTAATTCTATAACTGTTTTGCTCATTGTTTCGGAATTGTTTCGTTGAATAAATGAAAAATTACTTGCATGCCGAAAGGAAACTTTGCTCCAGCGCTACGCTGGTTATTTACTATTCTTTTTCTTATTGTTTCCCGGAGGGCCCGGCATGAAAGGACTTCTTTCGCCATCTCCCTGGCCTTCGGCTACAGCGGTTTCAGCACCTGTGCTAATCACCGCATCGGATACTATTTGTGTGCCTTCGTTGATACCGCCTGTAATTTCGGTGACAATTCCGTTAGAGATACCTATGCTGACCGGATGTGCAGTGAATGTGTCACCTTCACGAGTCCAGACTTTATGTTCACCTTCGCAATCTTTAACCACTGCATTCGATCCTACCAGTGGAACGGCAGGCGTAAAGCGCAGCGCTTTTGCCGGAACGCTCAGTACTCCTTGTTTATCCAGAGTGTAGATAGTGATGTTTGCCGTCAGCCTCGGTTTCAGTTTCAAATCCGGATTGTGGGCGGAAATGACTACTTCATACGTAACTACCGTAGTGGTGGTAGTGGTACTGCTTGAACTGCTTGTGGCTCCCAGGCGAATCTGTGTCACTTTTCCTTCGAACACATCATTCGGATAAGCGTCTACCGTGAAACTTACACGCTGTCCTTCTTCCACATCGCCTATATCGGCTTCATCCACGTCAGCCACTACCTGCATTTGTGTCAGGTCGGCAGCGATGGTGAAGAGGGTCGGGGTTTCAAAACCGGAAGCTACTGTCTGTCCTTCTTCCACGTCGCGGCTGATGACAACGCCGTCGATAGGAGAGGTGATGGTTGCATAGGACAGATTACGCTCTGCTTTGGCCAGAGAGGCTTTACTACTGTCGAAGGCGCTCTTTGCTTTCTGGTAGTTATAAAGACTTTGCTCGTAATCCGTATCACTGATGAGTTGTTTCTCATGCAATCCTTTGTTACGCTCGTAATTTTTCTGTTGATATTCATATTCGGCTTTGGCACCGTCGTAAGTAGCCTTTTGCGATGCTAATTCGCTTTGCAGGGTTACTTTGTCCATTTCGGCAATGAGCTGCCCCTTGGTTACTACTGAGTTATAGTCTGCGTACAATCTATCGATGATACCGCTGACCTGTGTACCTACTTCCACTTCGGTCACCGGTTCGATAGTGCCTGTGGCCGTCACGGAATTGGAGATGTTGGCGCGGTCTACGGTGGCCGTCTCATATACCACTTTCCGCTTTTTGGCTTGTCCGCCAAATGCCCAAATAGCTATGCCGGCTACAATAATGACTCCGACCGCTAAGCTGATAATTTTCTTTTTACTCATACCTTATATTTCTTATCTCGTTTATTTCTTATCTCGTTGAATGATATATTATATATCTGAATTATGCTGACATACAGGCTTGTTTACGTCATGCGGTTACAACTGTATACCTTCGCCCTGGTAGAAGCGGAGCAACTGTGCATTTAGTATTGCCATGTACTTGGCTTGCAGTGTTTCCTGCTGTGCGTTGAGCAGATTATTCTTCTCAGTCAGCAGTTCCACGGTATTCTTCATGCCCAGGTTGAATTGTTCCTGAATCAGATCGTAACTGGTCTGCGTACTGCGCAGTTTCTCGGCAGCGGCAACATATTGCTGCTGTGCACTGTTGGCATCCAGCCAGAGGCTTTCTATGGTCTTGTATAAAGTTTTCTGCTGATCCTGCAAGTCCAGTTCACTGGTCTGCTTTTGCAGACGGGCCTTTTGCACGGCACTCTTGGTCTGACGGTTGGTGAAGATGGGGATGCTTACGGTCAGTCCCAGTGAGTTGTTCCAATTATTCTTTACCTGTTCGGAGAAGGAAAAATCGTTGCCATTGGCATTCGTTGTACCGATACCTGCGCTGAGGCTTAATGTCGGAATATATCCCGCTTTAGCGATACTGATGTCAAGGTCGGATGCCTTAACATTCAGTTTGCCCGACTCTATCTCCGGGCGGAAAGTGAGGGCGGCTTGATACACATCCGTCTTGGTGGGTAGGGGTATCAATACATTCTCATCTCCCAGGGAGGGCAGATAGAGGTTCATTTCCTTTTCACCATCCAGTTCAAGTAGTTGTTTCAGTTGTAGTTTGTAGTCCTGAAGGGTGGCTTGTGCCGTCACTAACTGATATTTATCTGTGCTGACCTGTGCATCCAGTTGCGCAAGATCACTCTTGGCGATGCTTCCGGCTTCCAACAATTGCTGTCCGCGGTCACGTTCGGCCTGGCTGACGGCAAGTGTATTTTCGTTCACTTTCACAGCTTCGGCAGCATAGAGTATCTGCACGTATATCTGTGCAATGCTTTCTTCGATGGAATTTTCACTCTCGGCAACGTTGAGTTCGGCGATGCGATTGTTCAGTTGCTGTTGCTTGATGGTGTTCAGACGTTTGCTGCCGTTGTAAAGGGTCCAGTTGGCATCAATGCCATAACTGCCGTTGTACGAGGTCTTACTGCTACTGCTGGTGATGTTGTCGCCACTGATGATGGTACCGCTTTCACTGTTCGGGCGGTTCACAATGCGCTGGCTGATACTTGCCGAGAGGCTGGGAAAAAGAGCAGCCTTGGCCGTTTTTACATCTACTTCTGCGCTTTCCGCACTGATACGGTTACGCTTCAGGGTGATGTTGTGTTGCAAGGCATAGTCGATGCAAGTCTGCAAATCCCACTGAGCGGGAAGTGCAGTGTCAGCTTTGGGAGCGGCATCGGATGCCGTTAACTCTTGCGATGCAATGGGAGCGGCGTCCTGTGCCCGCAGTGTCGTGCTGCCGACACAGGCGCTTGCTACGCAGAGTGTTATCACTGTCAATCTTCTTACGTTTCTCATATCTTCGTTATGCTATATTGTTTAACGCTTGCGAAGATACGGTGTCGGAAAATGCCCCGCAAAAGAGATAGACAGTTCTGAATTTTTCGTCGTCGGAATGCTTTTTTGTGTCGATGACTAACTTTTTACCCTTTTATTTGTTATTTAATATATAAAAGTTTTATATTTGTAATGATTATAAATTTTCTATTATGAAGAATACAGTCCTGAAAATCTGGCGTTTTTACGTCGATGGTTTCCGAGGTATGACACTTGGGAGAACTTTATGGTTCATTATTCTGGTGAAGCTCTTCATCATGTTCTTCATATTGCGCCTTTTCTTCTTTCCCAATTATCTGAATACGCCGGCCGTAGGCGGAGATAAAGAAGAGTATGTGGGCAGGGAACTCATCCATCGTGCTATTGGTGATCCGCCTTGAGTAAAGCAATAACTCCTTTAACTTCTGAGTAAAGCAACTAACAATTAATAACTATAACTCGATTTCTTATGCTTGAACACATCGACACTTCTCTGATTGACTGGTCGAGGGCACAATTTGCACTGACCGCTATTTATCATTGGATTTTTGTGCCGCTCACGCTAGGGCTGGCAGTCATCATGGGTATCATGGAGACTATGTATTATCGTACGGGTGATGAGTTTTGGAAACGCACCGCCAAGTTTTGGATGAAACTATTCGGTATCAACTTTGCCATAGGCGTGGCGACGGGACTGATTCTGGAGTTTGAGTTCGGAACCAACTGGAGCAATTACAGCTGGTTTGTGGGCGATATCTTCGGGGCGCCGCTTGCTATCGAAGGCATTCTGGCCTTCTTTATGGAGGCTACTTTCATCGCAGTCATGTTCTTTGGCTGGGACAAGGTGAGCAAGAAGTTCCACCTGGCATCTACCTGGCTGACGGGACTTGGTGCTACGATTTCGGCCTGGTGGATACTTGTGGCAAATGCATGGATGCAAAATCCGGTGGGGATGGAGTTCAATCCGGATACAGTGAGAAATGAGATGGTGGACTTTTGGGCAGTGGCTTTGTCGCCTACGGCGGTGAATAAGTTTTTCCATACGGTGTTGTCCGGCTGGGTGCTGGGTGCCGTGTTTGTGGTAGGTGTGGCGTGCTGGTTTCTGCTGAAGAAGCGGAATAAGAAGTTCGCATTGTCCAGCATAAAGATAGCTGCCTGGGTAGGTTTGGTTTCGGCCCTGCTCTCTGCATGGACGGGAGACGGTTCGGGCTATCAGGTGGCACAGACGCAGCCGATGAAGCTGGCTGCCATGGAAGGATATTATGAGGGGCAGCAGGGGGCCGGATTGGTTGCCATCGGTATGCTGAATCCTGAAAAAAAGACTTATAATGACGGACAGGATCCTTTCCTGTTCAGAATAGAGATACCAAAGATGCTTTCATTGCTGGCGGAAAGGAAGTTGGATGGATTCGTGCCCGGTATCACGGACCTTATTGAGGGTGGTTATCAGTTGAAAGATGGAACGCAGGCACTTTCTGCCGAGGAGAAGATAGAACGCGGGAAAACAGCGATTGGTGCGCTGGCAGCTTATCGTGCCGCACAGGCTGCGGATAACGATGCCGAAGCTGTGGAAGCTGCCAAGGTGTTGAAGGAAAATGTAGCTTATTTTGGTTATGGATATATTAAGGATGTAAATGACCTGGTTCCTAATGTGCCACTGACATTCTATGCATTTCGTGTGATGGTGATGTTGGGCGGATACTTTATACTATTCTTTATAGTTGTATTGTTCCTGGCATACAAGCGGGATTTGTCAAAAATGAAATGGATGCACTGGGTAGCTCTGCTGACTATTCCGTTGGGTTATCTGGCCGGACAAGCCGGATGGGTGGTTGCCGAATGTGGGCGTCAGCCATGGGCCATACAGGATATGCTGCCTGTAAATGCAGCTATCTCAAAGTTGGATGTCGGCTCCGTGCAGACAACATTCTTCATCTTCCTGGTATTGTTTACCGTCATGCTGATAGCCGAAATCGGTATCTTGCTGAAAGCGATAAAGAAAGGACCGGAAGGAGAAGATTTATAAGATTTATGATTTAAGATTTATGCCATGCGGAATTATGGCGTGGTATAAATCATATTCTATTCTCTATAAATCATAAATCATCCCCCATAAATTATAAATCATAAATTATAAATCGTAAATCTTATGACCTACGTTTTTCTACAACAATATTGGTGGTTCGTGGTATCATTGCTGGGAGCCCTTCTTGTATTCCTGCTGTTTGTGCAGGGTGGTAATTCGCTTATTTTCTGCCTGGGCAAGACGGAAGAGCACAGGAAAATGATGATTAACTCTACCGGGCGGAAGTGGGAGTTTACGTTCACTACGCTGGTAACGTTTGGTGGTGCGTTCTTTGCATCTTTCCCATTGTTTTATAGTACAAGTTTTGGTGGTGCGTACTGGCTTTGGATGATTATTCTGTTCAGCTTTGTGTTGCAGGCTGTCAGCTATGAGTTCCAGAGCAAGGCGGGAAATCTGCTGGGAAAGAATACATACCGTACATTCCTGGTGATTAATGGAGTGGTAGGTCCGGTGCTGCTGGGCGGTGCGGTGGCTACGTTTTTTACCGGTTCGGAGTTTTATATCGATAAGGGGAATATGACGAATACGGTGATGCCGGTTATCAGTCATTGGGCAAATGGTTGGCATGGTCTGGATGCGTTGACTAATCCATGGAATGTAGTGCTTGGGTTGGCAGTGTTCTTCCTGGCTCGTATTCTGGGAGCTCTTTACTTTATTAATAATATTGATGATAAGGATCTGGTGGCACGTAGCCGGCGTTCGTTGATAGGTAATTCCGTGCTGTTCCTGGTGTTCTTCCTGTCGTTTGTTATCCGCACGCTGTTGGCAGATGGATATGCGGTGAATCCGGAGACGGGTGAAGTCTTTATGGAACCGTATAAGTATCTGACGAACTTTATCGAAATGCCGTTGGTACTGGTGCTGTTTCTGATAGGAGTGGTGCTGGTGCTGTTCGGTATAGGAAAGAGTTTGTTGAAGACAAAGTTTGATAAAGGTATCTGGTTTACGGGCATAGGTACGGTGCTGGCGGTACTTGCATTGTTGCTGGTTGCAGGATATAATAATACGGCTTACTATCCTTCTACTAATGATTTACAGAGTTCACTGACGTTGGCAAACAGTTGCTCCAGCCAGTTTACGCTGAGGGTAATGTTCTATGTTTCCTTCCTGGTTCCGTTTGTTCTTGCGTATATCTTCTATGCTTGGAGAAGTATTGATATACATAAGATTAGTGAAAAGGAAATGAAAGATGGAGGACACGCATATTAGATAGTTACGAGTTACGAACTACAAGCTACGAGTAGCTGCGCTGTTACGCTGAAAAACACTCGTAGCTTGTAGCTCGTAACTATTTCACCTGTTGCATCCCGATCAGCCTGTCGTATCTTTCTCCGAAGGCCCGGTGGTAAACAAGGATCAGATATTCATTCTCTGTTTCATAGAAATTCCCTTCTGCCTGTGCGGTACTTCCTGCAGTGGTACCGGGAGCCACATATAAGTATTGATAATTATACGCTCCCTGTTTCAGCAATTGCGTGCATTCATAAGCATGCGTTTCTGCATTATACTTCAACCGACTCTCTTCATTAAAATTATCATAGGTAAAAGCTCCTTGCAGATAGAAGTTCCCTTCAGTTAGCGGGTTCTCCCATAGCAGAGAGAAATGAACGAAGAAGTAATCTGCTTCCGTAGCATTATCTACTGCCTCGTCATATCGTATTACGAAGCGTCCGTTCTGATCCTGATCGTAACTGTAGTTTAGTAAGCGAGGCTCGTCCGGACGGAGTGTGACATGATAGTAAGGAGCATGATAACGAATACTCTCCACACCCTGCGAGGCATAGCGGGTGCTCACCATTTCAAGACGCCGGTATTCGTTTCCCGCAGGAAATATCAAGGCCCGGTTATGTTCGTAACGTAGCTGATCGGGACCAATATAGGAAGGATGCAGATTTGTTACCCAGTTATCCGTACGATTATCCTGTAAAACGTGTACTTTGACTTCATTCTGCGGATTGCGGATAGGATATCCTTTATACTGAATGCTAAAACTCACCTGCTGGTGCGTCTTATTCCGGTCTATCTCAGTGTCACTGCTGACTTGTGCCGATACGTTCACCTCCTTTTGCAATACCCGGAAACAGGTAGTGAAAGCCGGCTTATCCTTTCCATCCGCATCGTCATAAACAGTCAGACGGTAATTACCCGAAAGTTTCAGTTGTACCTGGTCGTTAGGAAGTGTCAGACGGTAATGCGTGTAGGGCAGGGTAGTATTGACGGAAATATCATGATCTTCTATCGGATTGTCATTGAAACCATCCAGGTATTCTGTTTCGGAAAGATCCGAAGGTGTCCAGTCCGCATTGCAGTGCGTGAGGATGTACTGGTAGCGGTGGTAATCGTGAGTAAGGTGGTCGAAAGATATTTCTACAGTTTCATTCTCTCCCAGCCGGATGACGGCAGGCGACATATAATCATTGTTGGCAATGACCTGCACCGTATGTATATGCTGATTATAAACCTCCGTACGCTGGGCATGCACCCCGCAACAGATGATACAAATCAAGAATAGCGACAAGATTTTTTTCATTCCTTACCATATTAAGCATACAAATATACACAGATTATTTCTTTTTCCTCTTCTCAGTCTTCTGCTTCTTGACTTCTTTCTTTTCTACCGGAGGGAATTTGGGAACCAATTTCATCAATCTAAGGATTTGCGACTGTCTCCGCAGAATGTAAGCTGACGGATGCGCTGAATCAAAACGTATCGGATTGGGGAGTGTTGCCGCTATCAATGCACATTGTCCTGCAGTCAGTTTGGCGGCAGTGGTATGGAACTTATATTTGGCGGCAGCTTCTGCTCCATAAATACCTTGTCCCATTTCGATGGAGTTGAGATAGACTTCCATAATCCGTTCTTTCGACCAGCATAGCTCTATCAACCAGGTGAAATAAACTTCGAATCCCTTTCGTACCCATGAGGATTGCGGCCAAAGGAATACATTCTTTGCGGTCTGTTGGCTAATAGTACTGGCACCCCGTTTCCGTTTGCGGGTTTCATTCTCTTTCATGGCTTTTTTTATCTCTTCGAAATCGAAGCCGTTGTGGGTGGCAAAGCGATTATCTTCCGAAGCGATAACTGCCATCGGCAAGTGAGGGGAGATCTTATCGAAAGAAACCCAAGTATGATGCCATACCGGCTTTTCGCCTTTGAAGAGTTGCTGGGTACTGCGGATTACCATGAGGGGAGTGGTGTAAACAGGGATAAAGCGATACAGCACCACTGCCAGAATAGTGGAAATAAAGAAAAAGAGTATCAGGTTGCGGACTATCCGCAAGACTTTCTTTATACTCATTGTCGTGGTTTTTAATGTTAAAAAGCTACGAGTTACAAGTTACAAGCTACAAGTGCCTTTCGGACTGATAGCGCAATAACCTGTAGCTCGTAGCCTTTTGTAGCTCGTAACTTACTTGCCTGCTTCTGCATTCTTAATCATCTGCTCGCTGGCGTACATATAAATATCTACGCGGCGATTCTGGCTGGCTGACATGCTGTCGTCATACTGATTGTAGCCTACGCCTTCCACCTTCTTGAACTGTGAAGGAGACACACCGCAATCTTGCAGATAATTCTCTACGGTATATGCACGGTCTTTTGAAACCTTCATGTTAGCTTCATATGTACCTACTTTATCCGTATGGCCTACGATTGCAATATCTGTTGTAGGGTCTTCTTTCAATATCTGGGCCAGTTCGCGCAGAGAAGACTTGGAAGTATTGCTCAATGTAGATGAATTGAAGCCAAACAGGATACCTGATTCAAAAGTAACCTTTACAGCGGCAAGGCCATTGGTATCTGTTACTTTCTCTACCTGTGCGCCTTCAATCTTGGCAGCTTCGGCAGCTTTCTTATCCATCTTATGACCGATGGCAACACCTGCACCCGTACCTACTGCTGCACCTACTGCTGCACCAATAGCCGCACCCTTACCTTTACCGATCAATCCACCGATAATGGCACCGGCAGCAGCGCCCGATCCACCACCTATCACACCACCTTTGGCAGTGTTATTCATTGTGCTGCAACTTCCTAATAATATGGCACCGCTCAATAGCAGTACACTAATCTTAATCTTTTTCATACTTAATTCTTTTAAAATGTTACTATGTTTGTAATGCAAAGTTAGTTATATAACAATTCTATTGTAATTATGTTTAGGTCTTTTGTTCTGCATTTTTAGAGTATTTTTCTCTTTATCAATATAAACCACGCGGTAAGGATAATTCCTTTGGCAATAGTTGTTGCACTTACAGCCCACCATATGGCGTCTACACCCATTCCCATGTGTACCAGGAACAGTGCTACGGGAATACGCATATAGTTGCATGATATACTGATGATGGCAGGAGGAATCGTTCTTCCTAATCCGTAGAAGACCCCTTGCATGGTGATTTCCAGCATCATGAAGAGTTGTGAATAACCGTCTATGCGCAGGAAGTCACCACCTACGCGAAATGCTTCCGGTTCGGGTACGAAGATAGAGAATACTTCGCTTCCGAAAAAGATAAACAGCAGCGAACATAGTGTGCCGAATATGGACGTCATCCATAATGTAGTGTACCAGGCTTTCTTTACCCTTGACTTCTCTCCGGCGGCATAGTTTTGTGCAATGAAAGTGCTTAGTCCGGTAGAGAAGCCTTGTGAAGTATTCCAGGTGATGGCTTCTATTTGTCCTCCGGTGGTAAAGGCCATAAGACCAATGTGTCCACCTTGTTCCGAAGCTGTACGTGAAAGGAACATATTGACAAAAGCGAACAAAGTATTCAGTGTGGCAACCGGAAGTCCCAACTTGAATATACGCCGGGTATATTTCTTTTTGAGACGTGTCAGGAAGGGAAATCCACCTAACAGATCGTCCTTATAGCGTAGCTTATAGATGAATATACCGAATACCGTAGCCTCGGCCAGCCATGTGGCAAGTGCTGCACCTACCGTTCCCCAGCCGAAACCGAAGATGAAAAGCGGATCGAGTATGATATTCATAATCAATCCTGTGCCGCTGATATAGAAGGGTGTTTTACTTCGTCCTGCCGCATTGTATATTCCAGTGAAGGCTGCGGACAAAAACACGAACGGTAGTCCTGTTGAGACAATACGCAAGTAAGTCACGGCATTTTCCGTGATATGCTCTTTCAGTTCGAATATACGCAGGATGGGATTGGCAAACAAGAATAGCAAAGCAGCCCAGCAGATGGAGATGAGCAAGGCAATACTGATATTGTGCGAAGCAAACTGCCGGGCATCTTGTTCGTTGCGCGCACCTATGGATTGTCCTACGCTGACTTCCGAACCTACTTTATTTAGCAAGGCTATGGAGCCGGACATCCACGTCAATATTCCCACTGCACCAACGGCGGCAACAGCTTCACTACCTATACGGCCTACCCATGCCATGTCCGTCAGGCTGTATGCCATCTGGATGAACGAGGTAGCCATAATAGGCATCGCCAGATTGAATAGTTGGCGGTTAATGGGACCTTTAGTCAGATTCTTTGTTCCTTGCATTCTTTACAGTCTCTAAATTTCGGGCTGCAAATTTACGGATTATTTGTTAATAACCACGCTGCCGGTCGCTTTTCTGTCTATTGAGTTGAATTCCTTCGACAGGACTCCATTAAACTTTCTTGTGGATGAACTTTCCGTCAATCCAGTAAGTGGCGTGGTTTGCTGTAAATTTCAGTATTACATAGTTGGGATCGGTCGGTCCGCCGGGAAAATGATTGATGAACCAGTCTTGCCAAAGCTCTTGTTTTACATTTTGGTCTGTGATTACTTCCACATCACCTGTCATGCAAACACTGTTTCCCTGTGCATAGAAGCATAGTCCGCCTTTCGGATTCTTGCGAAAATCCTCGGTCTTCACGGAGTCGCTTCCGGTTGACATCCATACTGTTGAAATGTCTTCGGACTTAACCATACTCATAGGTACGGGGCGTGGATATCCTTCTTTATTTACTGAGGTCAGAACGACTACTTCACTTTCGCGCAACATTTGTGCGGCTTTTTCTCTCATTGTTTCCATAATGCAGAATTTGTTTTGTTAATTGAATGGTGCAAATATAGGTAGTCGGAGATATTCCTGCATTGTACAAAAACGACATTTATGCTTCTACGTAAGTCAGTGTGACATCTTCTTCTGTCAGAGGAATAGAAAGGAAAGAGTAGGGAGTATTGCCGGATAACCTTTTAATTTCTCTTGAGAGGTGTGGCACGTCATAATAGCCTGCATGGATAGCAGTAGAGAGCAGATTGTCACTGGTAGTGCCCCTTAATAAATCCACCGCGTTCTTGAATTTCATGATTCTGCTGTATATTTTCGGGGTATAACCTGTGTTCATCTTGAATTTGCGTTCAAATTGTCGCTGGCACAGACAAATATTCTCCATCAATGACTGCACGGACAGTTTTCCCTGATGCCGGTTAATCTGTTTTATTGCAAATACAATCTGCGGATCTGTCGGTAAGTCGTGTTTATAAAGAGATTTGATAAATAATTCTTCTATGATCTTTATCCTATTTTCTAAACAGTCTTCTTCGCATAGCCTTTCTGCAAAAGAAGTATCGAAAAAGCAGGTTACCTCGTCTGCACTGATTCTCAGGTTAGTCAGTTCGTGCAGTGGCAGACGGATAAAACGGGATAGTCCACAAGGTAGGAAGCGAACCCCTAACATGTGAACCGTTTCCGCATACGCTACCAATTCCGAATAGCTATTCATCGGACCTATAAAATAAGCACGATAAGGCTTCATGGTCAGACTGCTATTTACCGCTTGTGTTGCTTCCCCAAGGGTGAAGATAAAGTCTGTACATCCATCAGGAAGTATGTTGATACGCATTCCGTACTCCGGATTCCCTTTGAATTCCCAATACTTGTCTATATAGGGAGAGAGTAGTGCGCAGGGTTGGTATTCTTTATACATAAATTTAAAAAGATATCATGTACAAAGGTAATCATTGGTTGATTTTTTCCGGCATATCCAGTTCTCCCTGGAAACTGATGGACTGACGGTTCTGCATATTCACGAATATCGAAGATGATCCGTTACTGAAAACGTCTATACTGAAATCGAACTTATCCTCCTCACTTCGTGCAGAGAACTTTATCTTGGCTGTTTCCTTCTTGTCCCACTCCAACTTATAGTCGGTGAGTGGAGCTTTGAAGTTTAGCCCTTCTCCACCGCCATAAGGAATAGAGTAAGCACGCCCATAGTAAGGCAGATAAGATATAACGGAATCATTTCTTATTTCCACAGAGTACGGTGAAGTTAGTGTAACAGACCGTCCTCGTGCAGGAAGAGCTCTGTTTACATTTATTTTATACTTCCCGGATGTGACCAGTTTTTCAACGGCCTGCTTCTTCAGTTCTTTTTTCTCTTTCTTAGTTTGTGCCGAAAGAGTAGGCATACTCATTGCAGTTATCAGCAATAAGGAGAAAATAATTCGAATCGTTTTCATACTATACTTTTTTATCGGTTATGTATATGAGTAACAATCAATTTTCCTTCTCAATACCCAGCAAATTCATCAAGTGAAAAAGAATATATTGCTTCCACTCCAGCATAAAAACCGAAAAATCGGTAGTATCTTTCAGGAATATGCTGGTGATCAAATTTTTTGTAATTAAAGGAAAAGTAAGCAAACCATAGAAAGTTATGAATATTGTATGTATGGGTACTTTCTTTAGTCTGCCTGCTTCCATTTCCATGAGCAGTCGTTCCTTTATAATCAGGAACGTTTCTTCAAACTGCATTTCCTTAGCTGCATCAAGCAGGTGGTTGACATCGCGCTGTATTTCCCCGCATATAAACTTTGGCATGTCAGGGTTTTCGGTGAAGAGTGTTATATACTTATCCAATATAAGACTTACGCGATCTATGAACGGCAGTTCCTGCTGTATTATTTCCTGTACTTTCGGTAATAGCGACATCACTATCGAACCGAATACAGCTTGAAACATTCTGTCTTTTGTCCTGAAATAGTAGTGTAGGGTAGGACGGTTTATTCCTACTTTTGCGGCAATATCACTCATGCTGGTTTCAACGAAGCCTTTTTCTATAAAAAGCTGTTTCGCTGTTTCAATTATTTGATATTCCAACTCATTGTTTTCTGTAGCTCCCATGGTCTTATTTATTTTATGTTATCAACAAAAAGTAACAGGCGATTGGTGATATTCACATCGCTGACGCTACTGTCAAAATCTAAAGATAATATATTTATCTGAGGGTAGACAGACTTTATACGTTTTTCTATTCCCTTTTCCACAATATGGTTAGCTATACACCCGAATGGTTGCAAACTGATGACATGATTAATACCCTGACTGGCAAAAGACGACATCTCTCCGGCAATCAGCCAGCCTTCACCGAACTGCGTGTTCAGCGATATAACCTGTTTGGCTTTTTCCGCTTTCTCGTAAATATTTTCAAAGGGTTGAAAGTACAGGAAGGCTTTTCCTATCTTGTTGATTTTATCAATTTGTTTCTGAACTTTTCCATAAAGCCAGTCGATAGCGAAATCAGGAATATATTTCTTTTTTATATGACTATCCTGGTTTACTTTCATATTGACGAAGCTTTGCATGAAAAAGTCTGTCATCAATGGAGGAACCACCTCTATACCTCTGTCTATGAGCCATGTGGTGATATCTTTTTGTGCAAAAGGATTGAACTTTAGAAAGATTTCTCCTACCACACCCACCTTAGGACATGATTTTTGCTGACAGATCTGATTGAATTCGTCAACTGCCAGAGATAAATAACTGAGCAAATCTTCCGGTCTGTTTTTCAGGATAAGAGGCTTTGCCGCTTCCAGGTACATATCTTTTAATTTAGCTGCCTGTCCCGGCTTTTTCTCACGGACAACGGCGGCGTAATAGAATTTAGCTATGCAGTCGCTGTATAGAACAGCGGCAAGCGCTATTGGCAATACTTTCAGCCAATTTACTTTGAAGCCCGGTTGCTGATTATCTATTCCGCTGCCGAATGCTACATATAAGGTGAATAACGATCTATATTGGGAAGTTATCAATTTCGATAATCGAAATTTTGCCTTGGTTAACTTAACAGCTGTTGAAGGCTCTAATATATTATTTTTATTAGACAGGACTACATCGGCTAATCCCGATAAGTCTATGTCCGGTACCTTAAAGGAATTATCCGATTATTGGGATACAATATAATAAATCCCGTCTACTTTCGCAAGCGGACGGGAATAACGACAAAACTACTATGTGACCTTAACGGTCAATTTGAATGCAAATATAAAAAATCTATATTTAATATCCTTTTAAGAGTCATTTAAAATCAAATGAAAAATCGCATTTCGTTTTGTGTTAATGCCTGTAAAAAGTCTACATTTCGTTTTATAGGTGGATTACAAAACGTTTTGCGGTTTTTAAAAAGGACATTTCTCTCACTCTTATCCAGCACTATTATTTTAGCGGTAGTAGAGCCGATATCCAGGCCGACTTTGTAAATATCCATAATAGAATTCTGCTGATTTGGTATATAAATAATAAAATCAGATATATCAGTCTGACACTAATGTCAGACGCTGCAAATGTACGAAATCTTTTGGAAAAGGTGAGCGATTGTCTTTATTTAACTTTTTGCCGACAACACGACTGATTTTATTTCGAAGGTGCAATAGGCTTGGTAAGGATGGTAAAATTCGAGTTTTACCAGTCGAAATGATTTCCTTGGTTGGATATGGATTAAATTAAAGGCATCTGTTATTTTCGTGGAGATTGAAATTGTTGTCAAAAAGAAAAAAGCCTCTGACTTGCAGAGGCTTTTTTCTTTTCTGTGATCCAGCTGGGGCTCGAACCCAGGACCCCAACATTAAAAGTGTTGTGCTCTACCTGCTGAGCTACTGAATCAATCCTTTATTGCTGTTAAGCGGGCGCAAAGATAGAGACAATTTTTGAAAATGCAAAAGAATATCTCTTTTTTTGTTATCTTTGCCCAATATTCATCGGATGGGAATAGCATATACATTATTAATATAATACACTTAAAAACTTTATGGCAACAGTTGACGATAAAAAGATTATCTTTTCTATGGTAGGGCTGAACAAGACCATTCAGCAGAACAACAAGCAGGTGCTGAAGAACATCTACCTTTCGTTCTTTTATGGTGCAAAGATTGGCATCATCGGTCTGAATGGCTCCGGTAAATCTACCTTGCTGAAGATTATCGCCGGGTTGGACAAGTCTTATCAGGGCGAAGTGGTGTTTTCACCGGGTTACTCAGTGGGCTATCTGGCTCAGGAACCTTACCTGGATCTTACGAAAACCGTAAAAGAAATTGTGATGGAAGGCGTACAACCCATTGTGGACGCACTCGCTGAGTACGAAGAGATTAACCAGAAATTCGGTCTGCCGGAGTATTACGAGGATGCCGACAAGATGGATAAGCTTTTTGTCCGTCAGGGAGAACTTCAGGATATCATCGATGCAACTGATGCCTGGAATCTCGACAGTAAACTGGAACGCGCTATGGATGCCCTCCGTTGTCCGCCCGAAGACGCAACTGTAGACCATCTTTCGGGAGGTGAGCGTCGCCGTGTGGCACTTTGCCGCTTGCTGTTGCAGAAACCTGATGTGTTGTTGCTGGACGAACCTACCAACCACCTTGACGCTGAATCCATCGATTGGTTGGAACAACATTTGCAGCAATACGAGGGTACGGTGATTGCCGTAACCCACGACCGTTACTTCCTCGACCATGTGGCAGGCTGGATTCTTGAACTCGACCGTGGCGAAGGTATCCCCTGGAAAGGTAACTATTCCAGCTGGTTGGAACAGAAGACCAAGCGTATGGAAATGGAAGAGAAAACCGCCAGCAAGCGCCGCAAGACATTGGAACGTGAGTTGGAGTGGGTGCGTATGGCTCCTAAAGCGCGTCAGGCGAAAGGTAAGGCACGTTTGAATTCTTACGATAAATTGATGAATGAAGATATCAAGGAGAAAGAAGAGAAACTTGAAATCTTTATCCCTAATGGTCCGCGTCTTGGAAATAAGGTTATCGAAGCGAAGCACGTGGCAAAAGCTTATGGCGACAAACTTCTGTTCGATGATCTCAACTTCATGCTTCCGCCTAACGGCATTGTGGGTGTAATCGGCCCTAACGGTGCGGGTAAAACAACGCTGTTCCGGTTGATCATGGGGCTGGAAACAGTAGATAAAGGTGAGTTTGAAGTAGGAGAGACCGTAAAGGTAGCTTATGTCGACCAGCAACACAGCGATATCGATCCGAACAAGAGCGTGTACCAGGTTATTTCCGGTGGTACGGAACTGATTCGTATGGGTGGACGTGATATCAATGCACGTGCCTATCTGTCACGTTTCAACTTCTCCGGTGGAGATCAGGAGAAGCTTTGCGGTGTACTTTCGGGTGGTGAACGTAACCGTCTGCACCTTGCTATGGCTCTGAAAGAAGAGGGCAACGTGCTGTTGCTGGACGAACCTACCAATGACATCGACGTGAATACGCTTCGCGCACTCGAAGAAGGTCTTGAAGACTTTGCAGGATGTGCCGTAATTATCAGTCACGACCGTTGGTTCCTCGACCGTATTTGCACTCATATACTTGCATTCGAAGGTGATTCCAATGTCTTCTATTTCGAAGGTTCTTATTCGGAATATGAGGAAAATAAACAGAAACGTTTAGGGAAAGAAGAACCTACCCGTGTACGTTATAGAAAGCTGATGAATGACTGATAACAGTAAGAATCTGATAGCATAACTAATATTTTTATGACAAATAGAAAGCCCTGCAAAAAACTTGTAGGGCTTTTTTGTTATAAAAAGTTTCAATAACTCCTATATACCCTAAAATTTTGTAGCAGAAATGTAATACAAATCTAAATCTTATTAATTATATTTGCGTCTTAAAACAGTATTTAATACTTAATTAACATTCGTAATTAACACATTTAATTAACAAAAAACAGAAGTATGAAAAAACATCTAATTCATTTCCTGTTGGTGGCTGTGCTGTCTATATGCAGTGCTGCGGCATTTGCCCAGACTACAGTGAAAGGTCAGCTTGTTGACTCAGAAACAGGAGAACCGTTAGTGGGCGCTGCTGTTATGGTAGAAGGCACTTCACAAGGAACTGTGACTGACATTGATGGTTATTTTAAGCAAGGTGTTGCTCAAGGTGGAACATTGGTGTTCAAGTATGTAGGTTTTAAAGACCTCAAGAAGAAAATAACACAGAAGGGTGCTTCTGTTGATTTGGGTGCTATTCAAATGGAGCCGGATGCGGTGATGTTGAAGGACGTGGTGATAACTTCGTCTGTGGCAGTAGCTCGTAAGACTCCAGTGGCTTTGTCTACAGTAGATCCTACGTTTATTGAAGAAAAGTTAGGTACGCAGGAATTTCCTGAAATTTTAAAATCAACACCAGGTGTACATGCCAATAAACAGGGTGGTGGTTATGGCGATTCTGAAATTTACATGCGCGGTTTCGGTCAGGAAAATGTGGCCGTAATGGTGAATGGAGTACCTGTCAATGATATGGAGTGGGGAGGTGTATATTGGAGCAACTGGGCAGGACTTTCTGACGTAACTCGTACGTTGCAAACACAACGTGGTTTGGGAGCTAGTAAGGTCTCTGCACCTTCAGTAGGTGGTACAATTAATATTGTGACTAGAGGTCTTGAATCGAAAAAAGGTGGAAGTATTTCTTATGCTATGGGTAATGATGGCATGAATAAAATACAGTTTAATGTTTCTACAGGATTGACGAAAAATGGTTGGGCATTGACTTTACTTGGTGCTAAACACTGGGGAGACGGTTATGTACAAGGTACTAAGTTTGAAGGCTACAATTACTTTATCAATCTGGCCAAACGAATCAATGATAATCACCAGTTACAATTTATGGCTACTGGTGCACCGCAGCATCATGATCAACGTGATAAAGGTGCAGGTTTGACCATTGCTGATTGGGAAATGACAAAGCGTACCTATGGTGTTGCGGATAATAAGTACAACCCTTCGTTTGGTTATCGTAAAAATGGAGAAGCTTATAATGCAAACCATAATTTCTATCATAAACCACAGATTAGTTTAAATCACCAATGGGAGATTGATCGTAAGTCTTCTCTTTCTACTTCTTTATATATGTCACTGGGACGTGGTGGTGGTTATTCTGGTCAAGGTAACGATAAATTCTCTCCTTATAGCTATTCTTCTTGGAATGGTGCTTATAAAGGTGCGTTGAATACTACTTTCCGTCGTCCGGACGGTACCTTTGACTATGCTGCAATTGAAGATTATAATGCTTCTAGTGAATATGGATCGGCATTAGTAATGTCTGAATCTAAGAACGAACATGTTTGGTATGGTTTGCTTTCTACTTATACGACTAAACTTGGTGAGAATTTCGATTTTTATGGTGGTGTAGATTTTCGTTATTATAAAGGTACGCATACTAATGTGATTTCTGATCTTTTTGGGGGTGAATACTACATGGATAATGCAGATCGTTTGAAAGTAAAAGCTGCCAATAATGCGGCGGCAGCCGATCCAATGTGGGCCTATCAAAAACTTTATGTGGGCGATGTGGTTTATCGTGATTACGACGGTTATGTAATGCAGGAGGGTGCTTTTTTCCAATTGGAATACAACAAAGATAAATTGGCTGCTTTTGTTTCAGGTTCTCTTTCTAACACTGGCTATTGGCGTGTAGACCGTTTTTATTATGACAAGGAGCACGAGAAATCGGAAACAGTAAATTTCTTGGGCTTTACTGCCAAGGGAGGTGCTAATTATAATCTGACAGAAAATCACAATGTATTCTTCAATGTGGGTGCTATTAGTCGTGCGCCAAAATTCTCTTATGGTGCATTTATGCAAGCTACTAGTAGTAATGCTACTAATCCTAATGCTGTAAATGAGAAAATTTTCTCTGCTGAATTGGGATATGGCTTCCGTAACCGTATGTTGACTGCCAATGTCAATCTTTACTATACTAAGTGGATGGACAAAACAATGACTACTGGTACAGATTTGGGTTATACACGTGCTAATATCAATATGTCAGGTGTAGAAGCTACTCATATGGGAGCGGAACTCGATTTGAAGTTTAAGCCTTTTAATTGGATGGAACTGACAGGGATGTTCTCTTACGGTGATTGGAAGTGGGGTAGCAATGCTAAGGGATATTTCTTTTCTGAGCAAGGTGGACAGCCTCTTGACAAGAATGGTAATGTTACCGAACTGTTAGGACCTGATCATGCATGGGCCATTATCAATATGGATGGTGTACGTGTAGGTGGTTCGGCTCAGACTACAGCAGCTGTTGGTTTGAATGTAAATGTGAATAAAGATATTCGTGTTGGTGCAGATTGGACCTATTATGGTCGCAACTATTCATATTATCAAGTAGATGGTACATTACTTAGTATAAATAAAGAAAATACATTGGATGATCCATGGAAGATTCCTGCTGCAAGTATGATAGACTTGAATGCTTCCTGGAAATTTAAAATTGGTGCTCTGGATGCTGTATTCTCAGGTAATGTGAATAATTTACTGAACTATCAGTATATTGAAAAGGCATGGAATCCTAAAGGTAAGGTCGCTACAGACGAGAATGTATATGTGTTCTACACCCTCGGGCGTACATATAGCCTCCGTTTGAGAGTTAATTTCTAATCATGAAGATTATTTAAGACAGAGAAATATGAAAAAAAATATAGTTACATCATTTGTTTTGCTGGTGTTGTTAGCGGCCTGTAACGACGATTACAATGATCAGTTTGATATTAATAGTGGATATCAGGATGTGAAAAATATCACTATGACGCTGCAAACCTCAGACTATGCTTCTATTGCCGGTGATAAAACCAATCAAGCTTTGGCACTGGCTAAAGATCCAGAAGGGAAGACAGGTTTAGAGGCATTAGAAAATGTAGGAAAAAATGGGTATTTTACTGCCGATGCTACTGCTGATGAATATATCCCTGCCTTTTTGGCTGAGAAGTATCCTAATGCAGATCTTAAGTCAAAGTTCACTGTTACATATAATCAGTATCAGGCTCCGTCTGCTTATCTGAAAGACTTTACTAATATATCCAGTTATGCATTAGAGTTGGAAGACTATGATGGGGTGTGGGGAGACAAGGTAAAAGCTTCTTATCTTTCACCTGCTACTATAAGTAAAATTCCCGCTATTTTGAAAGAAAAAGTTGCAAGTGCAGTTGCTGGCGATATGGTAGTTGTAGACTATGCTTATTCTGAAACGGAACCTAGTATTGGTGGTGGTGGAGTTCCTTCGGAACCGACTTGGACTCAAGTTGCAACAGTACCTGTACGTGCATTAGGAAAGAGCTGGGATTTTGTAAATATGGGTGCTATTGATCTTTCGGCATGGAAAGGACAAGTGGTGAACATTGCCTTCAAATATACCAGTACCACTACAGGGGCAGCTACGTGGGAGTTGAAGAATGCTAAAGTACTTTCTGTACCTTATTTGGATGTTTATTTATTTGCTGAAGCTACCGATGGCACATTTGCTAAGGTATCTAAAAGCAGTGCTTTTGGAGGAGCGGGTAAATATGTGATAGTCTCGTTGGGTGCCGACGGACAGTATTATCCTTTTGGACGTTTGGATGATGGAAAAACATATGGATATATGTATCCTGATCCTATAAAGGTGGAAGGTGGCGTTATTGCAGCTACTGATGCTGCTAATTTTATTATTGCGCTTGAAGCTACCGAAGTGGGTTTCAATATTAAGAATGCGTTAGGACAGTATCTATATATGAGTGGTACATATGACAGCTTTAACGTGACTACTGAAGTTGGTACAGAGGGGTATGATTGGACGATTACTTCTGCGGGTGGTTCGGACTTGTTCACTATCACCAATGTGCAGAAGGAAAAAAGCGTGAAGTTGAATTACTATGTAAATAAGGAAGGCGTTGCTCAATACTCATTTGGTAGTTATGCTGTTTCTAAAGTTAGTGATAAGACATATTATACCAATTCCTTGTTGGGAGATATGGGTGGTTTCACTTTCTATGATGTCAATACTGATGGTTTAGATTTTATATGGCAGAATACAGACAAGTTTGGTTTCAAAGCTTCTGCTTTTGTTAGTAATATAAATCATGCATCTGAATCCTATTTAGTATCCCCTGCCATCGAGATAGAAGAAAATGCAGTATTGCCTTATATTACGATAGATGAGGCTATTAATTTTGGTAGTCCTGAGGCTCTTACAGTTTGGGTTTCTACGGATTATGCTGTATCAGCAAACACTCGTGCTATGACCCGCGCTTATGTAGCATCTAACACGTCCTCACTTTATCGTTTTAATGGCGAGAGCTGGTCACTTTATGCCAATGATGATGCTAGGGTGGCTGTAGTGGAACCTTCAGTTTATGCTTCCATAGGTGCTTCCTCTATTACAGAACCAGAATTGGTATTGCCTGTTTACCTTAATACTAAGTATCCATATGCCGTTGATGCAGATCGTGCAGTGGTGGTTTACAAAAAGAGTGCCGATGCTTACGGTGTAGAAGAATTCACGAAAAGTGCAGGTAGTTGGATTGCAACTCCTGAAAGCGTGGAGCAAGTTACAACATTCACGCTTGACAAAGATGGTATATCTGCCAAGATAAGCGTCTATATCGATGAATCGCTGAATGGTAATGAAGCAGGATTCAAGGCTCAAGACTTGTCGCTGAGCGGTGGTATAAGTTTTGTATGGGTAAATACTACTTCCTATGGTTGGAAGGGTGCTGCTTTCAATAATCAGTGTAATGCGGCCGAGAGCTGGCTGGTATCTCCTGCATTTGATTTCCGTAAGGGGGTGGCTCCTGTGATGACCTTTGATGAGGCCGTCAATAAACTGGGTACCAATGCTACTGTAGCTCAACATTGTTTTGTGAAGATTTCTATTGATTATAAGGATGATGTGACAAAGGCTACGTGGGAAGAAATACAGCTTGAGAAACGTCCAGTAGGTACAGACTGGAATTTTGTGAATGTAGGAAATATAGATCTTTCTAAATATGTAGGCAATATCGTACGTATCGCTTTCCAATATGTATCTACTGGAGAGAGTGCGCCAACGTGGGAAATTCAGAATATTTTGATCAAAGAAAAAGACGCTGAGTAAATATTTTGATTAACTGGAGGTGACAGACTTTGTATGAAGTATTTGTCACCTCCCTTTTTATATAATTAATATATGAAACTATTTAATAAACTTTTTTTTGTAAGTCTCTTTGCTTGGACTTTAATAGCTTGTAACACAGATATTATTCCGGATAATGGTTACATAGAGACTACACAGAGTGATGCTTCTACTTTTGTAATGCAGGGGTACGAAGATTCTAAAAAGGGATTCAATGTGTTTAATCCTGAAGGCTCTTCTCTTCCGTTTTATTTGAAAGAAAAGACTTTTTATGGTTCCCGTTTCTATTTCTTGGAGGATGGAAATACACGACTTGATGGCATGGCAGAGGCGCCTGAGCAGGGTACATGGAGTCATACGGCTGAGGTAATCGAAGGCAAATGTTATTGGGCGCGTTATGGTGAATATCGTGTATATAACTATATGAAATTGCGTGTGGCTTATATTGATGGCAACAATGTGGGAATAGAGTATGTTCTGACCGATCAGACATCAGTTGGACCCAATATTAATGCTAATGAAGCTTATTTGATAGATTTTCCTTCGGTACTTAATTTAGAGATGCCAGCAATTAATGAGGCTGATGGGATTTATCGCGAGCATTATGTGAACTATGCTGATCAATACATTATGAATCTGGCGACTTCTTGGAATACGGAACTTCGTCATTCCTCGTGGGTAGCTTTTCATTTTGATAAGCTAACTTCACAAGATAATGTAAAGCGTACTGATGCCTGGGATTGGGATTCTGCATACGACTTTGATACAATGGGAGGAGTAGAGGAAGCTAACCACAAAAGTGATGGTTTTGATAAAGGACATATTTGCGCTAGTGAAGATCGTGTATATTGTAAGGAAGCCAATGAACAGACTTTTCTTTATACGAATATATCACCGCAGATAGCTTCGTTTAATCAGAAATATTGGGTAGGACTGGAGCAGTTAGTGCAAAAGTGGGGACGGTCTACTATAGGTGGTACTTATGATAAGGTATATGTAACAAAGGGTGCCACTCTCAATAAATTGCTTACAGACTTTACAGGTACTGTGAAAGGTGGTGATGGTAAATATCCTGAAACAGATACTAATGGTAAGACTATTCATGGGTTGGTTTGTCCGGCATATTATTACATGGCTCTTCTGTCCGAAAAAGACGGTGTATATCATGCTATTGGCTTTTTGGTGCCTCATTCAGAAACCTTGCCACAAAAACCTACAGCTGATGACTTCAAGGTCTATGCGGTGAGTATTGACAAACTGGAGATGGAAACAGGAATTGATTTCTTCTGTAATCTAGTTGATAGTGTGGAAAATGCAATAGAAGCTGCCTATGATTTTAATGATTGGATTTGGTAAGAGTAATTTTTACGTCTGAATGGTGGATGTTTTTAAATAGATATATTTAGTAAATGTTTCACTTTTATAAAAATAAATGAGGTAGTGTTAAAGTGAAGTGCCCCCCAAAAAGTTTTATGTCTAACTTTTGGGGAGCACTTCACTTTTGTGAGGCGTCTTTTTTTAGATTCCCCATTTTCATTGACGTCCAAACTTAAATCCCGAAGTCCCAACTATGCGTGCTTCCGGACAATCCATCTTCAATCTCCATACCAGTACTCGCAACTAATGTTATTGCCATTCCGTACGCGTATCTTTAGCTATACCGTGACAGCTCAGTCCACCTTTATAACAAATGCCACTGCGGTTACATATCTGTAATACAGTGCGTTAATTCCATCTCTTCATAATGTTTCATATTTAGTTTCCTCATGATTCTTTCATTCCCTTTGGTGAAGGAAGTCTTTTATTGGTTTTATCCAATAAGTAATATCAAAATGACAAAATGTAAATCGTAATGCTTTAGGTTTTGTTCTTTCGTATCAAGATTTTTGTGATATAGAAAAATGCAAGGATTTCTTGTTTAGTGAATACAATATGATTTATAATAATGAGAGATAATATGTTTGAGAAGGGATATATTTATTATTTCATTCTTAATGATTACATAATGACTGTTTTTGTTGAAAAATGATTATCTTTCTCCGTCACTTGTTTCCTTCAAAATATAAAAATATTAGCTGCTTTTCGGAATGGCTACACCCTTTTCCGACGATGGTATCACCCTTTGGGGATGAAGGTGTAGCTACGGGGCAAAGGGTGTAGCTATTTTTCAAATTATATCGTCTGTTTGAGTGGAATAGATGATCCGTTTAGTCAGAATAGATGATGCAATTGTGCTGAATAGACCATCTGTAACATGCCAATAGATGATATAATTCTGATAAACTAAGGTTCTATTCTTCTGGAAGCGATTTTTAGTTAGAGTCTCTTGTTATCTATAATTGGCAAAAGTAGATATTATGAAGTTAAATCCTTTATTTTGTTATCTTATTGTCACATCAGCCTTATGGTAGTACTGCTTTATAAGTGATACAGCCATCTTAGTGGTTGTAGGTGCGTAACCAGATAGAAACTGTGCGCTGGATTTTGTACAGGCAGGATGAAAACATTATCGATGTTTTCCATATTGTGAGTATTGTATGAGGCGATGATTTGTCCGCTGACGTTGACAAACTCCACATGGGTAAGGGCGAGGTTTGTATTTCTGTTCCGATCATTTTTTTATTTTCATTTCCATCAGCACCGGATTATGGTCGCTGCACAGGTCCAGATCGGGCGAGTAGTAACGGTATCCCTGGATGCCGGGCGAATGGAATATGTAGTCGATGCGCAACAGACGTTTGAAGTAGCGGTAGGTGTACATATAGCCGCGACCGCTGGTGCGGAAGCCGTCTTTGAGGACATCGGACAGTTCGGCGTAGGTGTAGGAGGATGGCAGGGAGTTGAAGTCACCGCATGCCAGTACGGGGTAGGGGCTGGCAACTACCAGTTGGCGGATGCTGTCCGTTTGTTCGGCGCGTTTCACGAAGTTGTCGTGCAGGGAAGTGATGGCGCCTTGCACGACTTCTGCTTCACGACGGGTGTCGTTACTGTTGGCAAGTCCGCGTTCCCATTTCCGGCGGTTCTGGCTGACGCTGGTGGTCTGCAAGTGGTTGTTGAGCAGACGGACGGTGTCGCGTCCCAGGACAATGTCGCACTGCATGCTACAGTTGGCGCTTTGCTGGTAGGAAATGAACTGGGGATTGACGAGCGGGTAGCGGCTGAACACGGCGATAGGAAGCACTCCGCGGATAGAATCCTCGGTAGGGATCAAGGCGTAGCGCCAGTGGGAAAATACGTTGCGGATGCTGTCCATCGGGAAGTATTTGTTGTCGCCACATTCCTGGAAGCAGAGGACGTCGACTTCCTGTTCTTTCATGTAGCGGGCGATTTCCTTGCAGGAGTAGCCTGTAATTTCTCCTCCGAAATTGCCAACGTTGTAGGTGGCTATTTTCAGGTATCCGTCGGCATAATTGCTGCTGTAGTGCCCTTCGGGAATCTTCTTGGTGAAGCTGAACTGGAAGATGGCAAGGATATATCCGTAGTTGAAAACTAATGCTGCAAGGGGAATGAATGCCCAGCGCCTGCGGGCGAATGCCCAACAGATGGCGACTAACAGATTGCATAGCAATAGTGCGGGCAATGCTAATCCCAGTACGGGCATGTACCTTGAATTGGCGGGGTCGAAGTTCCCGGAGAATGCAGCAATCATCGTGACAAGGGCCAATACGATGCTCAGGAGGACTGGAATGCTGCGGAATAAACTTTTGATTTCTGATTTTCCCATGTTGTTGTAAAGCTACGGGCTACAAGTTACGAGTGCCTTTCGGTATGATAGCGCAGCCACTCGTAGCCCGTAGCTTGTAGCTCGTAGCTTATTTTATTACATTTACCGGTTTTCCGTCAATATATGCTTTTAAGTTACTGATAAGAATATGTATCAGCCTTTGGCGGGCTTCAAAGTTGGCCCATGCGATGTGAGGGGTGATGAAGCAATTCCGGGCGGTGAGTAACGGATTGTCGGCACGGGGTGGTTCTTCAGAAAGAACATCCAGTCCGGCAGCGTAGATGATGCCGGTATTCAGGGCATTGGCAAGATCTTGTTCGTTGATGAGCGGGCCGCGTCCGGTATTGATGAGGATGGAGGTGGGTTTCATCAAGGAGAGGCGGTTGGCGTTGATCAGTTCACGGGTACTGTCGTTCAGTGGGCAATGCAGGCTGATGATGTCACATTCGTGGAACAATTGGTCGAGTTCCGCTTTACGGATTTCGGGAGGAAGTTGGAGGCGCGATTTGGAAGTGTAGGCCCATACCTTCATACCGAAGCCGATGGCTATACGGGCGGTGTTGTAGCCGGTCTGTCCCAGTCCTACGATACCGATTTTTTTTCCGAGCAGCTCGATGAGTGGAGTGTCGTAGAAGCAGAAGTCGGGATTCTTGCTCCAGTTTCCCTTGCTGACTTCTTCGGAATAATGGCGTACTTGCTGGGTGATGTTTAGGATATGTGCAAATACCATTTGTCCGACAGAGGGAGTGCTGTATGCAGGGATATTGGTGATGATGATGCCGCGTTCGCGGGCGGCGTTGATGTCTACCACGTTGTAGCCTGTAGCCATCACGCCGATGTATTTCAGATCGGGCAGGGCAGCCATTGTCTCGCTGTTGATCACTACCTTATTGGTAAGGATGGCTTCTGCACCGGCAGCACGTTCAAGAACTTCGCCGGGAGCGGTGCGATCATAGATCGTGCACTCGCCTAACTCTTTCAACTTATCCCAGCACAGATCACCGGGATTCGTGGTGTAACCGTCTAATACTACAATTCTCATTTTGTATATATTTAAAGTGAGTACGCAAATTTAGGGAAAAGATTTGAGATTACGATTTTCTGAACTTATCCTCACCCCACAACGCTCTCATCCGTTCCGCATGTTTCTGTTCGGCAGCATTGTCTTGTGCTTCCCACAGACGGCGGTCTTTCAGCTCGTCGGGCAGAAATTGTTGCTTGACGAAGTGCCCGGGATAATCGTGCGCATACTTATAATTGTCTCCATAACCCAACTGTTTCATCAGTTTGGTAGGTGCATTGCGCAGGTGCAGGGGTACGGGCAGATTGCCGGTCTGGCGTACAAGTTCCAGGGCATTGTTGATGGCCATGTAGGCGGAGTTGCTCTTCGGGCTTGTGGCGAGGTAAACGGTGGCTTCCGCCAGAGGGATACGTCCTTCGGGCCAACCCACTTTCATTACAGCGTCGAAACACGCATTGGCAATCAGCAAGGCGTTCGGGTTTGCCAGTCCCACGTCTTCCGAAGCGGAAATGACGAGGCGGCGGGCGATGAATGCGGGATCTTCTCCGGCTTCCACCATGCGGGCCAGCCAATAGATGGCACCGTCGGGATCACTGCCACGGATGGACTTGATGAAGGCGGAAATGATATCATAATGCATCTCTCCGTCTTTGTCGTAGGCAAGCGGATTCTGTTGCAGGCGTTCTGTCACCATCTCATCGGTGATGACGACGGGATCTCCGGCTTCGGAAGAAACAACGAGATCCAGGATGTTGAGCAATTTGCGGGCGTCTCCACCACTGTAGCGAAGCATGGCGGTGGTTTCTTTCAGCTCGATGGTACGCTCTTTCAGTATATGGTCGGTGGTAATGGCACGTTGCAACAGTTCCAGTAAATCATCTTTTTCCAAAGATTTCAGCACATAGAGTTGGCAGCGTGACAGCAGTGGGCGGATTACCTCAAAAGACGGATTCTCCGTGGTAGCGCCTATCAGCGTCACTGTGCCTTGTTCCACGGCTCCGAGCAGTGAGTCTTGCTGTGACTTGCTGAAACGGTGTATTTCATCAATGAACAGGATGGGACTGCCTTGCGAGAAGAAACGGTTGCTCTTCGCGCGGTCTATCACTTCGCGCACATCTTTCACTCCGCTGGTCACAGCGCTCAGGGTGTAGAACGGAGTTTCCAGTTTGTTAGCGATGATCTGTGCCAGAGTGGTTTTGCCTACACCCGGAGGACCCCATAGTATGAACGAAGAAATACGTCCTGCGTCAATCATCTTGCGCAGCACCGCACCCGGTCCTACTAAGTGTTTCTGACCGATGTAGTCGTCTAAGGTTTTAGGGCGAAGCCTTTCTGCTAATGGAGTCATGTGAATAAGTGTTTAACGTTTAGTGATTAGTGATAAGTAACTATGCTAATCACTGATCATTCATCACTAAGTCGCTATTTTAGAATATCATTAATATCATGAAGCGTATGCCATCTTTCTTCACTCCCGGTATATCGGTGTAGGTGAGGCGGCGTACATATTCGATATGCAACAGCTTGAATATGTTGTAGATACCTACACTGGCTTCCAAGTAGGGAGTGCTGCCCATTACGTGGCTGGTGGGGACACCGTCGCGCATGGGGAAAAGGAACAGTTCGCTGTTATGGCTCTTGTACGGATTGTTTTTGTCCGTCAGGGTGCCGTACATACCACGGATGCGGAAAGTTTCGCGCCACTTCAACTTCTTGATAAGCGGGATGCGGTTGAATAGCTTTCCGTTCATGTCGTAGGTCAGGGCGAGAGAGGCGTAACGGTCGTTCAGGAACTCCATGTTGTTGATCAGGCTGAATGACTCGTTGTGCTGGGTGATGTATGACAGATTTGCCATGGGCAGGTTCAACAAGGGGAACGGTACAGTGTTCCACTGTGCGCCGGCACGGGCGGTAATATCCAGTTTACCCCACGAACCGAACCAGAAACGTTTGCGGATACTGGCTTCCGTAAGGTTGAAGTTGTACTCGCCACCTAACACGCCTTTCAGACCGAGGGTGTGGGAAAGGGAGAAGATCGGGGCATCCAGCGATACGGGCACACGACGCTGCTTCGTGTTGACATACGTCTCACCCGGTGCGTAACGCAGGGTGACACCGAGTTCGGTGGTGGTGATGTCCTTGATGAAGGTATTCGTATCATCCCATATTCCGGCGATGTTACCATCGTTTTTCCAGTATTGCAATACACCCCCGGCAGGCTGGTCGTTGCGGTGGCGTGCCATGGCTTTGATGGAGAAACCGGTATTGGTTTCCAGTTCGTAGGTCAGGGTAGCGTCGCGCATGTACGACATCTGGTCTACCTTGGTCCACTTCCAGCCCACAAACATATTATCCTTGTCCGTTGAGAGGTATTTATCCATGGGAGACATGACATCGTAACTGTAATCGAAGGCCAGGTAGTGCTTGGGAAATTCCCACAATACATATTCGCGCTTGTTGAACGAGTAGGCTGCCTGACCTTTATAGAACCATTTCTTGTCCCTCGTACCGTAGGCCGCATATCCGCTGAAACTCCAGTGCGGATCGAGGTTACCGGTGGTCATACCACTGAGACGGAAACGTGTGCCATTCACGTAATTGCTTGTGATGGTGGTATTGATAGGCCCGAAGTCGAACTTGCTGGGGTGCTTCTTGGTGCCCGTTTCCACGAAGTTCTCAATCAGGGCTTTCGCACCGAAGATGACATATTTGAATCCGGGAATTTGCTCAATGCGGTTCATGAAGACGTCCATGTTACTCTCTTTCTTTGTGAGGGGAACCTGACGCACACTCGCCCAATATTCATCACTCTTGTTGAGCATGTTGGCTTCTTTGATGACGTTACCTTTCAGGCGGAAGAGACGAGGCTCAATGTCTTCAAAGTTGTAATTGGAGTATTTGGTAGTACGCTGCACTTCAAGCCCTTGTATGCCTTTTACGAATTGCAGTTCCACGGTCATGTCATCGTCCGTAAGTACCCAGTTTCCGTCCGGCATCTGTTCGAATTGCTGCACTATGTCGAGGTTGTCCACAAAGTTCACACCGGTCTTTTTTGGCAGGTTCATGGTACACTTCTTGACGGCATAGGTAGAATCCTTCACTACGTAGAGGTGTCCCGTGAAACCGAAATCCTGTGAGTTTTGAGGCACGAAGGTGAGGTGCACACACTCCTGACGGTCCACCATGACGGTGTCCATGAGGTAGTATTTATAGAAACTGATGGCCCCGCGACCAATGGGGCTGACGAAGCGGCGTTGCAGGAGTCGGATGTCATCGTCGTAGATATTGACATCGGAGAAGACATCGGTCAGGATGGTGCCCAACATGTCTCCCGTATTGAAAAACTCCTCTATACCGCTGGAATTCACACCTTCGATGATGGTTTTTTCGCTTTTGGGACTTTTGCGGTAGATGGTCTTCGAAGATGTCTCCTTGATGGAGATGGGGAGGATCATCTTGTTGGTCTTGGGCGATACTTCCACCTGGTCTTTGAAGAATGAGAATTTCTTGTAGATGCCCTTTTCCATCTTTTCGGGGGTGACGTCGTTCATGGACATCTTCATCTTTTCGTATTTCTGATACTGGTAGAAATCGTTGGCTTCCAGTTTCAGTTCTTTCTTATTCTCGATAACTTTCCTCATAAAATCCACGGCGGGATTGTTCTTACGGGAGTATTTCTCTTTTTGGGGCTTCACCACAACTTCGGAGAGCATGACGTCGGCAGGTGCCAGCTTCACGTTCAGTACTTTGGTGGTAGGCTTCAGGGTGACTTTCTTGGTTACGTATCCGATGGCGGAGAATGATAATTCATTCCAGCCTTTGCGGGTTTCCACTGTGTATTCGCCTTCGGCATTGGTGATGGCACCCACGCCTTTTCCCTCGTATTGAACGGTGATGTACATTAATGGTTCATTGGTGAGGGAGTCGGTCACGACACCTTTAATCTGTGCGGATGCGCTGTGTGCGACGAATAATGACAGCAGAAAAAGGATGAGAACTATATATTGTTGTTTCATATTTAAGTCAGTATGAGGCTGCAAAGTTAACAAAATACAGTTAAATAAGAAGTAAATATAATCTAAAGAAATAAGAGGAATGTTTATATCTGCTTTAACTTTCATCTGATTTGTGCTATATTTGTCGCGTAAAATTCACAATATGCTGTCCATACTCATTCCGGTGTATAATATAAATTGCGTCTCGTTGGTTCGGAAATTATATGAGATGGCCTTGCTGACGGATTTTCCTTTCGAAATTTTGCTGGCGGACGACGCGTCGTGCCGGAAAGTGAGGGAAGAAAATCGTGTGTTGAACCGGTTGGACGGATGTCGTGTGCTGGAACTGGAGACGAATCATGGTCCGGCATTTATCCGCAATTATTTGGGTGAACAGGCGCGTTATCCTTATTTGCTTTTTCTGGATACGGACACAAGTCCGGTAGGTGAGGACTTTCTTTCTTTATACCTCAAGAATGTGGGCGGACAGGTGGTTTGCGGTGGCTTTTGTTATCCGGAGGAGGGAGACTCCTTTCTGCGCAATAAATACGGAGCGCAGGTGGAAGCGCAACCGGCTGCCGAACGTCGTAAGCATCCTTATCAGCACTTTATAAGTATGAACTTTTTTATTCCGAGAGAGCTTTTTCTGCGTGTCCGTTTTGACGAAACGTTTCATCTGGGATATGAGGATACCGCTTTCGGAAAGAGGCTGGAAGATGCGGGCATATCGGTGTTGCATATTGAAAATCCGGTCTGGCATCTGGTGGAGGAAGATGCGGCTTCTTTTTTGGTGAAAACACGCCGTTCTGTGAAAAACCTCTTGGGTCGTGAACGGGAATTGCTTCCTTATGTCCGCTTATTGCGCTGGTACAATTGTTTAAAGCGGTTTCATGCTGTTGCACTAACCGCTTTCCTATTTCGTATATCTGAGAGTCTTTTGGAAAAGAACCTGACTGGAAAACACCCCTCTTTACGGCTTTTCGCTTTCTATAAGTTAGGTTATTTCTGTTGGTTATCTGTTTAATTCCTCTAACTTAACTCCTAATTCAGTAATGCTCCTTTAATTCTCCGTTAATCAACGTCTGTACGATACGTTCCGCTGTACGTCCATCCCAACGGTCGGGCAGGGTAGTATGTTTCCATTCGCCGAGCATTAATCTTTCCAGAGCATTGGCAAGAGCCACGGAATCTTCATTCACTAACTCATTGGTACCTACACGCCAGGTTTCGGGATGCTCGGCGTAGGAGTTGAGCGTGATGCAGGGGACATCGAGGAAGGTAGCTTCCTCGGCAATGTTTCCGGAGTCCGTTACAATGCCTTTTGCATGGTTGATGAGGTAACTGAAATGCAGATAACTTTGAGGCGGCAGGATGTGCAGATTAGACGCGGGGATGTCCAGCGATTTGATGGCTTTTTGCACATAAGGGTGCAGGGGCGCAATGATGGGCATGCCTTCGGATTTCTCAATCAATGTTTGTATCAACGATTTGAGAACATGTTTCTTGGTCAGCAGGTCGTGCCGGTTGAGGGTCAGCAACAGGTAACCGCGCTTTTCCAACCCTATGGTGGAGAACCATACAGGCTGCAACAGACGGTGACGGTTGTAGCGGACGGTATCTATCAATATATTGCCTACATAATGGATGTATTCGGGAATCATGCCTTCCTGGTTCAGGTTGCGGTTGGCTACCATGCCTGCGGTAAACAGATAGTCGGAAATGGCATCTACGATGGTGCGGTTTACTTCGCGGGGCATATTCATATCGAACGAACGGGTTCCGGCAATGAGGTGCGCAACTTTCAGACCGCGCTTTTTGGCAACGATGGAACAGCTCATGGTGGCGGTAAGATCGTCTACAACGAGTACTACCTGCGCGGGATGATTGTTCAGTTCCTTCTCGAAAGCAAGCATGATGGCGGCTGCCACTTCCGAATGGTCGTGTCCGGTGACTCCCAGATAACCGTCCGGCCGCTTCATGTCCAGGTCGGAAAACAAGGAGGCATCCAGACTGGTATCATCCTGTCGCCCGGTGTAGATGAGACGGTATGAAATCTTCTTTCCAGCTTCCTGCGCGGCTTTGATGGCCCGGGTGATGGGAGCTATTTTCATGAAGTTGGGGCGTGCGCCCGATACGATTGTTATTTTCATTGCATATAAATTGATGAGACAAAAATACGTTTTCTTAGGGAAATTATTCGTTACTTTGCCCATAATTTTAATGAATACCGATTATAAATCATTAAACATTTAACGTTAATCATTGATTATCATGCCTACATTTGTTCAAATTCTCGATTTTATAGGTACGTTCGCTTTTGCCATCAGCGGTATCCGTCTGGCATCGGCAAAGCGGTTCGACTGGTTTGGGGCGTACGTGGTAGGTTTTGTGACGGCTATCGGCGGCGGTACCATCCGCGATGTATTGCTGGGAGTGACACCGGGGTGGATGACTGATCCTATCTATCTGATTTGTACGGGACTGGCTTTACTTTGGGTCATTCTTTTCGGAAAGCATCTCATCCACTTGCACAATACGTTTTTTATCTTCGACAGTATCGGTCTGGCACTGTTTACGGTGGTCGGTGTAGGGAAGAGCATTGCATTGGGATATCCGTTCTGGGTAGCCATCATTATGGGTAGCATTACAGGTGCTGCGGGTGGAGTGATCCGTGATGTGTTTATCAATGAGATACCGCTTATTTTCCGAAAAGAAATTTATGCGATGGCATGTGTGGTAGGCGGTACGGCCTATTGGTTGTGCGATCTGCTGGGAATGCAGTCCTATGCTTGCCAGGTGGTGGGCGGAGTATCGGTCTTTGTGACGCGCATTCTGGCAGTGAAGTATAATATCTGTCTGCCGATTCTTACGGGAGGCGGAGAAGAGGAGGAAGACAAGGAGTAATGAGAGAAAGAGCTACAAGCTACGAGCTACAAGCTACAAGTGCTTTTCAGCGTCATAGCGTAGCAACTTGTAGTTTGTAGCTCTTTTCAGTGTCATAGCGCAGCAACTTGTAGCTCGTTGCTTGTAGCTCGTAACTGTTAGAACAGCGCGTCTTTCGTGTTGAACAGTTTTCTTTCGTTCAGTTTCACTACTTTGCCGTATTTCTCCAGTTTCTTCAGATCAATATCTTTCGGGTTACCCATGATGCCGATGCAGTAAGGTTTCCCCTTAATATTCTCTTCGTAGAACTTCACGATATCGTCAAAAGTCAATGCGTCAATTTTCTTCAGGTTTTCCTCGGCAGGGTCACCTTGGTAGCCCATACGCTGATACATCCGGAGGTATTGTGCTTTATAGCGGAAGTCCGGATGTGAAGTCAATGCTTCCTGGCGCATATAGCTCTTGATATTCTCAATACGTTCTGCATTTTTCGGCATGTCGCTGATCAGTTCCATGAAAACATCTATGGCATCGTTTGCCTTATCATTCTGTGTACCGATACGTCCTATCAGGTACGTTGGATTGCCAGGCAGGGAAGGTGTGGAAACGTATGCACCAGCCGTGTATGCCATGGATCTTTTCTCGCGGATTTCATTGATCACCAAACCATTGAAACCACCTGAGAAGTATTGGTAGAAAGCATCACGTAAAACGTCATCTTTCTTGTCATACTTCTGCATAGGCATGTAAAGGTATACTTGAGCTTGTTCTGCATCTGAGTTCGGCAGGAAATAAACAGTGTTTTCAGTAACCTGTGCCAATGGTTTGTCTTGTGGAGAAGTTGTCGGGCGCTCGTTGGCTACCAGCGGCAGATTCTTGCTGAGAATTTCATAAGCATTATCGAAAGGCAGAGTTCCGCAGTAGAAAATTTCGGCCTCGTAATTGGATGCACGGTTGATGTCTCCTGTCAACTCGGAAATCTGAAGTTCATAGACTTCCTTATCCGTCAGTTCTTCAATATAGTCCGATTTATTCTGGTAACGGATATATTGGAAAAGGGCATCTGCCAATAGAGCTACATTCTCCTTGCGTTGCTGACGGGTTCCCAGCATGGAACCTTTGATACGGCTCAACTGCTTGTCGTCCAACTTCGGCATAAGGATTTGGCGGGCGAGTAGTTGGCAGGCTTGTGGCAATGTCTCTTCATATCCTCTCATTGTAACATAAAGATAATCATCGTCTGCACTAACGTGGCAGGTAGCATTCAGTTTACTGAGTTCTTCTTTCAGTTGTTGGGGCTCATAGGTGCCCATGATACCGGCATTGTTCATCAGGTTGGCGGCAATGCCCAGTTTGGGGAATTCGCGTGTTCCAGCTCCATATCTTACTGTCAGGCTGAATACGTTGTTTTCAGGGTTGGGCGAATAATACATCTTAGAACGGTCATTCAGCTGTTTCGTCTGCACATTACTGAAATCTATGAACTTTTCGTCTACTTGTCCGATAGGCATGCTCTTGAACTGAGTAGCGTAAAGAGATTGTTTGCCAACAGGCGGTTCGATAGGCTTGTATTCGGGCTTCTTCAGTTTGCCTTCTTTGCTTGTCTTACCTTTTTCGATGTAGAGTGCCAGATAATCATTGGTCAGATATTGTTTGGCTACACGCTTGATGTCATCGTTGGTGATGGACATAATTTCATCTTTGTAGTTAAGCACTTTGCCCAGATCTTGCTCATTGGTGAAAGCTTCCAACAACATTTCGGCTTTCGTTTCGTTGTCTTCCATCATCAAGTCGAAGTCACGGCACATATTGTTCTTGATGGCATCGATTGTCCAGTCTGCGAAGTCTCCGTTGGCAATCTTTTCAATGGCTTTCAGTGCCTTCTTCTCTGCACTTTTGTTTGATTCGAAGCGTCGTTGGTTCTCGTCGTATAATGGAGTGACCTGAACTATGTTACGGCCCTGTTCACGGAACGTGAGGGTAGCTGCATAGCCGCTGGTTAACTCACCGTCGATGATCAGCTTGTTCAACGCACCTGTGTTGCTACTGTTGGAGAGCAATGAGAGAGCTATTTTCAGTGCATTTTCATCGGGATGTCCGGCAGGCACACCTTTGTAAACCAGGTAGACACTGGGATAATAACCTATTTTGGCTGTATATTGCGTACGGCCTTTTATGTTCAGATCGGGATATTCCTTGCGTGCCGGCAATTCATGGTTTTGCAAACGTCCGAAGGCAGCATTGATACGTCCGCTGATCTGCTGGGCATTGACGTTACCTACAAGAATCAATACCATGTTTTGTGGAGTATACCATTGGTTATAGAATTCAATCAGTTTGCTCAGTCGCGGATTTTTCAGATGTTCGGGCAATCCCAATACTGAGCGGGAGTAAGGATGTCCTTCGAATGCTTTATCCAACAGGAATTGTTGTTGCACTCTGCCTTGATTATCTTGTGCGCGGTTATATTCTTCGTATACCGTCTCCAATTCGGACTGGAAAGTACGGAATACAGGATTAATGAAACGTTGAGAACTGATTTCTAACCATTTGTTGATTTGGTATGCCGGGAAAGAGTTATGATAATAAGTGAAGTCGTAGCTTGTACCGGCATTCAGCCCTTTAGCACCCATGCTCTCCATTAAATTGGAGAATTCAGTCGATACGCTGACTTTGGCTGCTTCGATTGTAAGTTCATTGATTTCTTTTCCGATAGCTTCTTTCTTTACCGGATCAGTTTCATCAGCCATCTCGTCGTATTTTGCGATGATTTTTTGGTAGATGGGTTCTTCTGCCGCCCAGTCAAGTGTACTGATTTTATCCGTGCCTTTGAACATGACATGTTCCAGATAGTGTGCCAAACCGGTATATTCAGCCGGATCGTTGACTGAGCCAGTACGTACACCTACAGCACCGAATACATCCGATTTCGTGTTGTCTTCCCATATATATACGGAAAGGCCGTTTTTCAGCTTGAAAGCTTTCAATCCTTGACCGAATGACGGCAAAGCGATAGCCATGATAGCCAAAAGAGTGATTGATTTAATAATTCGTCTCATAAAAATAAAGTGTTTTTAAATAAAGTGTTTTTGCTATATGTAGGCAAAACTATAAAAAAATCACAAACAGTTTACGAAATCTTCGGAAAAAGATACGCTTTTTACAAAAATCACCACCAGAAAACTCTCAATTGATAGTTTTCGCCCTAAATAAAAACAAAACTCGGTTCTTGGAAACCCCAGAACTTCCCTATACTTGCAATCGTGAATTTAAAATAATTATTAACTATTTAAAAGAGCAAAGTATGAATACCTACAGTTTTAGGAAGGATTTGATTAGTGTGCAAGAAGAACTGCTTCGCTTTGCATATAAGTTGACAGCCGATAAAGAGGAGGCGAATGATTTATTGCAAGAAACCTCGCTCAAGGCATTGGACAACGAAGACAAGTACATGCCCGATACCAACTTCAAAGGGTGGATGTACACCATTATGCGGAATATCTTTATTAATAACTACCGCAGAATCGTTCGCGAACAAACTTTCGTGGACCAGACAGATAACCTTTATCATTTAAACCTGCCGCAAAACTCCGGTTTTGCAAATGCCGAAGGATCTTATGATTTAAAAGAAATGCATCGCATCGTGAATTCGTTACCCCGCGATTATAAAGTTCCTTTCTCCATGCATGTCTCCGGTTTCAAGTATCGTGAAATAGCTGACCGTCTCGGATTGCCTCTAGGAACCGTAAAAAGCCGTATCTTCTTTACCCGCCAACGGCTACAACAAGAACTGAAAGACTTTGTTTGAAAACAAACAGTGCAGACTGAAGACTGACAAACTTAATATTTATAGCCCAGAGCAATGCTCTGGGCATGTTTTTTTGTGGGAGGGGAGTGATGGGATGGGTTCCTTTCTTTTCCGTAATGACTCCCCTCCATCCTTTCCGATAAATTATCGTCTGAATCATAGAGGAATGAAATGGTGGGAAATGTTGTAAAATGAAAAATCTGTTTCAATATGATATTAAACATATCTTTTATGCTGAATAATTCAAGTCTAATTTTGACTATATGTCAGAATAAACCTTTATATTTGTACTTATTAAGTTAACCAAGTAATTCATATATGTTAAACCGCTAACTGCTGACTGCGATGAAAAAGGAAATTAAATTCAGTCTTGTTTACCGTGATATGTGGCAATCTTCCGGTAAATATCAACCTCGTGTAGACCAATTGGTACGTATCGCTCCGTTGATTATTGAAATGGGGTGTTTTGCCCGTGTGGAAACGAACGGGGGAGCTTTTGAGCAAGTGAATCTGTTGTACGGTGAGAATCCTAACAAAGCCGTACGTGCTTTTACCAAACCTTTCAATGAAGTGGGTATACAAACGCATATGCTGGACCGTGGTCTGAACGCTTTGCGCATGTATCCTGTGCCTGCCGATGTACGCCGTCTGATGTATCGTGTGAAGCATGCGCAAGGGGTGGATATCACCCGCATCTTCTGTGGACTGAACGAGACACGGAATATAATTCCTTCTATTAAATATGCATTGGAGGCAGGGATGATACCGCAGGCAACTCTTTGTATCACACACTCGCCTGTGCATACGGTGGAATATTATGCCCATGTTGCCGACCAGCTGATTGAAGCGGGAGCACCCGAAATCTGTCTGAAAGATATGGCAGGCATCGGTCGTCCGGGTATGCTGGGACGGTTGACGAAGACGATTAAGGAAAGGCATCCCGAAGTGATTATCCAGTATCACGGTCATAGCGGACCGGGTTTGTCGATGGCTTCTATCCTGGAAGTTTGCGAGAATGGCGCCGACATTATTGATGTGGCTATGGAACCGATGTCCTGGGGTAAAGTACATCCGGACGTAATCTCCGTACAAGCCATGCTGAAAGATAAGGGCTTCCAGGTGCCCGATATCAATATGAAGGCATATATGAAGGCACGTGCCATGACACAGGAATTTATAGATGACTTCCTGGGCTATTTCATGGATCCGACCAATAAACACATGTCCTCTTTGCTGTTGAAGTGTGGCCTTCCGGGTGGTATGATGGGTTCCATGATGGCCGATCTGAAGGGAGTACATTCGGGTATAAACATGATATTAAGAGGGAAGAATGAACCGGAACTCAGCATTGACGACCTGTTGGTGATGCTCTTCGACGAGGTGGAATACGTATGGCCTAAGCTGGGGTATCCTCCGTTGGTAACGCCTTTCAGCCAGTATGTGAAGAATGTGGCATTGATGAACCTTATGCAGTTGGTGAAAGGTGAAGAGCGCTGGACGATGATAGATAATCATACGTGGGATATGATTCTCGGTAAGAGCGGACGTCTGCCGGGCGAGCTGGCTCCTGAAATTGTGGAATTGGCGATATCAAAAGGATATGAATTTGTGGATACCGATCCACAATTGAACTATCCGGATGCTCTGGATGAATATCGGAAAGAAATGGACGAGAATGGTTGGGAATATGGAGATGATGAAGAAGAACTCTTTGAACTTGCCATGCACGACCGTCAGTATCGTGATTACAAGTCCGGTACAGCCAAGAAGCGTTTCGAGGATGAATTGCAACGTGCCAAAGATGCGTCTATGGTGAAGAATGGATATTCTGAAGAAGAAATCCGGAAACTGAAACGTGCCAAGGCCGATCCGATTATTGCACCGGATAAAGGACAGGTGCTGTGGGAAGTATCTGTGGAAGGTCCTTCCGTGGCTCCGTTCATAGGGCGTAAATACCAGCATGATGAAGTGTTCTGTTACCTCTCCACCCCGTGGGGAGAATACGAAAAGATATTGACCGGATTCACCGGACGCGTCGTAGAGATATGCGCCAAACAAGGCGATATCGTGAATAAGGGCGATGTGATTGCCTATATTCAAAGAAGCGATATCTTTGCGTGATAAGTGATAAGTGGGTTAATCACTTATTAACCCACTTCTTTATCGTCTCCTTCAGTACCTCCTGCGTGAAAGGTTTGGTCAGGAAATCGTTGCAACCCGCATCGAGTGCTGCTTTGCGGTCATGATCGTAGGCAAAAGCTGTCAGAGCGACAATGGGTACGTCCGGTGACAGTTCACGAATGATTCTCGTTGCATCCAGTCCACCGAGATTGGGCATTTTCATATCCATCAGGATGATATCCGGATTTATTTCTACAAACATGTTGACGGCTTCCATGCCATCTTTGGCACGTTCCAGGTGGTATTCCTTACTAAGAATAGCTTTGGTCAGGATGTAATTGCTGTCCGTGTCTTCGGCTATCAGAACAGTTTTCAGTGAGATGTTTTCCTGCGACGACACCTGTACTTTTTCTGTGCTTTCGCTGCCTGCACTTTGTTTTCCGGCCGCCGGTTTATCTTCTTCGGGGCTGTTTTCAGTTTTTTCCTTATCTTCGTCTTTGGTGGTCTTGGCGGGCAGGGTAAAGATGAAGGTAGTTCCTTTCTCAAGTTCGGAGGTCACGGAGATTGTTCCACCCAGACGTTCGATGATTGTTTTGCAAATGGCTAAACCCAATCCGGTGCCCTGTGCAAAATTGTTGGCTTTTACAAACCGTTCGAATACCTTTCCTATCTTTTCGGGGGCGATGCCTGTACCTGTGTCAGTCACATGGAATACGATAGTTTCCCCTTCCCGGTGGTATCCGTAGCTGATGCTGCCTTTGGTGGTGAATTTGAACGCATTTCCTATCAGGTTCGATATCACCTGGAAGATGCGGTTCTTATCAGAGTCTATCAGAATATCTTCATCGGATGGATCGAATATCAGCTCTACACCTGACGGACAGCGGAATACATGTGCATCATGGATTTCCTTGCACAGCGGGTGCAGGCGGACGGCGGCGATGCTGAACTCCACAATTCCGGCCTCTATCTTCGAGAGGTCGAGAATTTCATTGATGAGTTGCAACAGACGTTCGTTGTTGGCTTCCACAATGTTGTAATACTCTTTGCGCTCTTCCGTATTTTCGCTTTCGGCAATGATACGTGAAAAGCCTACGATGGCATTGAGTGGTGTACGTATCTCGTGGCTCATGTTGGCAAGGAAGGCTGATTTGAGTTGGTTGGAGGTTTCGGCTTTCTCTTTGGCTACCATCAGCTCCCGTCTCATCAGTTCCATGTCGGTGATGTCCCATTCGATGCTTAACAGAATGGGCGGGAAGTCATTACTTTCTATTTTCATTTCCCGCTTGTCGAGGAAGAGGGGATTGCCGTTACCATCGCGTTCTTCCGCCACCCAATGCATTTCCTGTCCGGTGGTGGCTATTTCAATATCCTGTTTTCTTTTTTCTTCCGCTATTCCAGAACCATAAAAATCATAGTCGTCTTTTCCCAGGGCTTCCTGCATGGTAATGTCCCGATTGTATGACTCACGATTGCGGTAGAGGTATTTAAAGCCATTCTTAACGTCTTTCACGACAACACTGGCGGGCAGATTCTCAATAATTTTATCCAGAACTTGATTTAATTGCTTGATTTCCTGTTCTTGACGGATGCGTTGTGTTACATCTCTGCCGAATGTCCAGACCGTGCCTATTCCTTCGTCGCTGGTGACCCAATAGGAATTGCCTTCAATGGCAAGCACTTCGGGGCGAAGTGGTAACGGGTTATGGACGACGTAACCTTGACTGAATTCTCCCCGTTTGACGCTGGCGGCAAATTCTGCCCATGCCTTCTGGTTGCGGCCATACGATTGGAGGTCGTATATCTTCATTTGAGTAATGTCATCCGTATTGCTTATGTTGTGCCGCTCTTTAAAACAGCGGTTGGCGAATATGAGTGTACCGTCTTCCCGGGCTGAGTAGATATCTTCTGTTGAATTGTTTATGGCATGGGTAAGCAGGTTGATGTCATTGCGGCGGCGCTGTATGTCTGTAATATTTTGTATGTAGCCTTCCATGGTGGTGGTGCCGTCCTTATGGCGTTCACGTGTAAAGGCCTTGAGGCGGATGTAGAAGATTTGTTTCTGATACAGAATGCGATAATCCACGCTGTTCTCCATATCACCTTGCAGATTCTGTTCCAGCCAGTTATTGAAGGTTTCCCTGTCTTCCGGAAGTACATGTTGCAGGTATATGTCGATATTGATGTCCTGTGGCTCTTCGGTACACATGATATCGGTGTGGCCGGCATAGCTGAAAGTTCGTGTGTCGGACTCATACTGCCAGCTGCCGATGAGGGCGGCTTTCTGAATCTCGTAGAGTTCCCGATTGTTTCTTTCCAGTTCCAGCTTTTGCTGGCTGCGTTCCGTGATGTCACGATATTGGCATAATATCAGGTCGCCGTATGGCTGCATGATGCATTTGAAGAAATAGGTTTCATTTCGTAAGTTGAGTTCATAATTGCGGACGGATTTTGTTCTGTGCAACAGGACTTTCTTGAATTCGGGATAAAATTCGCCGTATGTTCTTGGTGGCAGCATTGCCAACAGGTTTTTACCGAGCAACTTTTCTTCTTTCAGAAACCATAGCTCTACGTTGTGGATGGCTATGTCTACGCACACACCATCCCTGTCCATGAGTATCAATGTATCTGATGTCATGTTCAGGAGCTTTTCGGAATTGTTCTTGTCTTTCAGAATGCTTTTCATTATCTTTCTTTGTATTTAGATTTATTGGTAGGTTTTTATCAGCCTGCCCTTCGTGCTTTTTCCCAGGCTCCGCTTTTGTTGCCTTTACGTTTGCTCAGGTAGCGGAATCCTCTGATTACGTTGACGTTCATGAAGAGGAAGTAATAAGGAATAAAGAGTAACTTGTTCTTGATGTGTCTCCGTGAGAGGATATATCCCCAGATGCCCATCAGGTAGAACAGTATTTGCAGTGCCAGAATGACAGCGTAAAACATCGGTTGGGCGCTTATGAAGAGCAACACTACGTTGAGGGGTAGCAATAGGAATAACAAGATAGGAGTGATGGACCACCGCAGGACACGATGGGACACATATTGGAAATTGAGCAAGCCATATCGGAAAGGGTTCAGCAACGGGCGCAACCGCCAGATGGATTGCAAACCTCCGGCGGCAATGCGTATCTTGCGCTTTTCCTCTTCCCGCATATCTGCCGAGCCACTTTCGGTGGCGTATGCGGCAGCGCAATAGGCAATGGTGTATCCCCGCATGACGATGCGCAGGGAGAGAATGAAATCATCGAGCAATGTATCTGTCCGCATGTCTTCAAACAGCTCACTGCGCACAGCAAACAGTTCTCCGGCAGCGCCTACGGCGGAGTAGAGTCGTGAATCGAGAGCTTTCAGGGTAGACTCGTATTTCCAGTAGATACCTTCTCCACCCGATGCGGCATTATCCTTGGTTTGCATGGCGATACGTTTTTCGCCTGCCACGCAGCCCACTTTGGGGTTGGCGAAGGCGTGAACTATTTCACGCAAGGCTTCCCGGTTCAGGTGTGTGTTGGCATCGGTGAATATGACAAGGGGAGTTTTTACGAATTTCATGCCCCGGTTGAGTGCGGCGGTTTTTCCCTGCCGTTCAGGCTGGTGGAGCACGGTGGCTTGCGGCCAGCGTGCGAGGCGTTCGTTGGTGTGGTCGTTGCTGCCGTCCGTAACCCAGAATATCCGTAGCTTTTCTGCGGGGTAATCCAGCTCCAGGCAGTTCTGCATCTTCTCGTCCACAACGTCTTCTTCGTTATAGGCGGCTATGAAAAGGGTTAGTTCGGGTAGTTCCGCATCGGGAGGCATGGGGTAGTGTATCGGTTTGCGGAAAGTTTCTTTAATCTTGACCAAAATGTACAATACAATTCCATATCCTATATAAGTGTAGAATACGATAAACAGGCTTATCCAGAATACTATCTCGAAAGTTCTCATTATGTGATATTTTCAGTTTTGTTTAAGGTAAACAAAAAATAATCCCTAAATTTATAGATAATCTTTTACTGATGCAAGAAAAGGGGAAGAATTATGATTTATTAACGGAAAAGAAAAGAGGCAAAAGCTAATTGATATTTTAGACACGGATTTCACGGATTACACTGTTGTTTTTATATACTGCAACAGTGTAATCCGTGTAATTCCGTGTCTAAATATATTCATAACTGGTGCAGACATGAATCAATGGATACGCACGCGGATAAGGCGGACGAACGCGGATTTAAAAAGCTGCGCTATACTATAATAATAAATTAAAGTCCGCGTTCGTCCGCCTTATCCGCGTCGTCCGCGTACCCATTTGATTCAAAACCGTACAGAAGAGAATCAAAACGCTTCCGTCATATTAAAGTAGAACAACATCTGCTTATTGACTGTATTTCTACCCAAGTCGAGACGCACGTTCATGCGGGGCTGCACCTCGATGCGTAATCCTAAGCCATAGTTGGGCAGCACACCTTCTATCTTGCCGATGGTGGGTCCCATGAAACCGCAACCTGCCCATCCCACAAACCCTACATGGTTGAGCATACGTTTCACCCACGTGCTCTTGTCGGTATTTATCATCTGGCGGTATTCTGCCATGACTACGTGGGAAGATTTATCACGATACTGCCCCATGTAATAGCCTCGCAGATCGAAAGGAGTCCCTGTAAGTACGTATTGCGTCAACGGCACGTCACCGAATACATTTTTGCTCTGGGCCGTCCAGGCAAGTACCCTGCGCTTGCCCAGGTTCTTGTACTGGCGGTAGTCTATCTCCAAGCGATAGAAATTGTCATCGCTTCCAAGGAATTTAGTGTACATCATGCCCCGGAAATCAAGATACATACCCCGATAGGCATTGGCGGGGATGTCACGACTGTCGTAAGTCAGTAGGAAGCCGACGCCGGAGTTGAAGTTCGTATATCCTTTGCTGGTTCCGCCCGCCGCTTTGTAGGAAGGTTCGTTTACCAGGTGTTTGGCAGGCTCCGTGATGTCGTCATAGTTGATGTCTATCTGCGGACCGGCAAATATATTGCTGTTGCCCAGGCGGAACAGGAACCAGGGGTTGAACTGTATGCCGCTGTAACGGTATTGGCTCGTGGTGTCGCTGCGGACATAATCTTTGTTCGTATTATAGCCTAAACCGTAGAAATTATCTTCCGTATTCTTATAGGCAAACTTTCCGAAGATGCGGAAGCGGTCGCCTTTGAAGAAAAGCTGGGGCTTGGAGAAGAGGTTGATGCCGCCATTGAACAGGAAAGCGATGGCTACGGGGACTACAGAACGCAACTGCGTGGTGTCACTGGGATTCATCCGGAAGGTCATCAGGGCACTTCCGCCAAGTACGGCGCCAAAGTCGGGGGTATAGCTGGGGCCACCCAGAATGTTATAATGCAAATTCCGTTTTGCTACCTTTTGTTTCCGTAATTCACGTTTCGTCAATGCCGAAGTGGTGTCATTGTTGGTAGTCAAATCCATTGTTTCCTGAGCGGAAAGAGCTGTTACTGAAAGCAGTAACGTCATAATACCTATTATATATTTCTTCATATCGTGCGAATGAGGGTGCAAAGAAAACTAATTTATTTGGATAGGTTTTCAAATTGATAGACAATAAATCTAAAGATTTCACTAAAAGTTTCAAAAAAACACGAATGACGGGCTGCAAATTGCGAGTGCTTTCCGGCGTAAAAGGGTGTTATTGTTACGTTTGCCACTCTTCATTTGTAGCTCGTCACTTTAAGGTATAAACGAATTTTATCACTTTTTTGTTTTCTGCACTCTCATCAGATTGTCAGTCTGGGGTCCGGTTTTTGTTCATGAGTGATCGCTTTCACTGCGTTGGCGCTTCTTTCGTCGGACGAATATTCCACGATGGCATATTCCGTTATTCCCTCCGGCGTAACCCGTTTGAGGAATCGGTGTTGCTGCAACACGGTCACCAGTGTCTGCATATTCCGGTGGGTGGCTTGTATGCGTCCGTACACACAGATTGTAGATAGCATCTGTGAGGCAGGCAGCCACTTCTGGCTCACTTCTCCTTCACGTGCTTTCCGGTAGTAGTAGAAAAGATTCTCCTCTACCGGTTCCTTCATGCGGAATTCTTCGTTGCGCCGGTTCAGGAAGTCTATTTCTTCACCTTCATACCAGTATTCGTAGCCGTTGCGGTAGAGCGCAAGAGCCTGTGAGTAGATTCCTTCGTGGTCGATAGGAGTCTTGAAATCTACCGAATCTATGCAAATGAAGAGAAAACGCCGGTTCTCGCCAATATCTTGCAGACAGTGCGGGTTGTTGGTGCTGCCAATGAATGAGGCGCGGCGTACGAAATTATAAGCTTGTGCGTCGAATGCTTTGCGCTCCTGCATATTGTCTTGTCCGATGATGTGTTTCAGTTCGCTCAGTTGTTCGGGACTGACGCCGTCGAACTCTTCAAGATTGATGAGGATGTTGTAAGAGAGTGCCAAAGCATGATCTTTGTTGCGGAAGTCAATCATGCCGTTGCGGACATATTTCCGCAACGGGGGCGGTAGCAGGTTGCGGATAAAGAAACTCTTGCCTTTGCCTTGCTTGCTGTAGAGCAGCAGGAAGAGTTGGTTTTGCACGGAATCTTCAAGGGCGCACGCTACCATGCCTACCAGCCAGTGGCGAAGGGCATCCAGCCAGAAGTCTGGATCACTGGTCTTCACCAGTGAGGCCAACCGGGCGATGTGGTCGGTCTTTCCATCCCATTTTTTCATTTTCTCGAAGCAGTCCAGAAACGGATTGAAATCCTTGGCGTAGTCCGAGTCTATGGCTGCTTTCATCATAGATTGCGGACAGCGCAGGGAGTTGCGCTGAGCGTGCATGTAGATGCTGTTGATGTCTTTGGTGCGCAGAATACTGAAAGCCGCCGGGGGAGTGTTTTCCGAAGATTCGGAGGTGTTGAGGCGACGGAACTCTACCGTGTCCAGCACTTCATTACGTCGGAAGATGTAGTTATGGTCCAGGAAGTCGTATAGTCTCTCCACCAGCGGACGTTCTTTTTCCTTCTTTACTTCGTCGGTGTGCGAAGTATAGCTGTAGGCGTTTTGCACGGGTGTTTCAGCGTCAAATCCGGCTACGTTGCCGAAACTGTGGCGAACCAACAACAAAGTATCCTGCACGGGCAGTCCGTAGAAGTAACAGCGGTTTGCCAGGGTGTAGACGAAATTGTCCCGTTGGCTTTCCACGAATTTATACTTTTTGCGGGCGTAGGCCAGTGCGCGGTCATAGTCCAGTCGTGCCTGTTGGCTCATTTGGTTCAGATTTACGCTTTCGTCCGGCGCAGGCAAAGTGCTTTTCTTTATTTTCCGGGGAAGCGATTCTTCTTTGCTGGGTAGCGCAAAGGAGCCCTGCAAGGGAAGTACGGCTGCCGACCGTTGAGGTGAGAAGAAGGCTTTCGGGTCGTGAGAAATGAAAATTCCCCGTGCCAGGTCGCTGCCGCTGGGGTCGGCTTCCGTCTGAAGTAGTTCTTCGTAGTGCAGGCGTGCCAGTTCATATTGCGCTTTGTGGTAAGATTCCAACTCAGTGTAGGTGTGCGGCTGGGTGTGCTTGTTGAAGGCGTCGCGCAATGCCTGTGCTTCGGGGGTGGTCAGATAAGCGAGTATTTTCAGTCCGTGGCGTCGCGGACTGAGGTATGCGAGTAGGGTGGCGTCATCGGCTTCTGCTTGCCGGCGGAAGATTTCCATTTGCCCCAGCTGCATATTGTCGAAATCCAGCGTAGCGATGTCATTGTAATATTCCAGACTGTAGGGAAGCCTACGTTCGTGGTAATTGGTTGTGGCGGTGAGATAGGGCAACTGGGCCTTGATCCGGTCGGCCCGGTCATTGTCTCCTGCTGCCAGGGCTTGCTGTATGTTGTTAATCTGGGTCTGATAAGTGTTGCCGCAAATAAGTTCGTGCAATTGCGATAGCGTGATACTGCCGTTTACCTGAGAATACCCTCTGTAGGTGGTTACATTTAATTCTTTCATGTTTTTTAGAATCTATATTAAAAATTGATTATACTTGCCTGTTTGGCATAGCGGAGGCAAATATCCGTCTTTTATCTGAAACGGCAATCCCCCGTTTTAGAGCCAAAAACGGGGAATTGTGTTGTTGATGAAAAATGTTTATGATAATACGGGAGGCTCCCGGATTATCAGTCGTTGAATAACTCTTCCACCCTCTTAATCAGTGTGTCACGCTGGATGTATTCTCCGGTTCCCCTTTGGGATAGAATGCTGAATATTGACAGAATGAAATCGGAAACGCTGGCCGGAGTGGGATTGGGCAGTGGAGAGTAGGGACCCGTCAGCATCTCATACCATGCTTTGAGATAATGATAGCGCTTGAGAGGCAGAATCTCTACACGGTTGCAGATTAATGACTTGAATGAATCTAACGCTTGTAGGATGTCGGAGTCATTCGCTTGTTTGTTATACACCAAGGTGATAATCTCTTTTCCGCTTCCGGCATCTTTTCCGGGTTCTTTGCAATCCAGCACATAAGCCTTTTTTTAGAGGACATAATTTTAAGTTTTAAGTAAATAAATAAAAATTGTCGGTGCAATATTACATATAATTCATACGTCTATAATATTCTATATCAAAAATAGCAGGAAAAAAGTCATTTAGAGGAGGAGGGGGACCTCCTCTTAGTGACTTTTTTCTCTATATAAATAAAAATATCTCTCGCGGGCGTACTTGCGTACACGCGGATAAGGAACGGGGGAAATGTGCTGAAGCTGTAAGAAAACGGCTTGAAGCTGTTGGCAGATTGCCTGAGCGTTGCCGGTGAATCTCTTGAAGCGGAATCGGAAATGCCTGGGCGGGTCATGTATCTGTCTTAAGGAGTGCCCAATGCTTTGACTATGATGCGCACTTGCGCGGGTGTATATTTCCTCCTTTCGAGGCTCCAGCCTGTTGCGGCGAGCCGTTCTTCCAGTCCGGGGCAGAGGTGTATCCACTCATTAAAGCGGTTGACGGCTGTTTGTTGTTGCACATCGGGCATGTATTTTGCGGCCAGTTCTCCTTTTCCGTATGTCCGTATCGGAAAGTCGTTTTCATCGTCTGTTTCTTCTTGGCTTTTGGCTTTTGTCTGATAATTGTTCTTAGTGTTCATAATTGATTGATTATTACTGTTATATTCTGTAAAGTTAATGATTTTCAGCGGGATAATCAAGCGTTTGGTATACTGTTTACTACCTTACGATAAACTATTTTCTTTTTTTATCCTCCCTTATCCTCCGATATTCTCCGCTAACCTCCGCTATCCTCCGGAGGGGGTGTCTCCCTGTCGTACCTTTGTGTCAACGAAACGTTTCGAGTGCCTGTACCGGACTTGGTTCCGGGGGGCGAAATTAAAATTATTCATATTCTAAAAAAACAAACAGGAAAAAACTTATGGGAACAGTAAAACTAAAGCGCTATCAGCGTAGAAAAAACATTGGAGACTCCAGTTCTCCCTTGTACTATTACCTCCGTCAGAAGCCCGATTCGGGGCAGTTGTACAATATCAACCGCATTGCCAGTGAGATAGAGGGCATCGGTGCGCTTTCGGTGGAAGATGTGGAACACGTCATCAAATCTTTGGTGCGCAGTATGAAACAGATTTTACGTGACGGCAACCGTGTGAAACTGGATAATTTCGGCACGTTCTACATCACTTTCCGTTGCCCGGGCGTGGAGACGGCAGCCAAGTGTAGCGTGAAGAATATCACCCGCGTGAATATCCGCTTTCTGGCGGACAATACACTGAAGCTGGTGAATGAGTCTACCGTCACCACCAAGGGGGCTTTGAATAATGTGGTGTTCGAATTGGAAAAGCTGGAGAGCGGATCGGGTAGTGGCGGTAGCGATTCGGGCGGCGACGGCGGGCTGGATGAAAATCCGCTTGGATAGCCGGGAAGTTAACAATCATTTTCTCAAATTTTAAATTTACGGAAGGAGGTGTGGAAAATTATGGCAATCAAAAAAACGGTTTGGGATCTGATTCTGAAAGTGGTTATCGCGGTGGCATCCGCTATAGCGGGTGTAGTAGGTGCCAATGCGATGCCGTTATAGGAGAAACTGCATTATGACTTTTTTCCGCAAGCCAGGCAAAGCTGTTTTGGCTTGCGGAATTTTATCTGCTATGTATTGATTTATATAGATACGGTTCGATATAATTGTTTAACTTTGCCAAGTTATAGTTTAAAGATGGCAGCACAATAGTTTACCAAAAATCCGCAGATTTTACTAAAAGTTTCAAAAAAGCCATTAATTTTGCATTTTACTGAAACCTGATTTTACACTAATGGCAATGCCAGGACAACATATTATAAAACTATAGTATATGATGAATAGACGAATTTTATCCGTTTTTGTTTTCAGCGCCGCATTACTTTCCGTACAGGCGCAAGACGGGAAAGGCGGTATCAGCGATGCGATGCTGAACCAGATCAAACAGAGTTACGAGGGAACCAGTGCCGACAAAGCTCTGCGTAACGCCATTGGCAACAATGACATCCGCAAACTTGCACTCAACCAGGAGAATCTGGCCGGAATGGATACTCATTTCTCCGTAAAAGTAAATTCGAAAGGCATCACCGACCAGAAATCATCCGGTCGTTGCTGGCTTTTCACAGGGCTGAACGTGATGCGTGCCAAAGCCATCGGTAAATACGGCTTCCAGTCTTTTGAATTCTCGGAAATTTATCCTTTTTTCTGGGACCAGCTGGAGAAGGCTAACCTCTTCCTGCAAGGCGTCATTGATACCCGTGACAAACCCTTGAACGATAAAACCGTAGAATGGCTTTTCCAACATCCGCTAAGCGATGGAGGAACTTTTACGGGCGTTGCAGACATTGTAGGTAAATATGGTTTGGTTCCTAAAGAAGCCATGCCGGAAACGAACAGCAGCGACAATACGTCGCGTATGGCAAATCTGATTTCTTTGAAGTTAAAGGAATACGGTCTGCAACTGCGTGATCTGGCTTCTAAAGGGGCAAAGCCTGCGGCGCTGGATAAGGAAAAGACTGCGATGCTCGGCACTATCTATCGCATGCTGGTGCTGAATCTTGGCGTTCCTCCTACGGAGTTTGACTATGTGCGTAAAGATGCCCAGGGCAATCCTGTCGAAACGGAACATCACACCCCGATGTCCTTCCTCAAGAAGTATGGCGACGAGAATCTGTTGACCAATTATGTGATGGTTATGAACGATCCTTCGCGCGAGTACTACAAGTGTTATGAAATAGATTACGACCGTCACCGCTACGACGGGAAGAACTGGACGTACGTCAACCTGCCTGTAGAGGACATCAAGGAAATGGCTATCGCTTCCCTGAAGGACAGCACCATGATGTATTTCTCTTGCGACGTAGGCAAGTTCCTGAATTCCGAGCGTGGCTTGCTCGATGTGAAAAACTATGATTATGAATCGCTCATGGGCACCACCTTCAATATGGATAAGAAACAACGCATCCAAACCTTCTCCAGCGGCTCGTCTCATGCCATGACCCTTATGGCTGTGGATCTGAATAAAGACGGAAAACCCGTGAAATGGATGGTTGAAAATAGTTGGGGACCTGCAAGCGGTTATCAGGGACATCTGATCATGACCGATGAATGGTTCGACGAATATATGTTCCGTCTGGTGCTGGAGACTAAATACGTTCCTGCCAAAGTAATGGATATATTCAAGCAGAAACCCATCCGTCTGCCCGCCTGGGATCCGATGTTTGCAGAAGAATATTAAACACGATAACTCATCTTGTTATCATCGTGTTCGTTAACGAAAGGAATTACGGAAATTTATCCGTAATTCCTTTCTTTTTTGCTCTTTATTCACGTTCTTTTTTGCTACTTTTGCGGCAAATTAATGAAACCATTATTTTATATAAACGCATGGCAAATGTAATTAAGTTACGTAAAGGCCTTGACATCAACCTGAAAGGTAAGGCTTCTCAGGAGTTTATGTCTGTGAAAGAACCGGGATTCTACGCATTGGTTCCTGAAGATTTTACGGGTATTACTCCGAAGGTAGTAGTCAAAGAACAGGAATATGTGATGGCCGGAGGACCCTTGTTTATCGACAAGAATCATCCTGAATTGAAATTTGTTTCGCCCGTTAGCGGCGTAGTGACAAGTGTGGAGCGCGGCGCACGTCGTAAAGTGCTGAACATTGTCGTTGAAGCTGCAGCTGAGCAAGACTATGAAGAATTCGGTAAGAAAAACGTGAGTTCCCTGAATGGTGAGTCAGTGAAAGCCGCATTGCTGGAAGCAGGTATGTTCGCGTTCATCCGTCAGCGTCCCTATGACGTGATTGCTGACCCCACGATGTATCTGAAAGCTATCTTTGTTTCGGCCTTCGACAGTAACCCGCTGGCACCCGATTTCGAATTCGTTCTGAAAGGCGAGGAAGCAAACTTCCAGACAGGATTGGATGCTCTTTCCAAGATGGCAAAGACGTATCTGAGTATTAGTGTAAAACAAAAGGCAACCGCGTTGACGCAAGCTAAGAATGTAACGATTAACGCATTTGACGGACCGAACCCGGCCGGCAATGTAGGCGTACAGATCAACCACATTTCTCCTATCGTGAAAGGCGAAACTGTGTGGACAATCAGTCCGGAAGCCGTTATATTCATCGGACGCCTGTTCAATACAGGACGTGTGGACATGACGCGCAAAGTGGCCGTTACAGGTTCCGAAGTGTTGAAACCTGCATACTGCAAACTGAAAGTAGGTGCTTTGCTGACAAACGTATTCAGTGGAAACGTGAGTTCGGGCAAGGGAGACTTGCGCTACATCAGCGGTAATGTGCTTACAGGCAAGAAGGTTTCTCCAAACGCTTTCCTCGGCGCATTCGACAGCCAGCTGACGGTGATCCCCGAAGGCGATGACATCCACGAAATGCTGGGTTGGATTATGCCGCGTTTCAATCAGTTCAGCGTGAACCGTTCTTACTTCAGCTGGTTGCTGGGTAACAACAAGGAATATGTGTTGGATGCCCGCATCAAGGGTGGTGAACGCCACATGATCATGTCCAATGAGTACGACCGTGTATTCCCGATGGATATCTTCCCCGAATATCTGGTGAAAGCTATCATTGCAGGTGACATCGACCGTATGGAGGCTTTGGGAATCTATGAAGTAGCTCCCGAGGATTTTGCCCTCTGCGAATTCGTTTGCTCTTCGAAGGTAGAAGTTCAACGTATCGTTCGTGCAGGGCTTGACATGCTTCGCGCCGAAATGGCCTAATAATTAATACTTATATAATTAATACTTATATAATGAAAGCGTTAAGAAATTATCTCGACAAGATAAAGCCGAACTTTGAAGAGGGCGGCAAATTCCACGCATTCCAGTCTGTGTTCGACGGATTCGAAACATTCCTGTTCGTCCCCAGCACGACTTCGAAATCGGGAACGCACATTCACGACGCTATCGACAGCAAGCGCATTATGTCGATGGTGGTCATTGCGTTGGTACCGGCGTTGTTGTTCGGTATGTATAACGTAGGTTATCAGCATTTCACGAATACCGGTGCTACAGGTAGCTTCATTGAAATGTTTGCCTACGGTTTTCTGGCTGTATTGCCTAAAATCATCGTTTCTTATGTAGTAGGTCTGGGCATTGAGTTCGTTGTGGCTCAGTGGAAGAAAGAAGAAATCCAGGAAGGTTTCCTCGTTTCCGGTATCCTGATTCCTATGATTGTTCCGGTAGACTGTCCGCTGTGGATTCTGGCTGTGGCTACTGCATTCTCTGTAATTTTCGCTAAAGAAGTATTCGGTGGTACGGGTATGAACGTGTTCAACGTTGCCCTGATCACTCGTGCATTCCTTTTCTTTGCATATCCTACGAAGATGTCCGGTGATGCCGTTTGGGTATCAGGCGACACAATCTTCGGTCTGGGGCAAGCGGTTGACGGACTGACCGTAGCTACTCCGTTGGGTGCGGCTGCCACTTCGGGGGCTGTGCCACCATTCTCCTGGGATATGGTGACGGGCTTGATACCGGGTTCTATCGGTGAGACCAGTGTAATTGCTATCGCTCTGGGTGCTATCCTGTTGCTGGCAACGGGTATCGCAAGCTGGAAGACGATGTTCTCCGTATTCGTGGGCGGTGCGTTCATGGCTTGGGTATTCAATGCTATCGGTCCTGACACTCCGATGGCTCAGATGCCTTGGTACGAACACCTCGTGCTGGGTGGTTTCTGCTTCGGTGCCGTATTTATGGCTACCGACCCTGTAACTTCGGCACGTACCGAGACGGGTAAGTACATCTTCGGTTTTCTGATTGGTGTCATGGCAATCGTGATCCGTGTGCTGAACCCCGGTTATCCCGAAGGTATGATGCTTGCCATCCTGCTGATGAACATCTTTGCTCCGCTGATTGACTACTGTGTAGTACAGGGCAATATCAGTCGTCGCGAGAAACGTGCAATTAAGTCTAACAATTAAAATACCGAAGAAAATGAATACCAATAGTAATAGTTATACTATCATTTATGCTTCGGTAATGGTTGTTATCGTGGCATTCTTGCTGGCATTCGTTAGTTCCTCACTGAGAAGCATTCAGGATAAAAACGTGGAACTGGATACGAAGAAGCAAATACTCGCTGCATTGAACATCAAGAATGTGGAAGATGCCGAGGCTGAATATAATAAGTATGTAAAAGGAGATATGCTGATGAACGTAGACGGTACTCTGACCGAGAACACCGGAGCATTTGCTACCGGCTACGAAAAAGAAGCTAAAGAACACCAGCGTCTGCACGTATTCGTTGCAGAAGTGAATGGAGAAACCAAATATGTATTCCCTGTTTACGGTGCCGGTCTTTGGGGTGCTATCTGGGGATATGTTGCACTGAACAGTGACAAGGATACCGTTTACGGTGTTTACTTCTCTCATGCCAGTGAAACTCCGGGTCTGGGTGCCGAAATCGCCGGACAACACTTTCAAGATGAGTTCCTGGGCAAAAAGACGCTGGACAATGGTGAAGTTGCCCTGGGCGTCGTGAAGAACGGTAAGGTGGAAAAACCTGATTATCAGGTGGACGGTATCTCCGGTGGTACGATTACTTCTGTAGGTGTAGATGCCATGCTGAAAGCTTGTCTGAATAGTTACAAGAGTTTTTTAACCAATAATGATGAGGAATAAAGGATATGGGACAGTTATTTTCAAAGAAAAATAGAGAAGTATTCTCAACCCCGCTGGGCATGAACAACCCTGTTACCGTACAGGTGCTGGGTATCTGTTCTGCACTGGCTGTAACTGCCAAACTGGAACCTGCCATCGTAATGGGGCTTTCGGTAACAGTGATTACGGCTTTCTCTAATGTGGTTATCTCGTTGTTGCGTAAAACCATTCCCAACCGTATCCGTATCATTGTTCAGTTGGTTGTGGTAGCCGCTTTGGTAACCATCGTAAGTGAAGTTCTGAAAGCGTTTGCTTATGACGTAAGTGTGCAGCTTTCTGTTTATGTAGGTCTGATTATCACAAACTGTATCCTGATGGGACGTCTGGAAGCGTTTGCCATGCAGAACGGTCCGTGGGAGTCTTGTCTCGACGGTATAGGTAACGGTTTGGGATATGCCAAGATTTTGATTATCGTAGCTTTCTTCCGCGAACTGTTAGGTTCCGGTACATTGCTCGGTTTCAATATTCTGAACCATGAATGGCTGACAAACCTGGGTTATGTGAACAACGGCTTGATGCTGATGCCGCCGATGGCTTTGATCATCTGTGCTTGTATCATCTGGTATCAACGTGCCCGTCACAAAGAATTGCAAGAAAAGTAAGTAGATTTATGATTTCAGATTTATGATTTATTTTCTGCTACTTACAGTGCTGATAAATCATAACCGATAAATCATAATTCATAAATCAATAAAGATTATGGAACATTTAATAAGTTTATTTGTCCGCTCCATATTCGTGGACAACATGATATTTGCGTTCTTCCTGGGTATGTGCTCTTACTTGGCTGTATCTAAGAACGTGAAAACCGCAGTAGGACTGGGTATCGCCGTAACTTTCGTGTTGGTGGTTACGCTTCCGGTCAACTACTTGTTGCAAACCAAGGTACTGGCTGCCAACGCTATCATTGAAGGCGTTGACCTCAGCTTCCTGAGTTTTATTCTTTTCATCGCGGTAATTGCCGGTATCGTGCAGTTGGTAGAGATGGTTGTGGAACGTTTCAGTCCCTCCCTCTATGCTTCACTGGGTATCTTCTTGCCGCTGATTGCCGTAAACTGTGCCATCATGGGTGCTTCACTGTTCATGCAGCAACGTATCAATGTGGGCGAGAGCGATCCGAAATACATCGGTGATATATGGGATGCCATCTCTTATGCACTCGGTTCCGGTATCGGCTGGTTGCTGGCCATTGTAGGTCTGGCGGCTATTCGTGAGAAAATGGCTTACTCTGACGTGCCCGACGCGCTGAAAGGCTTGGGTATCACGTTCATTACAGTAGGTCTGATGGCAATGGCATTCATGTGTTTCTCTGGTTTGAACATCTAATAAAGAAAGGAATAGAACAATGGATATGAATTTAATATTAGCGAGCATTGGAGTATTCCTGGTGGTTATTCTGCTGCTTGTTGTTATCCTGCTGGTTGCCAAGAACTTCTTGGTACCTTCAGGTAATGTAAAACTGACTATCAACGGCGATAATGTACTGGACGTAGCTTCCGGTTCCACGTTGCTGAATACGTTGTCTGTGAACGGTATATTCCTTTCTTCCGCTTGTGGTGGTAAGGGTTCTTGCGGACAGTGCAAATGCCAGGTACTGGATGGCGGTGGCGAGATTCTGCCGTCTGAAGTTCCTCATTTCAGCCGCAAACAGGTGCAAGATCATTGGCGTCTGGGTTGCCAGGTGAAAGTGAAGAGTGATATGGCCATCAAGATTGATGAGTCTGTACTGGGTGTAAAAGAGTGGGAGTGCGAGGTTATCTCCAACAAGAACGTGGCTACGTTCATCAAAGAGTTCATCGTTGCGTTGCCTAAAGGTGAACACATGGACTTTATCCCAGGATCTTATGCACAGATCAAGATACCTAAATACTCAATGAACTATAACAAGGACATTGACAAGAGCCTGATTGGTGACGAGTATCTGCCGGCATGGGAGAAATTCGGTTTGTTTACACTGAAGTGTGACAACAACGAAGAAACCATCCGTGCATATTCTATGGCTAACTATCCGGCAGAGGGCGACCGTATCATGTTGACAGTACGTATCGCAACTCCTCCGTTCAAGCCGAAAGATCAGGGACAAGGCTTTATGGATGTACCTGCGGGTATCGCTTCTTCTTATATCTTCACACTGAAACCGGGTGATAAGGTAATCATGAGTGGTCCTTACGGAGACTTCCACCCGATATTCGATTCTAAGAAGGAAATGATGTGGATTGGCGGTGGTGCCGGTATGGCTCCGTTGCGTGCCCAGATCATGCACTTGACGAAGACATTGCATACTACAGACCGTAAGATGACTTACTTCTACGGTGCACGTGCGCTGAACGAAGTGTTCTATCTGGAAGACTTCCTGCAAATCGAGAAGGATTTCCCGAACTTTACGTTCCATCTGGCTCTGGACCGTCCGGATCCCGCAGCAGATGCAGCAGGCGTGAAGTATACTCCGGGCTTCGTTCATCAGGTGATTTATGAAACTTATCTGAAGAATCACGAAGCTCCCGAAGATATCGAATACTACATGTGTGGTCCTGGCCCGATGTCGAAAGCTGTCGAGAAGATGCTCGACGATCTCGGCGTTCCGGCTCAGAACTTGATGTTCGACAACTTCGGCGGATAAGGCATACGCTAAAATTGGTAAATGACTTCGATATTTTTGAAAACTCCTGCAAGGCTACGGCTGAGCAGGAGTTTTTTTTATTAACTTTTTCATACATGCATGAAAGTTCTACGCCCAATTTGCATTATCTTTGGCTCGTCATAACAAAAGATTATTATGGAAATTCAAGATATACTGCGTAATCTGCAAATAGAGCAACTTACCCCGATGCAAGAGGCAACCCGGGAAGCTTACCGTGAAAATAAAGACTTGGTGCTGCTTTCACCCACAGGATCGGGTAAAACGCTGGCTTTTCTGCTTCCGCTGGTGCAGACTCTGAAAACGGATGCGCAAGGCGTACAAGCCGTTGTTCTGGTGCCCTCACGAGAACTGGCATTGCAGATTGAAACGGTATTCAAATCCATGGGGACCCCGTTTAAAGCTATGAGTTGTTACGGCGGTCGTCCTGCAATGGAAGAGCACAGGACAATGAAGGGGATTCATCCTTCCGTCATTATCGGTACGCCGGGACGAATGAACGATCATCTGCGGAAAGAGAATTTCGATGCGGCTACCGTCACCACATTGGTGATAGATGAGTTCGATAAATGCCTTGAGTTCGGTTTTCACGATGAAATGGCGGAAGTGATCGGACAGTTACCGTCATTAAAGAAGCGTATTCTGCTTTCGGCTACGGATGCTGAAGAAATTCCCCAATTTGCCGGAGTAGGAGGTGAGGACCAACTTTCTGCTGACAGTTCTCGACTTGTCAAACTGAATTTCCTGGACCCTGATGCCCTTGCACCGCGTCTGAAACTTCATAAAGTTGTTTCTCCCGAAAAAGATAAGCTGGAAACTCTCTATAACCTGCTTTGTGTGCTTGGCTATCATTCTACCCTTGTATTCTGCAACTATCGTGAAAGTGTGGAACGAGTCACCGGATATCTGCAAGCAAAGAAATTCCCATGCGATATGTTTCATGGCGGTATGGAGCAACCCGATCGTGAACGGGCGCTCTATAAGTTTCGTAACGGCAGTTGTGCCGTATTGATCTCTACTGATCTTGCTGCCCGCGGACTGGATATCCCCGGTATAGAAAACGTAGTTCATTATCATCTTCCTGTCAATGAAGAAGCCTATACGCACCGTAACGGACGTACGGCTCGTTGGGAAGCTGACGGAAATTCCTATCTCATCCTGCACAATGAAGAACGGGTTCCTGAATACATTCCCGAAGATATTGAAGTCTTTGAGTTTCCGGAAGTACCGCCGAAGCCGGCCAAGTCCCGATGGGCTACCTTATATATAGGTAAAGGAAAGAAAGATAAGCTGAACAAAATCGATATTGTCGGCTTCTTATATAAGAAAGGTGGACTGGCGCGTGAAGATGTGGGACAAGTGGATGTGAAAGAACACTATGCTTTCGTAGCTGTGCGCCGTAGTAAGATGAAACAGTTGCTCACGTTGATACAAGGTGAGAAAATTAAAGGAGTAAAGACGATAATTGAGGAAGCTAAGTAAGCTTTCTTATAAATATTCACTTTTTTTGCGTCTAAACTTCTGAATGTAAAGCAATAAAATCGTATTACTATTAGATTCTTCTAAAAGTCCGTTCTTGATAAGTATGGATAACAAAATGGTGCATATATCCTGTATAAACCATAAAAAAGTAAGCTAAATGCGCTGTTAAAATAGAATTTCATTATGAAAGGTTTGTTTTAAAGAAATATTTCCGTAATTTCGCAAGGTCTAAAGACACTAATGAACGAAATTGTATAACCAAAACAAACTTCAAATGAAAAAGCATAATTTCAATGCAGGACCTTCTATTCTTCCTCGTGAGGTGATTGAGGATACGGCAAAAGCTATTCTTGATTTTAACGGCTCAGGCCTCTCACTGATGGAAATCAGCCACCGTGCTAAGGACTTCCAACCTGTTGTGGACGAAGCCGTAGCACTATTCAAAGAATTACTCAATATCCCCGAAGGGTATTCGGTACTGTTCTTGGGCGGTGGTGCCAGTTTGGAATTCTGCATGGTCCCCTTCAACTTCCTCGAAAAGAAAGCTGCTTACCTGAATACAGGTGTATGGGCTAAGAAAGCCATGAAAGAAGCCAAAGCTTTCGGTGAAGTAGTTGAAGTCGCTTCTTCCGCAGAGTCTACTTATACTTATATTCCTAAGGATTATACAGTGCCTGCTGATGCTGATTATTTCCACATCACGACCAATAACACTATTTATGGTACTGAACTTAAAGAAGACTTGGATGTAAACGTTCCGATGATTGCCGATATGTCTTCCGATATTTTTTCCCGTCCTATCGACGTGTCTAAATATATCTGTATCTATGGCGGTGCACAGAAGAATCTGGCTCCTTCAGGCGTAACCTTCGTTATCGTGAAGAATGACGCTTTGGGTAAGGTATCCCGCTATATTCCTACGATGCTGAACTATCAGACACATATTGACAGCGGTTCTATGTTCAACACTCCTCCGGTGGTTCCCATCTATGCTGCATTGCAGACTTTGCGTTGGATCAAGGCACAGGGTGGTGTGAAAGAAATGGAACGCCGTGCCATAGAAAAGGCAGATATGCTGTATGCTGAAATCGACCGCAACAAGATGTTCGTAGGTACAGCCGCACAGGAAGACCGTTCACGCATGAACATCTGCTTCGTGATGGCTCCCGAATACAAAGAACTGGAAGCTGACTTCATGAAGTTTGCTACAGAAAGAGGTATGGTAGGTATCAAGGGACACCGTTCAGTGGGTGGTTTCCGTGCATCTTGCTACAATGCTATGCCGAAGGAAAGTGTACAGGCTTTGATTGACTGCATGCAGGAATTTGAGAAACTTCATTAATAATATTTATTCACCACAGATTACGCAGATCCCACAGATTGTTTTATGATTAAAATCTGTGATAATCTGTGTAATCTGTGGTGAGTCTTTTTTTTTAATATCATAAGAATCATGAAAGTATTAATTGCAACCGACAAACCGTTCGCTAAAGTAGCTGTAGACGGTATTCGCAAAGAAATTGAAGCGGCAGGTTATGAACTTGCCTTGTTGGAGAAATATACAGAAAAAGCCCAGTTGCTGGACGCAGTGAAGGATGCCAATGCCATCATTATCCGTAGCGACATTATAGATGCCGCAGTATTGGACGCTGCAAAAGAACTGAAGATTGTAGTACGTGCAGGTGCAGGTTACGATAATGTAGACCTGGAAGCTGCCACTGCTCATGGTGTGTGCGTAATGAACACTCCGGGACAGAACTCTAATGCCGTAGCCGAACTTGCTTTTGGTATGATGGTGATGGCTGTCCGCAATATGTATAACGGTACTTCCGGTACGGAATTGAAGGGTAAGAAACTGGGTATTCACGCTTATGGTAATGTAGGTCGCAACGTGGCTCGCATAGCCAAGGGTTTCGGTATGGAAATCTTTGCTTTCGATGCTTTCTGTCCGAAAGAAGTGATTGAGAAAGACGGTGTGAAGGCTGTTGACTCTGCTGATGAGCTTTATTCTGCTTGTGACGTAGTTTCATTGCACATCCCGACTACTGCTGAAACGAAGAATTCTATCAACTATGCTTTGGTAAATAAAATGCCGAAGGGTGGTGTATTGGTAAATACTGCACGTAAGGAAGTTATCAACGAAGCGGAACTGATTCAGCTGATGGAAGAACGCGGTGATCTGAAATACATGACTGATATCATGCCCGCAGCTCACGAAACATTTGCTGCCAAGTTCGTAGGCCGTTATTTCTCTACACCGAAGAAGATGGGGGCACAGACTGCTGAAGCTAACATCAATGCCGGTATTGCCGCTGCACAACAGATTGTTGGTTTCCTGAAAGACGGTTGCGAGAAATTCCGTGTTAATAAGAAATAATCAGATTTATGATTTATAATTTATGATTTATGAAGGAAAAACTGACGTATGATAAGGCGTTGAAGTATGCTGTTCGCGTAGTATTCTCACTACCAAGCAAAAGTCTTCATAGTTCATGAGTTATAAATCATAAATCATAAATCATAAATCTAGCCATGGCAATAATTAAACCTTTTAAAGGTATCCGTCCACCGCAGGATCTGGTGGAGCAAGTAGCTTCCCGCCCGTATGATGTGCTGAACTCAGCAGAAGCGCGTGAAGAGGCAAAAGGAAACGAAAAATCGTTGTATCATATCATTAAACCCGAAATAGACTTTCCCGTAGGTACCGACGAACATGATGAATGTGTTTATCAGAAAGCTGCCGAAAACTTCCAGATGTTTCAGGACAAAGGCTGGCTGGTGCAGGATGATAAAGAAAACTACTACGTCTATGCGCAGACCATGAATGGGAAAACGCAATACGGTTTAGTAGTAGGTGCCTATGTACCTGATTATATGAACGGTGTCATCAAGAAACATGAGCTGACCCGTCGCGATAAGGAAGAAGACCGTATGAAGCATGTTCGTGTGAATAATGCCAATATCGAACCGGTATTCTTTGCATATCCTGACAATGCTACTCTGGATGCTATTATCGCTCATTATACAGCCGAAAAGCCGGTATATGATTTTATTGCTCCCGGTGATGGCTTTGGTCATACTTTCTGGATTATTGATAAGCAGGAAGACATTGATGCCATTACGAAGGAATTTGCTAAGATGCCTGCTCTTTATATTGCCGACGGACACCATCGTAGTGCCGCTGCCGCTTTGGTAGGAGCGGAGAAAGCCAAGCAAAATGTAAACCATACCGGTAATGAAGAATATAATTACTTCATGGCCGTTTGTTTCCCTGCTAACCAACTGACCATTATTGATTACAACCGTGTTGTAAAAGACTTGAATGGCTTGACGCCTGAACAATTCCTGACTGCTGTCAGCAAGAATTTTACGGTAGAAGAAAAAGGCACTGAAATCTATAAACCTGCCGGTTTGCATAATTTCTCCCTTTATCTGGATGGCAAGTGGTACAGTCTGACCGCTAAACCGGGTACTTACAATGATAATGATCCGATTGGTGTACTGGATGTTACTATCTCTTCCAACCTTATTCTGGATGAAGTTCTCGGCATCAAAGATCTGCGTTCGGATAAACGTATTGATTTTGTTGGAGGTATCCGTGGTCTGGGTGAGTTGAAGAAGCGTGTGGATAGTGGTGAAATGAAAGTGGCTTTGGCACTTTATCCTGTCAGCATGAAGCAATTGATGAATATTGCAGATACGGGCAATATCATGCCGCCTAAGACAACGTGGTTTGAACCGAAACTACGTTCGGGGTTGGTGATTCATAAGCTGGATTAAAATATGGAATAAAAAAGTGAAGCGAGGATGTTCCTGCAAAGGATATCCTCGTTTTTTCTTTAAGGGTGATGCTTATTAAAATATCGTTTCCTCATCCAGCGGTCAAAGATAAGGAACAGAGGCATTGCGATAAGTATCAGTAAATAGAATGAGGGAATTTGAATCTTTTCCGTTTCCAGTATGTCGGGGCGGGTGAAGGCTTCCCTGATTGTATTACCGAAATAAATCACTAATCCGGCAATGCAGCATCCGATTAAAAATATGGAAGCGGCTATCGTAGCAAACAGCGTTCTTCGTTCCGATTTCTTTTCGCGTAAGCGTATGGCTTCTTCCACCTTCCTCATGGTATGGTAGGCGAAATTGGAAGGTAGACGAAATCCGTTTTCCTCTTTTATAGCTTTTTTCAGTCCTTTGTCTTTTTGTTCTTCGTTCATACTTCCTCTTGTTTTATGAGTACATATATCTTTTTGCGTACGCGATGCAATTTTACTTTTGCATTGCTTTCCGTCAGGCCCAGAATCAGGGCAGTTTCATTCAATGACTTTTCTTCGTAGTAGAACAAGGTAATCAAGGCACGCTCGTCTGAGTTAAGTTTTTCTATGGCTCTGTTTAATCTGATAATCATTTCCTCACTTTCATCATTAAGCGTTTCATCTACTTGTTGGTCGGAAATGTTGGCGAGCAACGTATCATCCATGGCAAAGGTATCGAACTTCTTCTTACGGGTTGCCGAAATCGCCGTATTATAAGCAATGGAATAAATCCATGTTGAGAACGAACTTTCAGCTTTGAAAGAGGAGAGGTGCTGGAACGCTTTCAGAAAAACGTCTTGCGTCAACTCCTCGGCATCTTCCTGGTTACAGATGATGCGGGCAATCAGAGAAAAGACCTGTTGACCGTGTTGATTCAGGAAGTATTCGTATAGAGCAGTTTCCCCTCTCAGTATGCGTTGGATAATATGTGTTTCGTTATTCTCCATTCTGCCTTTTAGACGCAACTCTTTGTAGGAGGTTACATTGTTTCTGAGAAATATTTTTTTTCGATGAAATGTGTAACCTTACACAAGACACTGCGTCTAAAGTGTACAAAGGAACAAAAATACTAATTTAAAACGAAACGAATATGATGAATTTTATTATGGTGCCTGCGATAATGGCAATCATTACTGTAGGGATTTACAAACTGTTTGAACTGTTTGTATGTAAGAAAGAGCGGTTGATGATTATTGAGAAAATGGGAGATAAATATGAACCGGATGTGGCATCTATACCGAGATTTCACAGTAATTATTCTTTTTCGGCGTTGAAGATAGGATGTCTTCTGCTGGGTATGGGGTTAGGTCTGTTGATAGGTTTTATTATCTGTACTTCATCGGTTCCCGGATATTTGGATAAGAATATGGATGATTGGCGTGTGTATAGAGAAACAGTTTCCTTGGTTTATGGAGCATGTGTACTTGTATTTGGTGGTATAGGGCTTGTTGCCGCTTTTATTACGGAACTGAAATTGAGTAAGAAATAATACTCTATTCTGAAGAATTAAAAAAAAAGAGTTGGCAATGTCCCTGTCAACTCTCTTTTTTTGCAGCAAAGTAGAACTTTAAGGAGCATCTGTTTGTTAGTATATCAGTAAATAACCTAAACCAGATAACGATATGGATAAAAAAGATGAAAAGGCTCTTGAAGAGAAGAGCAAGATACAAAAAGATGCTGAAGGAACATTACCTGGACGACAATTGGGCTTATATTCCAAAGTCGATAAGAAAGAAGTGCGCAATATGGTTTCGGAGATAAATCCGGATAAGAATAGTTTGGGCAGCAGAGGATAGTTTCGGCATAACTTTTTCATGCAAGTATGAAAGTTCTGCGCTCAATTTGCATTATCTTTGCAAAACATTAGCCTTTCAGCTATATTGTAATGTATAAAAATTGTAGAACAATGAAGACGAAAAAACGTAGGGATGCCCTGTCGGCATTCAAGGAAGCGAACCGCTTGATAGAGATGGAACGCAATGGTGGACGTTGGATTGCAAAAGATCGTCCGCATAAGAACAAGAAAAAGTATTGTCGTAAAGATAGTAAGAAAGAGTTGTCACGTATGATCGATGGCAGCTCTTTTGTTTTATATCACTCTTTTTGCTAACTTCGTCCTCTCTAAAATAAAAAACTATGTTTCGTAAACTTGTAGCAATAGAACCCGTAAGTCTGATTCCGTCAGCAGAAAAAGCACTGCATTCGTATGCAGAAAAGGTAGTGATGTTCCCTGATGTTCCGGCAGGGGATGATGAAATAGTAGCCCGTATCGGAGATGCCGATGCTGTGCTATTGAGTTATACTTCACAAATAAACAGGAGTGTGCTCGAGAAGTGTCCAAATATAAGATATATCGGTATGTGCTGCTCGCTGTATTCGCCGGAGAGTGCCAATGTAGACATTCGTTATGCGAACGAACGGGGGATTACTGTAACCGGTATCCGGGATTATGGGGATGAAGGTGTGGTGGAATATGTAGTCAGCGAACTGGTGCGTTGCCTGCATGGATTTGGTCAGGAATCCTGGGAAGAAATGCCCCGGGAGATCACAGGGCTGAAAGTAGGTGTCATAGGATTGGGTAAATCCGGTGGCATGATTGCCGATGCATTGAAATTCTTTGGGGCGGATATCGCTTATTTTGCCCGTAGTGAAAAAGAGGATGCGGCTGCCAAAGGATATCGTTTCTTACCCTTGGGAGAACTTCTTTCTCAGAGTGAAGTCGTTTTCTGTTGTCTCAATAAGAATACAGTCCTGTTACATGAGGCTGAGTTCGAACAACTCGGAAATAAAAAGATATTGTTCAATACCGGGCTGTCTCCGGCGTGGGACGAACCCGCGTTCGTTAAGTGGCTGAAAGGTGATAACCTTTGTTTTTGTGATACACTGGGAGCTTTGGGTGGAGCGCATCTTTTAAGCCATCCGCATGTCCGCTGTATGCAGGTGTCTACAGGCCGTACCCGTCAGGCGTTTGACCGCCTGAGCGAGAAAGTACTGGCCAATATAGAAGCATATAACCGATAATGTAATCAGAAGAATACAATCGGTGATGTTATGTTAAGCAGGGTGTTCACAACAGACCACCCTGCAATTTCAGCGGTGGCGCTGTACACATCAATTACGGCATGCACCTGATCGTTCTTTATTTCCACTCTTTGAGTGTCTCCCACGAATCCGGGAGTGGATTGCATGGACATTTCCATATTCTCCGGGCCGATGGAGGCCAGTGAAGCAGCAACGGCTACATTGACTTTTGTTGGGAACATGGCTATGGCTTCAGTAGCATTTCCTGAGAAGACAACACGTTGCTCCGTTTGCAATGTCTCATCATATACAACTGTTCCTTTCAAGGCATCAGGACCTTTTTCATTAAAGAATTTAGCTTTTGCATTTCCCATTAAAGAAGCTGTCCGCAGAACATCGAAACCGCCCGTAGCACCGGAAACGATGTATACACGCGTACCGTTCGCTTTGGCAGTCTCCATCACTTCCTGATAGAATGCAGTGTCTGCCAGAGCACCGATAGACAAGGTGACGATGGAAGTACCGTTCTTTAGGGCGGGCAATGCAAACTCTTTCATGGCAGCAGGAGAGGCTGCTTCTACCAGATAATCCGGTTTCAGTGCCAGTAAATCTTCCGGGGTTGTACATGCTACGCAGGATTTCCCGTGTTGCTGCATTTTACTAACTATACGTTCAGCTTTTTCTGCTGTGCGTGAGTAAACTCCAACTAAATCATATTCCGGCAATAAGCCATTAACAACTGCATCCGAAACTATTCCGGCCAGTCGTCCACATCCGACAATAACTAATTTTTTCATGGAGCAAAGATACCGCTTATTCATATAATCTCCAAAAACGCACGATGAGCTTATTCCATATTTGGGTGGATAGCATAAATGTTGTACTTTTGTGGGAAAGAAGAATCATTTATAACTTATGGGACGAAAAGAAGAATATAAATTGCAGAATGAGCGGTACCTGGAGGCTTTGCGTGCAGAGAATGATATCCGGGAACTGCCTTGCGGAATTCTATATCGGGTATTGGAAGAAGGGAATGGCGGCAATACTCCTCGTTTGAATAGTATCGTAACAGTGCATTATAAAGGCACTTTGATAAATGGCCGCGAGTTCGATAACTCCTGGAAACGGAATTACCCTGAGGCTTTTCGTCTGAATGAAGTCATTGAAGGCTGGCAGATAGCCCTGCAACGAATGCATGTAGGAGATCATTGGATTGTTTATATTCCTTATGCAATGGGATATGGTACACGTAGCAGTGGCCCTATTCCTGCTTTCTCTACTTTGGTGTTTGACGTCCAGCTATTGGGAATTGCGTAAATACGGACTAATTATGAAAATACTGATTATCAACGGAAGTCCCCGCAAGCAAGGACATATCTCGAAAATGCTGCAATTGATGGAAACGGAAGCCCGGGCGAATGGAGACGAAGTTACCGTGATTAGAGTGGCTGACCTGCAAATCAGTCCCTGCATCGGCTGTATGAGTTGCCGTGAGAAACTGAAATGTTGTTTGCCTGAGGATGATGCACAACGTGTGCTGAAGCAGATAGAAGAAGCACAAGCACTGATAATCGGCGCTCCCTGTTATTGGGGAAACCTGCCGGGACAACTGAAAGTGATGTTCGATCGCATCGTTTACGGAATGATGGGAGAGACCTCACGAGGTATTCCTATCGGCCTGCATAAAGGTAAAAAGGCAGTTATCGTAAGCACTTGCACTACTCCATATCCTTTCAATATATTCTTTAATCAGACAAGGGGAGTAGTAAAAGCGCTGAAAGAAATCCTGAAATGGAGCGGCTTTAAAGTTGTTTCAGCCATCGAGAAAGGCGGAACGAAACAACATCCCGGACTGACGGAAAGGGAAATGAAACGTTGTCGCAGAGTGATACATAAACTCTGATACGGAGACACACTTGCATCTAATCATTTATTTCTTGCAAATAGACTCGACTGTTTGCTGTATGTTTTTGCGTGCAACTTCCGGTCTCATGGCTTCTTCTAACGATATGAATGGAGGGTTAACAGAGAAGACCCCTTCAAACCCGGCTTGTTGTAATTCATCCGAATCTTCTATGTTGCCGGCTAACAGGATTACCGGAATATTTTGTTTCCGGGCTTCAGCAAGTATGCCGGAAGGAACTTTTCCCATCAATGTTTGCCGATCAGCTTTTCCTTCTCCGGTAATGATCAGGTCAGCGCTTTTTATTTTATTACTGAAGTTAAGAGCTTCCAGCATCAGTTGTATGCCGGGTTTCAGTTCCGCATTCAGGAAAGCCAGCAGACTACCACCCATACCTCCGGCGGCACCGGCTCCGGGATGATGGGAAATATCTTTTCCCGTCGTATGACGGATGACTTCTGCAAAGTTTTGCAGTCCTGCATCCAATGCCTCCACCATTTCCCGGTCTGCTCCTTTCTGAGGTGCAAAGACATAAGCCGCTCCTTCGGGACCATAGAATGGATTTTGTACATCACAGGCAACAGTAAATCGGCAACTGTTTAAAGCCGGATGGACACAAGTGCTGTCTATATGCGCTACTTTTATTAATACTTCTCCACGGCCTGTCCCTACTTCTTTACCCTCCTTGTCTGAAAAACGAAAGCCTAATGCCTGAAGCATTCCTAACCCCGCATCATTGGTTGCACTGCCACCAATGCCAATGATAAAGTTGCGGCAACCACGTTCCAGAGCATCACGAATGATTTCTCCCGTGCCGTAAGTGGTAGTCAGCATTGGGTTTCTTCTTTCCGGTGGAACTAAAGGCAATCCGCTGATGCTTGCCATTTCTATGAAAGCTGTTTCCCCATTTTCGGAAATGCCGTAATAAGTATTGCGCCACCTCATCAATGGATCGTGGGCGGAGATCGGAACTTCCTGACCGTTGGTTGCCATAATCAGCACATCCAGCATTCCTTCGCCCCCATCGGCTATGGGCAGGCAGATAACTTCACATTCCGGGTATACGGAACGAATACCCTCGGCAGCTGCTTTTCCAGCTTCTGCCGAGGGTAAACATCCTTTAAAGGAGTCAATAGCTATGACTACTTTCTTCATATATTTAGATTTCCTCTATATCTTCTATATCTTCCAGTTTGGCTTCGGCTTTTGCTTCTGTCTTTGTCAATTTCCTGGTGTTGTTGGCAATGACGGCCAATGCGCGATACAACTCGGCAAGCAGGCGTGCGAACACTACAATCAGGAAGCCGTATATAGGCATCAGGAAGAACATACCGGAAGGTATCGGCAGTATGTATCTGATTTCATTGGCAGCAAAGATTGCAATAACCACCGAACACAGTGTACCGATGACACCGATATATAGTCCCAGCCATTCACCCATCGTCTGCGTCAGGTGCGATACAACAGGAATGGCAATGAATTCATTTTCTTCCTGAATAGCTTCTTTCAGTTTGTTTTTCCGGTTCATCCAGAGCAGATAGCTTCCCCATGCTCCTGCGCAAAGGATAATGAACAGCAGAATGAAAGCAAGGATTAATTTCCCTTCGGCATATTTGAAGAAGTCCATCTCGATGACCTTTGCCAGTATAAAGATAGGAAACAGCAAGTTCAATACGGCAAAGATGACATAGAGCCAGCGGAAGGGTTCGCGGAAGAAACGACCATTGTCGATGTAACCCAGCAGAGGGTCGAGAAAGGTAAACAGCTTGTTGTTCATAGTAATAAATGTTACTTATGGGAGGACCTTGCATGCTAAGATTATCAGTATGAGGCCCTGATACATACTCATAATCAGACTTTTTTCTATGGAATGCGCTGTACTTTTGACAAACTTACGAAAAGCCTTCGAGAAAGACGAATAAAATTGGAAAATATTATTGAATAGCTTGAATATGAAGCGGTGTGAGGATAGACGATGACAGTAGATAAGAAGAAAGAATGCAAAGTAAAGGGAGTTCAGACAAATAGTTGGGTTTTAATATTTTTCTGTGCGAGAAGTATGGATATTGAGAAATTACGTCAAAAAACACTCAATCTTACGAATATGGCAAGCTCGTGCCGCAAGATCCTAATGATGAACCTGCTTCTGTTTTGCTCGAACGGATTAAAGCAGAAAAAGAACGTCTTATCAAAGAGGGTAAGATTAAGCGTAGCAAGAAGTCTGGTTCTTCTGATACGCTCCATTATGAGAACGTGCCGTTTGAGGTGCCGAGTTCGTGGGTGTGGTGCAGGCTGGAAGATATTACAGTTCTTATCGAAGATTGCCCTCATACAACAGCCAAAGATGAAGGAAAGGGATACCCTTTGGTGCGTACTCCTAATATCGGTGAAGGACAATTACTTTTAGATGGTGTACATCGAGTTTCTAAGGAAGTTTATGACAAAAGAAATGTAAGGGCAGTTCCTCAAGTTGATGATATAATATACGCAAGAGAAGCACCTGCTGGAAATGTTGCTGTTATCAGAGAGAATGAGCAGGTTTGTTTGGGGCAGAGAACTGTTTTGATTCGCCCAATGAATACACTTATTGATTCCGTATGGCTTACATACGCCATGCTTACTCCTTATTCGAGAAATCATCTGATAAGTAAGGCTACAGGTTCAACTGTAACCCATGTGAATATGGCTAGTATTAGACCTTTTGACTTACCATTGCCTCCTCTTTCAGAACAGCATCGCATTGTGGCAGAAATAAAAAGGTGGTTTGCTTTGATTGACCAAATCGAACAAGGAAAAGCAGATCTACAAACTATCATCAAACAAACCAAGAGCAAAATCCTTGACCTTGCCATTCATGGAAAACTCGTGCCACAAGACCCAAATGACGAACCTGCCATTGAGCTATTGAAACGCATAAATCCCGACTTCACACCTTGTGATAACGAGCATTATCAGAACTTACCTAAAGGATGGTGCATTGTACCTATGCAGATGTTATGTTCTTTGACCGATGGAGAAAAACAAAGTGGTATAGAAAGAATAAATCTTGATGTCAAATATTTACGTGGAGAACGTGATGCCAAGATGTTGAGTACAGGAAAGTATATTACCGAAAATTCTCTCTTGATACTGGTAGATGGCGAAAACTCCGGTGAAGTGTTCCAAACTCCAACTGAAGGCTATCAGGGTAGTACATTTAAACAGCTGTCTATAAACAATAATATGAATACCGATTATATGCTACAAGTTATCAATTTGCATCGTAAGACATTACGAGAAAATAAAGTTGGTTCAGCCATTCCGCACTTGAACAAAAAACTATTCAGAGCAATAGAAGTGCCGATGCCACCTTATGATGAGCAACATAGAATTATTAATGTGATAAACGTTGCATATAAGCATCTTGATGCAATCATGGAGAATCTATAAACTCTCCATGATTGTATCCAATTTAGTAAATGCTTTATAAACAGCATCTATAATTCGCTTTTGCTCTGCATGTGGAGGTACAGGTATTACCAATTTTGAATATTCTGAAATCCAATATCGTTTATGAGTATCACCAATTAAACGGGTGATACTCATAAACATCGCAACAAAGTCTATTTCAATACCCTTTTTAACTTGTAAAATCTTCATGGCAGATGATTTTACTTTGAAGGAGAACTCTACAAGTTTGGAATCTGTAGTAAAATCATCAAAGATGATGCAAGGCAAATTAGAATATATTCCCTCTACTTCATTAGTATGTCCTATAATGAATGATTTACCAGCTGTCAAAACCGGTATGGGATAAGTATCATTATAACTTGTAGAATTAACAATATATGCTGTTGGTTGCTCATAATCTACAATATCTTCTAGCCTGCATGTAGCCCATCCTTTAGATAAGTTCTGATAATGCTCGATACATTCTCTTATATTGTAGCCGTATTCATTATAAATCAATGTAATATGGTAACAAAATTTAAAAATTATCTCGCCAAAACTAACTTGGCAAAAAACACCATTACATCGTATGTATGGACGGTGCAGTATTTCCTCAATCATTACGAGGATGTAAATAAAAAGAACCTTTTGGCCTACAAAGGGTATTTAGTGGAAAACTTCAAACCGCAGACTGTCAATCTCCGATTGCAAGGTATCAACAAGTATCTTGAATTTGCCAGACAAGAGAAACTGAAGGTAAAATTCGTTAAAGTACAACAGAAAAACTTTTTGGAGAACGTAATCAGCGATGCCGATTATAAGTTTCTCAAAACATGCTTAAAAACAGACGGCTATGACGAGTGGTATTTCATCATATGGTTTATGGCTGCTACCGGTGCACGTGTCAGTGAACTGCTCCATATTAAAGCGGAGCATGTACATGTCGGGCATCTTGATCTTTACAGCAAAGGCGGTAAAATACGTCGTTTGTACATTCCGAAGAATTTGCGTATAGAAGCTACAAAATGGCTCAAAGAAAAAGGTTTTATTTCTGGTTATATATTCCTAAACCGATTTGGGGAACGTATTACGACACGCGGTATAGCTCAACAATTGAAACACTTTGCAGAAAAATACGGAATGAATAAGGAGGTTGTTTATCCTCATTCATTTCGACACCGTTTTGCAAAGAATTTTCTTGACCGTTTCAACGACCTTGCTCTACTTGCCGACCTTATGGGGCACGAAAGCATCGAAACCACTCGTATCTATCTTCGCCGTACTGCCAGCGAGCAACAAAAGATTGTGGATAAGGTGGTGAATTGGTAATTTTACAACAGGTTTTGGAAGTGTAGTCAACTACACTTCTAAGGCTTTTTGAATCTCATCAATGGATGTGAAAAGTTCCTCTATCTTTTGGACAATGCGTTGTTGTTCGATAAAAGGAGGTACAAAAATTACCAAATTTTCTAATACTCCAATATATAATTCTTTTTGATTAGTACTTCCTGCAAGATTATCTTGCAAATATCGTTGTATAAAACTGGATGAAATATAAGCATATAAGTATTGTGGGATAATATCATCTATTACTCTAATAACTGAAACATGTGAATCAGGAACAACAAATGGATATTGTCCTAAATAACTTTCATGAAATAGACGAGTTCTTCCCACAGTACCTGTACCTGTTGAATTGACAAGAATATCTCCAGTACGCAATTTATAGGTTTCACTCCATTTACAAATGGTTGATGGATCTAAAAATCTAGCTTGCTCTAAAGATATACCACCATCTTTAAAGTTGCACTTTTGAGCAAATACAGGATATGTTTTGTCGTTTTCCGAGTATTTAGGTGATTTACCTCTTGATAAAAAGGAACATAAATCTTTGAGCCTACATATACACCAATTTTGAGGTAACTTCCTACTATGCTCGTTATCACAAGGTGTGAAGTCGGGATTTATACGTTTTAGCAGTTCGATGGCTGGTTCGTCATTCGGGTCTTGTGGTACGAGTTTTCCGCGAATGGCAAGGTTAAGAATTTTACTTTTGGCTTGTTTTATTATAGTCAGCAAATCATCTTTACCATTCTTGACTATGTCAATTAACGAAATCCACTTATCCATCTCTGCTACAATTCTTCCTTGTTCCTTTAATGGAGGAATAGGTATCATTAATTGCGACAGCTTTTGGGCATTGATATTAGACTGATTAACAGCATCTGTTTTCACATCATAACACCAATCACGATAATAGCCGCTATTCATTACAGTGTTAAGGTAGTCAGAAGAAATCAATAAAGGTCTAATACGAATAAGATAGCCTGCATATATGGCTGGTTGTTCTTCCTTGTAGATTGCCGTTTTTCCAACCCATTCACTACTATTTGTGCGATTAAACAGTAAATCGTCTTTTTCAAGAGAGTATTGTTCAATATCTTCATCATTCGAAGAATACACTAAATTCGAATAATCTATTGTACCAACATTCGTAATATTCCCCATTCGTAAAACAGCTATTTTACCCACACTTGATGATTTCTCAGAAGTTCCGTATTTTAATTCGCATACAATATCTTCCAGCCTGCACCACACCCACGAACTCGGCACCTCAAACGGCACGTTCTCATAATGGAGCGTATCAGAAGAACCAGACTTCTTGCTACGCTTAATCTTACCCTCTTTGATAAGACGTTCTTTTTCTGCTTTAATCCGTTCGAGCAAAACAGAAGCAGGTTCATCATTAGGATCTTGCGGCACGAGCTTGCCATGTATTGCAAGGTCGAGTATTTTTTGACGTAATTTCTTCGTATCCATTAATTGTTTTTTTATAAATCTGCGATAAGTTTGTCGCATTTATGATTATTCCTTATTAGTATTTTCGGCATCCGGTTCGTATTCTTCAAACTCTTCTATCCATTCCTTTACTTTTGATTGCAGAAGAGCCTTGTCTGGTAGATAGAGTTCGTAGGCAGAGGCATAAATATTGGCATTTTGGGGAAGAGTTAAGTCTACTAATGCATCATTCTTTTTCTTACAAAGAAGAATCCCGATGGTTGGCTTTTCAAAATCCTGCTTTACATAACGATCGAAATAATTGACGTACATTTGCATTTGTCCGAGATCTTGATGGGTTAGCTTATCTTTCTTTAGATCTATAAGGCAATAACATTGCAACAGACGATTGTAGAATACCAAGTCCACATAGAAATGTTCTTCATCAAAAGTAAATCGCTTCTGCCGTGCTTCGAACAAGAATCCCTTACCCATTTCGAGCAGGAAATCACGCATCTTACTTATAATGGCACTTTCCAATTTTGTCTCACTGTATGAGTCATCTGCTTTTAGACCAAGAAATTCCAGTGTAAGCGGGTCTTTGATCACATCGTCTGGTTTTTCTACTGTTTGTCCCTCTTTCGCCAGACGCATTACTTCATCTTTATTACGGCTTAAAGCCAAACGCTCGTAAAGACTGGAAGCATATTGACGTTGCAACTGACGTACACTCCAATCTTGCTTTTGGCACTCAATCTCATAAAAGTTACGCTCTTCATCGTTCTTTATACGCATAAGAACGAGATAATGAGACCAAGAAAGAGTGAATGGATGAATTTGGTCTACACTGTAGACCGATTTTAATTGATTTTTGGGGATACTCCCAGTTACAGGACTATATATTTGGAAGAATTTTCTACACTTCTTAAGGGTTTCTACTGACCATCCTTCACCATATTTATCAGTTAATTTTTCAGAAACTCTTTTTAGTACCGCTTTTCCGTATGCAGCACGCTGCTCTCCTTGCTGTTCATTCTCGACAATATAGCTGCCAACACCATAGTTTGTGTAAACTATTGCTGTATTAATGGTGGTCTTTATTTTTCTGCGCGATTCATCTATTAGCTGAGATATACGTTCAAAGAGAATATCTTCTCTTTCCTGAATATTATTTTCTCCCATTATTCTTTGATGTTTGCTATTAGCTTCTGTAGTTCAGCTACAGCCTTGTTAATATTATCACTTTTCGTTTTGATTTCCTGCATCAGTTCGGCTAGAGATTTATTCTCCTCGTCTCCACCTTGTTTAATCCAGCTAATATCAAGACTTGTCTTGTCCCGTTCCAGAATTTCATTAATTGAGTATTTACGCCAACGACCATTCGGATTGGTTTCTGCATCGTAGGTTTCTTTACGGTTCGCTCTGTTGTCGGCTTGGTAGCATTCTACAAACTCGTCCAAATGTTGACGTTGCATTGGATTAGTAGCTAAGGTGTGTTTGATATCTGTACGATAATCAAAGAACCACACATCCTGAGTCGGAGTTCCTTTAGAGAAGAACAAAACATTAGCCTTTACTCCTTGCGCATAGAATATCCCGGTGGGTAGGCGGAGTATTGTATGCAGATTGAAGTTCTTCAGCAGTTCTTTGCGGATAATCTCACCTGCATTACCTTCAAACAGGACGTTGTCTGGCAGTACCACGGCAGCACGACCTCCATTTTTTAGCATTACCATGATGTGCTGTAAGAAATTAAGCTGGTTGTTCTTGGTCTCTACATAGAAATCCGAACGGTTGATATCCACCGATCCGGCAGGCCTTGTTCCGAAAGGAGGATTGGCAAGTATTACATCTACCAGTGTGTCCGGAGCTTTTTCTAAAGAATCCTGACAAACAACGGGACTCCGGTCTGTGCCAACACCATGTAGATAAAGATTCATGGATGCCAATGTAACTACAAGTGCTGTGTTGTCAAAACCGTGAAGAGCCTTGTCTTTAAGAAAACTGCGCTTGTCTTTATCTTGTGATTGCTCTTTCATATAGTCATATGCAGCCAAAAGGAAGCCACCTGTCCCACAAGCAGGGTCGCAAACAGTTTCAGTAATCTTCGGGCGAGTTACATCTACCATCGTCTGTATCAGAGAGCGAGGCGTAAAGTACTGTCCGGCACCACTTTTCTTGTCTTGTCCATTCTTCTCTAAAATGCTTTCATAGATTGCCCCTTTTACGTCTCCATCCATCAAGAGCCATTGATTCTCATTTATCAGCGAAATCACCTTTTTCAGATAAACAGGCTTATCTATCTTATTCTGCGCCTTGGTGAAAATTGTACCTATCAGGTTTTCTTCTTCACTTAACTTTTTGAGAGTGTCTTCATACTGTTTAGTCAGATCAAGTCCTTCAAGTGCTATTAGGTCATTCCAGCGATAACCTTCAGGAATGGCTGATTTTTCACCAAAAGTTTCCACATTTTCCTCATCCATCTTTAAAAAGAGGAGATAGGTCAATTGTGTGATATAGTCAGTAAATCCGATGCCTTGTCCGGCAAGGGTGGTGGCTAAAGTCCAGACTTTTTTGGTTAATGAGGCTTCTGTATTGATTGTTCTTTTTGCCATTATTATGCTATTTTTCTATAAATAATAAATTTAGAGAGTGACACCAAAGCTTCGTCAGCAGTAGCGACTCCGCCAAACGCACGAATCAGCTGGGCTGCACGAGTTTTGTCATCTTCCCGGATGTCTTTAATGCTGCAAGCTCCGTTTGAAGCTATATAGTTCACAACTTGCCGGATAATTTCAATCTGTTTCTCCGTTATATTTCGTTGTGTCTGCCCATACCAAAGGTTAAACCGTTGCTGGGCTACCGGATAAAGGCTTTCCAATTGGTCTATCTGATGGAAGGCGAAACGTACCAACTGAATAATATTAGTCAATGCATCCTTTTCTTCTTTGGTAGAACGGATCTTGACGTGCTTTGGATGAACGATGGTGTAGGAATTCCATAATTGTGATTGGCTGAATCTATTATTCGCCATCTTCAACCTGTTTTCCAAATCCTTTAGGAGCGAGTAGGTAATCGGGCTCCCATTATTGTTGTAAATAAGTCGCAAAGCTTCCACTTCGTCTTTATGTTCCTCGCAATATTGCTCAAAGGCAGAGGTGGTAATTTGAGCTTCTTCTATAGAAAAGCCTTTTGAAATCAAAGTATCCTCTCCCGGTTGTAGCGTATCCACGAAACCGGCATTGAGTATAAGCAGATATTCACGGGCTTCCGGATAGTTCGCAATATTGACTACCAATCCTTTTCGCTCGTTGTTAGGCTTGTTTATATCCACGTATGGAGGCAGTGAATCCTGTTCTATTGCAGTGTAAATATTGCCCGATATATCTTTCATATCTGCGTGAGCCAATTCGATGAAGTTATTCCGCTGGGATTGGTCGCTTTTATTATAGAGACGTGAAAGCCGGGCAGCCAATAAGCGCAAATTTTCATCGGTTAAGTTGCCGTGAGTGATACGCTCCAGCAATTCTTTGAAAGTAATCAGTTTGGTCGTTGGGCCGTCTGACGGAGGAGTGATTTTTTTATCATGTTCCGTTACTCCAACTGCATCCACCAAGAAGAAGCAGTCTTTGCTAAAAGCATTAGGAGTGACATTGCGCAACTGTTCGTCACCGATAGTACGAACACCACGTCCTTTCATTTGAATGTAGAGAGGTTCGGAAGCCACATCGCGCATAAAGAGAAGCACTTCAAGCGGTTTTACGTCTGTACCTGTGGCAACCAACGTGCAAGTCACCGCAATGCGAAATTCTCTATTCACCCGAAACTGGCGTATCAACTCGTTGCTGTCTCCCGATGAATAGGTTATCTTCTGTACAAAAGTGTCATCGTTTTCATGTCCGAACACCTTTTTCGCAATACGCACGATGTTTGTCGCATGATTTTCGTTAAGAGCGAATATCAGCGTTTTGGGCAGATAGTTCATGTCTGGCTCTCGCTGGGGCTCATTAAACATTTCTGAATAGACCGCATCACGATATGTTTCAAGTACCAGCTTGATTTGAGCCGGATTGATGATGCTTCGGTTTAACTCTTCCTTCGTATAGTTTTTGGCCTCTTTATTGCTGATGTTTTCAACTTTACCTGTATAAACAGTGGCCCGTTTCAACTTGTCGCCCTCTAGGATGGCACCACCTTCTTCCGTTGCCCTCGTCTTGATGCGATAAACCCGGTAATCCACATTCACTCCATCCACGATGGAGTGTTCGAGCGTATAGTTCACAATGGTATTACTGTTGAAAAATGCTTTCGTTTCCGGAACTGGAGTGGCGGTAAGCCCCACCAACTTTGCCGTATTGAAGTAATTCAGAACTTTCTTCCAGTTCCCGTAAATGGAACGATGGCATTCGTCTATGATGATCATATCAAAGAATTCAGGAGGTAGATTCGGGTTCGTTGGAAATTCTATTTCTTTGGTGTCATCGTATTCTTCATCATTATCCGTATCTTCTATATCTTCTCCTTTCAAAAGTGAGAACAAGCGTTGGATGGTAGAAATTACTACATTGCTATCCTGTGGAACTTTAGAAGAACGTATTCTATTGACGGTAAAAATAGTATTGAAAGGGTCACCGTTCTCTGTAAGACGAAACCTGCCAAACTCTCCTTCGGCTTGTTTCCCCAAGTTATTTCTATCCACCAGAAACAGTATTCGTTTCATCGGAGTGTAGGCTAGGAATCGGTATGCTGCAAGACAAGCCGTATAGGTTTTTCCTGCGCCTGTGGCCAACACCATTAAAGCTTTGTTTTGCCCTGAACGGAAACTTTTCTCTAATTCGGTAATGGCTTCGTATTGGCAATCGCGCAGTCCTTTTTTACGCAAGACGGGAAGTCCTGCATAGAAATCTTTTATACCCAGCATCCTTACAATTTCTTTGGGGGTATGTATGCGGTTTAATTCCAGATAGTCGGAATCTGCGTTGCGATAATCCTTAAATTGCACAACGTTTCCATTCGATTGATAAATCAAAGGGAGTGGTTTCATATAGGCTTGGTAACAATTAGGAACACTACGTACATATAGTGCAGCCTGCTCGCATACAGTATTATTGGAGACATCCACTTCTTCTCGTTTGGCTTCTAATATACCGACTGCCTTTCCGTTGATAAACAGAAAATAATCAGCTTCCAAATTACCTTTTAGTAGACCTTCTTTGATCGCAACTGCTGTAATGTTTGGGGCATAATGATCACGATCAACAACAGCCCATCCTGCGTCAATAAACATTTGGTCTATTTTTATTCGTGCCTTCTCTTCTGGTTTCATGTTTCAATAGATGTAACTTCTGATAATTATATAATTATCAGAAGTTACAAAAGTAATGAAGAGAGTTGATATTCGGAAAAGATTTTGCAAAAATCTACTTTTACGTCTGAACTTTGAATGATCTTATGTGAGATTAAATTGCAACTAAAACAAAAATATTATCTTTGCAGCATGAGTGAAGATACCTACAAAACCATAAGCGCCCCTTCCGAAGGGATTTACACAGAGAAGCGCAGCAAGTTCATTGCTATCGCTTTGCCCGTGCGTACTGTCGATGAGGTAAAATCGCATCTGGAAGTTTATCAGAAGAAATATTATGATGCCCGCCACGTCTGCTACGCCTATATGCTGGGGCCCGAACGTAAAGATTTCCGCGCCAATGATAACGGAGAGCCTTCCGGTACGGCAGGAAAGCCAATCCTGGGACAGATAAACTCCAATGAACTGACGGATATACTGATAATCGTTGTCCGCTATTTCGGCGGTATAAAGTTGGGAACAAGCGGACTGATTGTTGCTTATAAAGCTGCCGCTGCCGAGGCGATAGCTGTTGCCGAAGTGATAGAGAAAACGGTGGACGAAGCGGTGACCTTCTTGTTTGAATATCCCTTTATGAATGATGTAATGCGTATCGTAAAGGAAGAAGAACCGGAAATTCTGGAACAGTCGTATGATATGGATTGCCGTATGACACTTCGCATCCGGAAGTCGATGATGCCGAAGTTGAAGGCGCGTCTGGAAAAAGTAGAGACATTACGCTTCGAGGAAGTGTAATGTCTCCGGCTTTCTGGTGATCCAGTGCGTTTATTTCAAAGATAAATCATTATAGTGGATTTTCCGGTGTGTGCCATCGCAAAAGGGTTGTTTATAGGACTTACCGCACCGGCATAAGGCAATTCTGCCTGTTCGTATTTCCGCTTTTCCTTCTCTGTCTATCAGTTTAAAATTGCCTTCCACAATGAAAGGCCCATTCGGTGTAGCTGTGATGGCTACTATATTCTTTTCATTTTCCATGCTATAGGGAGTTAAATGTTTGATGTTTTAAGTAGAACGCTTCTACATGGAAATAGTTTGTCCATTCACTTTCTTTTGGGGGGATTTCCTTATCTTTAAATAAAATAAGCTGCACTTCAGCATAACTTTTTCATGCCAGCATGAAAGTTCTACCTTCGATTTGCATTATCTTTGCACACTTGTTAATTAGGAAAAAAAACAATTTATTATGGCATTCGAAGCTACAAAACGTGAGTTGGGCGAACTCTACACATTCTTTCGCCTCCTGGCAGACGGAAAGGTTTCACTGGGTACACCGCAAGTCCGGAAGGATGAAACGAAGTGTTGGCCTGTTGCGCTGATACAGAGGGAGGAACATGACGGTACGCGTCGTTATTATATAGAGCAGGGCAATGTCCGCATTGTCAGTGGTGCGATAGAGAAGGAGGGGACATTTGTTGCAGCCGATAAGGAGGAACAAGTCATCCCCCGTGAAGATTTTGGCGGAGCGGCCGAGTTTATCCTTGAGTTACTGAAGACTACCAGCGGCACTGACGCCATTGAAGTTCCCGAAGGACTGGAGGCATTTTTGGATGCGGTCAATATCTACGACCTGGAAGCGAAGACGGAAGACCGTACGGATTTCTCAGTAGCTTTCTGGCATCCCGAGGCTCCGCTGACGGGATTCAATGTCCGTTGTCGTCTCAGCTCAATGAATCCGTTGCTCGATGGCGGACGTACGGCAAATCTGAAACTGGAACAGTCGGGTGTTAAATTTGCCACGCCTACGGTGAATAAGGTGAATGCTTTGCCGGAGTCTCCTACGGAGGTGGCTGAGCGTATGCTGATGATTGAACGTCTGGGCGGAGTACTGAAATATTCCGATGTAGCCGACCGCGTATTCCGTTGTAATTTGCTGATGATTGATTTGCATTTTCCTCGTATGCTGGCTGAAATGGTGCGTATGATGCATCTCGACGGTATAGCCCGTATCAGTGAACTGACGGAACGTATCAAAGAGATAAATCCCTTGAAGATAAAAGATGAGCTGATAAACAAGCATGGTTTCTACGAGTTTAAGATGAAGCAGTTCTTGTTGGCACTTGCCCTTGGCATGCGTCCGGCAAAGATTTATAACGGTACGGACTCTGCCGTAGAAGGTATTCTGCTGGTGGATGCAGAAGGAGAAGTGCTTTGCTATCATAAGTCGGAGCACCGGACTTTTGCCGATTTCCTCTTCCTGAATACCCGTTTGGAGAAAGGCTCGGTAGACAAGGACAAGTACGGCTTTCTGGAAAAAGAGAACGGCGTGTATTATTTCAGACTGAATGTAAAGATTGGATTGACAAAAAAATAAAGAGTATGAATGAAGTTTTAAAAGCCATCAAGTCGCGTCGCAGTGTACGCGCTTATACGGAACAACAGATTTCACAAGAAGATCTGAATGCTATTTTGGAAGCGGCAACCTCTGCTCCCAGTGGTATGAACTATCAGACGTGGCATTTCACAGCCATTCAGAATGCCGCGGTGCTGGAAGAACTGAATGAGAAGATCAAAGGCGCTTTTGCCAAGAGTGAAGAGCCCCGTTTGCAGGAGCGTGGACACAGCCAGACCTATTGCTGTTATTATCATGCGCCTACGCTTGTCATCGTATCCAATGAACCGACGCAGTGGTGGGCAGCTATGGATTGTGCCTGTGCCATGCAGAATATCTTCCTTGCTGCAAAATCTCTCGGAATAGGTTCCTGCTGGATCAATCAATTGGGGCAGACTTATGATGATCCTGAGGTACGTGCTTTCCTGACGAAGCTGGGTATTCCCGAAAATCATCGTGTGTACGGTTGCGCTGCTTTAGGTTATGCGGCAGCTGCCCCGGTTAAGGAAAGGCAGCTTGCAGAAGGCACTGTGACTATTATTAAGTAATACCGGACCTGCTTTTCAGGAGCTATCAACCTGATAAAATTCATCTCCATGTTCCCAGATTTGTTTCATGGCTTGGAACTCTCAGTTTCATGCCGTGAAACCAGTAGTTTCATTGCTTGAAACTGACAGTTTCACACCGAGAAACTGCTGGTTTCATCCTTTGAAACTGGAAATGAGGAATAAGGATGAAAAAGGGATCATGCGGAAGAAAGATTTTTCTTCCCGTTTATAAATAGAAAAAGTCCGCAGGGGAGGCAGCAGTCAGATAATTAATGAATTATACATGAAGCAATTTTGTATAATCCGCCACCTCGCCCTTTGGACTTCCTCTTTTCACAAAGAGGGCTGAAATGAAATTATATCCGGATCTTTATCTCTGCATATCAATGATGCCACTGTCCGTATCACTATTGTTCAATCCCTTGTTTCCGGCTTTGTGCTTGCGGCCGAACTCGAACGTATAGCCTATGCGGAGTATGAACATTTGTCCCGTCTCCTTCACAAAAGTTTCCGAACGGAAGGGAGCCACCTCACTGATGCGTTCTTTTCCCACCTTATAATTATTGGTGAAAGGAAACAGAACACCAATCCCTGCCTGAAAGTTCTGCTTGGCGTACATTGCCATAAATGCCGTCTGATTTTCATTCTTCTTGATGGTCTCACCGAAGAAGTTGTTCTGCACCTTCCTGAATTGCCCGAGCAAAGAGAAGCCTTTGTATTGCAGTTGCGCCATCACACTGTAGTAAAATTCATCGTACGTGTGGCTGTATTCCAAACCTTCCGACCAACTGCGGGTGTATCCTCCCGAAGCATAAAGAGTCAGGAAATCTTTCAGTCCGAACAGTGTTGCCCCGTTTGTGCCGATCATCAGTTCCGTATTCAGACTCTGAAACGAGCGTTGGTTTTCATCTTTCAGTATCAGTTTTCCATCCTCGACGAAGATACTTTCCATGATGGGACTGTCGTAATACTGATGGCGCAGGCTCAGATTGGCATTGAACTGTTTCTTAGAATAACTGTAGGACAAGGAATTTGTGAACTGCTGGTATGTTTTCAGCAACGGGTTACCACGAACAATCTGTATGGTATCAATAGCCTGTTCCACATCCGTCAGCGAACCGAGTGAAGGTATGGCGGGACTAATATTGAACCGATAGCGCAGGAAACCCGCTTTCTTCAAATTATAACTCAATCGTACGGTAGGCGTGAAAGTATAGTAAGCATGGTCTTCGTCACTTTCCTTGAACCAGGCGCGCGTCATGCCTACGCTGCCTGCATAACTGAACTTCTTTACCTTGCCCTGCACCTCAAAGAAAGCGGAGGTCTGTGCCTGATCCATCTTCGAAGTTGTGGGGTTGGAGCCTTTGTACTCATTTTCCGTCCTCATCTGATAGTGGCGGGCACCGCCGCTTAGTTTTACATCCTTGAAACTCTTTTCATAAATGGCCTCACCGATGATGGAGCGTTTGTCACCGTCCACCAGTGTCTGAATGTCTGCCAGTGGCGTATTCTCATTTTTGTACTCCTTATATTTCCGGTTGTTTTTGGTATGGATGAGCGTTCCCGTCACATTCATCTGAATGCTCTGCTGATGGGGCAGGGTATGCTGGAAGTAAAGGTCGAGTGCCGGAGAATAGCTGGACGAATGGTTGTTGACGTACGAATAAATAGATTCCGTATCTCCTGCCGCCCACATTTTGTTCAGTTCATTCTGATAGGGAGCGTTGTTGAGGTTATTGCGAAAGATGGCGTTGAATACATACTTGTCCGCTTTTGTCAGATTGTAAGTCAGATTCAGGTTGTTGATGAAACTGAGTGCGGGAGATTCATCTTCGATACCTTCCTTGATGCGGTCGATGGTACGGTCGCCCAGATAGAATGTTTCGTGAGATTCGAGGCGGCTGTGGTATTTGCCATTCTTGTTGAAGTAGTCGATGCCCCATTCGGAGTTCTTGTAGTTGAACTTCGCACTCAGGAAATTCTCTCCCCACAGGGTATGGGGCGAGTCGGAAAGCTGGAAGTTCACCACACCACCCGTTTCGCGGCGACGCAGGATAATATTGACTACGGCACCCAGTTCGTCGTCACTGTATTGCTTGCCCGGGTCTTCGATGAACTCCACGCGTAGCACGTCTTTGGCTCTGACGGCGGCTATTTCCTTGTCCGTCACTTTGATGCCGTTGATACGGGTTTGTACGGCTCCGCCACCGCTGATGCTCATGCTATTGGTGAACTTGTCCACTTGCAGACGGGCGATGCCGAGGTTATTCAGCAGATCGTAGGCACCGAACGAGCGTTTTAGCTGGCTCTCGGTGGGCAGGATAATCTGACGGTCCACGCGTTGAAGCACGTTGCTGGCGGATACGGTCACTTCACCCAGGCTTACGGCATCTTCCTGCAACTGTACATTGCCCAGGTCGAGGTTGTTGTTCAGTTTCAGTAGGATGACTTCACTTTGATAGCCGATAAAAGTAATGGCCAGGCGGTAATTACCCGCCTTGATTTTATTGAGGGCAAACTTACCCTGCGTGTCCGAAGTCACTCCGGTCACCAGAGTGGAGTCCGTGGTCCATAGCGATACATTGGCGGCTATGATGGCTTCTTGCGAAGTATCCGTAACACGTCCTTTGATTGTAAGGTTCTGTGCCTGCGTACTGAGTACGGAAAGGACAGTCAGTAGTAAAAATAGTTTTGTTTTCATATTCGTTCCTGTTAGTAGATTACTGTTTGATTAGAGATGTAGAAGGTACTCCTCCCTGTCAGGGAAGATTCTATAATTTGTATTTCAGATGTTTATACTTTCGGCGTCGAGGCTGTAAAAGTTAAGACTGTACAGCGGAATTCAGTTCGTACATCAGAGTAAAAACTTTGACTATGATGAGCACGAAGAGGAGTCCGAAGGTAATCCATAATGCTGTCTTTGCGTATCTCTTCATGAACTGCTGTTTTTAAGTTTATTATATCGTTCTATCACTTCATCTATGCTGATGCCGAGCAGTTCCATATTGAGGAATACATCGGCCAGTTGGTTGTCGAAGAATTCTTTCTTCTGTATCTTCATCACTTTCTTCACCGCATCCTTTGCCAGATAGAAGCCCATACCCCGTTCCGGATAAATAATGTCTTCCGCCTGTAGATATTCGTAGGCTTTCATTACGGTGCGCGAATTCACGGCAAGCTGTGTAGAAAGCTCCCTGACCGAGACTACCCGCTCTTCCGCCCGCCATTCCCGGGTGAGTATCTTGCTGAAACAGAAGTCTACGATCTGTTGGTATATTGGTTTGTTGGTTTTAAACTCCATAGCTTACAGTTGTTTTTCTTTGAGCAGGAAGTAGACTGATACCCATGTTCCGATGATAAACAGCGGGGGAGTGGCATAGTTGCAGAAAGCGATGATGGCTTCTCCCGTACTGCTCATCGGAAAGTTATATATCGGATAGGATATGTTTGCTATCCAATATCCGTGGCTGTTGTCGGCCGGTTCCCATAAACTTATAGAAAGTATGATTCCGAAAAAGGCAATAAGGCAGGAGCATAAGACAACAAAAGAATTTATTAGTTTTTGTTGTTTAAAGGCTATGCAACCGATAAAAAAGGTACCTTGTAACAGGCTATATGTCAGGATCTGATCTTTTTGGATTATATAAAGTTCCATGTGATTACCGAAGTGTGACAGATAGCCGGTACCTGATAGGGTAAGTACCCCTTTCATTCCTAATATCAGTATTATACAAAATATTGGGAGTATGAGTATATATTTCATCCATAAGTGAAGGAACTTCTCAAAAGCAGAAGCGGGCAGCAACAAATAAAGGGTAGAATTGTGCTTGGTCATACTTGGCTCTAATAGGCAAGGAGCAATGCAGATATACCACAAGATATATCTACAAAAGTAATTGGCTTGTGTATGTTCGGTATAATAACTCATTCCTTTATTAATATCATACATCATACAGAGAATACAAATCCCCAGAACGACACCTGCACTCCATAACAAGTGTTTTCCGGTTTCTTGCTTCTTGTATTTCTCCAATAGGAAGAAACGTTTCAGATTAAAAGTTGTATTCATAATTTCTTCTTATGATTTATTCGTTCCATATCATTTTAATTTTCTCCGGTACTTGCAGCACTGCCTTATACAGTAGTTCAATGTCCGGTGTATTCTCTTCTCCCTCTTCATTAGGCAGGATGGAGAAGTAGCCATGCAGGTCTTGTTCGCTATAAAGGCTATCTTCGGGTAGATAGGCTGTGCGGACAAAAAGCAGCCGTTCGCTGATTTCATCCAGTGAGCGGTTCAGTAAGATTTCGCCTTCGCTGAGGATGATGAGGTGATCCAGCAAGTTTTCGAAATCGTGTGCCTGATGAGTGGAGATGAACAAGGTGCTTTCATCATCCACGGTGCGACTGATGATACGTTTCAAGGCTTGCCGGGAGGTGATATCCAGTCCGTTGGTAGGTTCGTCGAGCAGGGTGAGGGGAGTGTGCAGGGCTAAGGCATACGCCAGCATCGCTTTCTTCTGTTGTCCGTAGGAGACGGCGGAAAGTTTCTGTTTTCCATCGATGTGCAATTCTTCCAGGTTCTGTTCGAAATCCTTGCGGCTGAAACGGGGATAGAATACGGAATGGCGGGCGGCGAACTGATAGATACTTTCAGTAGGCATTTGCATTTCTTCCGGTAGAAAGAAGTAGCGGTTCAGCAATTCCGGACTTCTTCGGGCGGAGTTACTGTTATCGATGCTGCATTCACCTTTCCAAGGGAAAAGAAGTCCGCAAATGAGATGTATCAGTGTTGTTTTTCCTACACCGTTTTCTCCCAGGAGTCCGTATATCCCACTGCCTACTTTTAGAGATATATCACTGAAAATAGGTTGTTTAGGCTTATAGCCGTAGCTTATATTCTCTATCTTTATCATAACTTTATAAGTGTTGCACTGATGTACAACACTGCAAACGTAGATGATGCTAAGGAGAAAAGCAAGGAAGAGAGACTTTAATTAATATATTTTAGCAGATGGATGTTTATAGGATAAGCCATACCGCCACCATGTGACATGCCGACCCTGCCAGTACGAAGAAGTGAAAATGGAACACGCGTTGAATTCGATTCAGGATAACTTGTTGCATAAATATCTTGTGAAATGGTGATATATTTGGGTTGATAAATATTCTGAGAAATATTTGTTTACTTGTACAGAAGCAGTAACTTTGCGAGAAATACACAGATAAGGAAATAATGGAAGTAGAATGGTTTGAGTTGTTGCCAGAACAATGTCCACCCGAAGATGCTCAACAGTGTGATGGTTATTATTATAGAATAGCAAACGGCAATCCTGCGCAATCGGTAGATTTTTTTTCGCAGAGAAGACTGCAACCGGACAAAGTGTTTAAGGGGCTGGGCGTAGATGAGTGTATAACAAGAGCCGTTTCTTTGTTTTCTGACAGAAAAGAGGCTGAGAAAAGATTGAAGCTTCCAAAGTTCAGGAATGCAAATATTGCCTTGGTTGAATTGAAGCCTAAAGATGGGATGATAAAGAAAACTTTCGGCACTGCACATTATTCTTGGTGGAGAACGAAAGATTTTGATGTTTCACAAGCTAAAGTAATCTGATTATGGAAAATGTATTAAGGATAGAAAAGATATTGGATTTCTGTGATGTACCACAGCTTTTTGTGGCACGTGATGCCTTTGATACTTTGTATCTTTGTTTGCTATATGAAGATGAATTGCTTTGTCGCTATACAGGTATTCGTATTTCTGCCCGGCGTTTGGAAGACTTTTTGAGTGGCGGTATAGATTTACGCTCACTTTTCATTCATCCTGAAAACAAACATGAATATTTTGATGTAGTGTTTCAGACGGGGCAATATCAACACGAGAGGCTCATGGAGAAATCGTTGCCTGAAGATAAATTGCCTGCTGAGGGATATATATTGTCAGGAGATATGCGTGAGAATGTGGTAATTAATCTCCCTGTAAAAGACCGTAGCCTGTTGGCGGAACTTGTGCGTAAATTCGGATGGGCGTGTATGTGATGTGTTGTAAGGGGATTAATGTAATTTCCTGCGTATTTATTTTATAGGATAAGCCATACCGCCACCATGTGACATGCCGATCCTGCCAGTACGAAGAAGTGGAAGACAGAATGCATATATCGCTGTCGGAAAGAGTAGAATACGGCTCCGGTGATGTAGCAGACTCCTTCGGCAATCATCCAGTAGCAAGTTCCTTCGGCAATGGCATATAGAGGTTTGAAGGCAACCAGTACGGACAATCCCATGACAATGAAGCAAATGGTTTCCACATTGCTATGCTCCTCCATCTTGCGGAAACTCACGATAGTGCCGATTATGGCGCATAGCCAGACGAATCCGAACAATCCCCATCCCCAGGCACCTTCATTCCGCAGTGCAATCAGCGTGACGGGTGAATAACTGCCTGCAATGTGCCAGTAAATAGCTGCATGATCCCAATTCCGCAACCGTTTCTTCCAGGGATTATGGTATTTCAGCGCATGGTAGAGGGTAGAGGAGACGTAAGAGCCAAGCATACCGAAGAGATAGAGCCAGATGCCAAATACAGCCCAGAAGTTTCCACTCTGATAGCCTTTCACGAGAAATATCGTGCCGACAATAATCCCCATCAGGATGCCTGCGGCGTGCGAGAGGGTATTTATTCTTTCTTCGGCTTTTGTGTAGAAAAGTCCGTTTTGTTTCTTTTTTCGGGTGATGCTCATTTATAAAAATGCGATGTTTACACTTTCGTTCTTCGCTGATAAATTTATTCTATTTCTTCTACCTCCTCCATTGCTACCACTTCCCATGTACGGAAGACAACGGTAATGAGTCTTAGTTTTGCCGTTCCGATGCTCTGTGTCACGATGGGGTCGGCGGCATATTGCAATAATTGCGTGCGGGCTTCCGTCATGAGCTCTTGCTCTTTGTCGGCAGGATCGGAGGCCTTGGCGTACTTCACTTCCAGTAGATAGAGATAGGGAATACCCGTTACCGAGGGGTTGGGGCGGAAGTAAAAGTCGGCATAGCCCTTGCCCGATTCGTATTCCGGTTGCAGATAGTAATAATTAGTCAATCCCAGATAGGCGAGCAGGAACCCTTTTACGTGCGCCTCGCCGTCGATGAACTCACGGATGCGACTCTGGCGTTTCAATTCTTCACCGATGTAGGTGAAGACGGGTTGCCAGTCGCCGTCGTAGGCCATACCTGCCATCAGGTTGTTCAGTTTGTTGAGATCTACTGCGAAGAGTTCGGCCTGGTGGTAGGTGTCGACGAGATAGGTGTAGAGTTGTTCGCGTACCGTCTGGTTGGGGATGGTGAGTACAACGTTTCCCCGCTCCGTGCCGCTGATGGTCAGCAATCCGAAGTAGTAGAGCAGCGACTTGAAGTTGTTGGTGTCTACCATTCGGTCGGCGGGGAAGCTACTGTTGATGTTGGCCGTAGTGCGTCCGTTTTCCACAATCTCGCGGATGATGGAGAAGTTGGCTCCTAACTCTCGGTCTATGCGAATGAGGTGACGTATCTTGTTGTAGTCCGTGCGGATGTTCCTGTCGATCATCTCCTTTGGTGGAGTGCCCAGGCGCAGGAAAGTGGAGAGGAAATAGAGCACCATGTCCGAGTTGAACATCGATTCGTCCAGTGTTTCTTCCGCGAAGCAATAGTTGTCATACCAGGGCTTCATCATCGTGATGAGGTCTTCCACTTCGGCTTTCAGCGTGCCCTCTTCTTTGTAATAAGTGAGCATGGTGCGTAGCTCCGTTTCGCTGAAGCCGACGATGCCGTTGAATTGGGGGTCGGTGGTGAAGTTGGAGCCGATGTTGAATCCGCTCGTCACGTCGTCCAGCGTGATGGGCGACACTCCGGTGATGAACATCCGCTTCAGTGCTTGTTCGCTGCCGGTGGTGGCGGCTTTTATCACGTTGAAGAAGAAGCGGAAGAATCCCTCGCCGTGGGTGGCCTTCTGATAGGTCTCGGTGCCGTAGGTGGAGAGTATGGTGTTGGTAAAGTTGTCGTACTCATCGATAATGAGGTAGAGGTTGAGCTTTAGGAAGCTGGCTTTGGTGTTGATGTAGCTCAGGCCGGATGCTGCCGTTTCGCGTTCCATCAGTTCCTGGCGGAAGCCGGGGGCGAAGAGGTGCTCGTAGCGGTCAGCAAAATCAATGAAGCGATCTTTGCAGTGCTCCTCAAAGGAGTCAAGCATCCGGTCGATGTTGGAACTTACTGCCGAGAAGTTGAATCTCAGAATCAGGAACTTTGCCCGCAGTGCTGTAGGATGTTGGTATATCCACCGTTCTCCGAAGAGTTCTTCGAAGCGATTGGCGTTGTTGATGTCATAATAGCTTTCAAGCATACTCAGCGTGAGGCTCTTGCCGAAACGCCGGGGGCGGATGAGGAAGAAAAACGAAGCGGCCTTCTCTATCAGTGGGATAAAGTGGGTTTTATCTACGTAATAATAGTTTTCGAGGGCGAGGCGGGCGTAGTCGCTCAGACCGTATGGAATTTCTTTTGTAGCCATGATGAATATTGCTTTAAAAATAGGTACAGATGCAAAGGTAACAACTTTTTCTTTATTATGTTGCTGCGCTGCGTAAATTCTCCGTCACCGGTTTTTGTGAGATGCTATTTTAGTTATTAGGAGATAAAAAAAGCGGAACTATCATCATGTAGTTCCGCTTCTTGATTAATACGATGTGCCGAAAAATGAGATTATCCAAAGCATCCGTAGCACGTCGGTAACAGCTTACGGTCGCCCAACGTGTTATCTACACGCGCTACATTTATCCAGAATTTATTTTCACGTACGCTTTCTATCGGATAAGCAGCCTTTTCACGGGTATAACTATGTTCCCAGTTGTTGGCTACCACCTCATATTCAGGGTGCGGAGCATTTACCAGAACATTGTCTTCCTTATCCGCTTTTCCTTCTTTCACTTCCTGAATCTCTTCCCAGATATTGAGCATCACCTTCACGAAGTTTTCCAATTCGCTGAAGCTTTCACTTTCCGTAGGCTCTATCATCAGTGTGCCGTGGACAGGGAAGGAGAGGGTAGGAGCATGATAACCATAATCCATTAATCGCTTGGCAATATCATTCTCACTGATGCCCGTTTCTTCGTGAATCTTACGACATTCCAGGATCATCTCATGACCTACGAAACCCGTAGCTCCACGATATACAATGCCGTAAGTATCCTTCAGACAAGCAGCCAGATAATTGGCGCTGAGAATAGCGATTTTGGTAGCACGGGTCAGCCCTTCCGTACCCATCATGCGGATGTATCCGTAAGTGATAGGTAGAATACCTGCACTACCGAACGGAGCGGCAGACACTGTATTTACAGGATTACCGAACAACGGATGTCCCGGTAGGAACGGAACCAGATGTTCCGCTACGCAGATAGGACCCACACCCGGACCACCACCGCCATGAGGTGAAGCAAAGGTCTTGTGCAGGTTCAGATGGCAAACGTCGGCGCCGATAACCCCGGGGTTCGTCAAGCCCACCTGCGCATTCATGTTTGCACCGTCCATGTATACCTGTGCACCGCAATCATGGATGATGCGGCAGATTTCTACGATTTCCGTCTCAAAAATACCGTGGGTGGAAGGATAAGTGATCATCAGTGCAGCCAGATCGTCTTTGTTCTCTTCCGCTTTGGCACGCAAGTCCGCCATATCAACATTTCCTTGCTCATCGCATGCACAAGTCACGGTAGTGAAACCGGCCTGGATGGCAGATGCGGGGTTGGTACCATGAGCAGATGCGGGAATCAGCACTTTGTTACGATGTCCCTGTCCGATGTTCTCCAGATAAGCGCGGATCACACGGAGACCGGTATATTCGCCCGCAGCACCGGAGTTCGGTTGCAGACTGACACCTGCAAAACCTGTAATGACTCTCAGTTCTTCGCTGAGATTGTTAATCAGTTCACGGTATCCTTCTGCCTGGTCTTCGGGTACAAGCGGATGCATACACATAAATTCCGGACGGCTGAGGGGCAACATTTCTGCCGCAGCATTCAACTTCATGGTGCAGGAGCCGAGGGAAATCATGGAGTGGGCAAGGGAGATATCCTTACGGTCAAGGCGCTTGATATAGCGCATCATCTCCGTTTCCGTATGATATTTATTGAACACTTCATGTGTCAGATAAGCGCTCTGGCGTTTCAGCGTCTTATTAATAGTATTGCTTACGGGAATATCATCCACTTTGGTGTAGTCTTTTCCTGCGGCAATGGCAAAGATGGAAAGCAACACATTGGCAGCGGATACGTCAGTTGTTTCGTCAATACTCATACCTACGTCTCCATTATCAAAGTAGCGCAGATTGACTTCCTTGCTCAATGCGATGGTACGTACCTGTTGGGCAGATACACTGTCTGGCAACACAAAGCGCAGGGTGTCGAAGTATTGGTCATTCACTTGTTTGTATCCCAGTTTCTTGATACACTTTTCCAGATATGCAGCGATGCTGTGGATACGTTCTGCAATGGCGTGAATACCTTCCGGACCGTGGTACACGGCATAAAAGCCCGCCATGGTTGCCAGCAGAGCCTGTGCGGTACAGATATTTGAAGTAGCCTTTTCCCGTTTGATATGTTGCTCGCGGGTTTGCAGTGCCATACGGTAACAGAGTTTTCCGTATTTATCTTTTGACCAACCGATGATACGTCCCGGAATATTGCGTTTGTATTCGTCGCGCGTAGCGAAGTACCCGGCTGACGGTCCGCCATAGAACATCGGTGTACCGAGGCGTTGGGTGGTACCGAATACAATATCAGCTCCCCATTCTCCGGGAGGGGTGAGCAGGGCAAGACTCAGGATATCAGCGGCAACGGCTACTTTGCAGTTAGCGGCATGGGCTTTCTCTACAAAGGCATGGTAATCTTCTGCGTTTCCGCTCGCATTCGGATATTGCAGTATACAGGCAAAAATATCCGGTGTCAGTTCCAGTTCGGAATATTTTCCCGTGCGTATCTGAATACCTTGCGGGATAGCACGCGTAGTCATTACAGCCAGTGTCTGTGGGAAAATGCTCTCGTCCACAAACACTACGTTTGCACCGGACTTCTGCATATCACGCGGACGCAGGGCGTACATCATGCTTACGGCTTCGGCGGCAGCCGTAGCTTCATCCAGCAGAGAACAGTTGGCAAGTGGCATACCTGTCAGGTCGCATACTGCGGTCTGGAAGTTCATCAACGCTTCGAGGCGCCCTTGCGAAACTTCTGTCTGGTAGGGGGTGTAAGAAGTGTACCATACCGGATTCTCGAATACATTCCGTTGAATAACGGCGGGGGTAATGGTGTTATACCAGCCGAGGCCGATATACGTTGTGTAAAGTTTGTTTTTGCACGCCAGCCGGGTGATGTGTTGTCCGAACTCATATTCAGTCATAGGCGCGGGCAATGCCAACGGTTCTTTCAGGCGAATGTTTGCAGGGATGGTTTTGTCTATCAACTCATCCAGACTGCCGACTCCTATTTTCCGGAGCATTTTCTCTTCGTCTTTTTCGCTGATGCCGATGTGGCGGCAAGCTAATAGGTCGTTTTTCATATCTATATTTTGATTAAAAGTTTATGCTTTCTTTTTTCACCACAGATTACACGGATTATCACAGATTAATAATTTCTTTTACTGATTGTCGGATAAAGAAATCCGTGTGAATCTGTGTAATCTGTGGTGGGCTCTTACTCTTATCTGAAGAATGGATTTTCTGCCTTTTCAATACCAATAGTGGTCGGGGCGCCATGTCCAGGATAGACAATCGTTTCATTGGGCAGTATGAACAGGCGGCTGCAAATGTGCTCTTTCAGTTCGTCGAAATTACCACCGGTAAGGTCGGCACGTCCGATGCTGCCCTGGAAAAGTACGTCACCGGAGAACATGCAATGATCTGCGGCACAGTAGTAAACAAGGCTACCCGGTGAATGTCCCGGTACGTGGATAGCTTCTAACGTAGTGTTACCGAAGTTGATGATATCTCCGTCATGAAGATAGTGTCCTATCGGTGCGGGCAGTTCGTTCCAATGAAAACCGAACATGCGGCTTTGTTTCGGAGCTTCGTCAATCCAGAATTCATCGGCTTTGTTGGCTTCCACCGGCAGACCGAATTCTTTGACCATGAAAGCATTTCCAAAGATATGGTCCAGATGCAGATGCGTATTAAGGAGGTGCTTTACGTTCAGGCCATTTTTGTGAATGAAGTTCTTCAACGCTTGTTTTTCCTCCTCATAGTAGCAACCGGGATCTATCACGGCAGCTTCAAGAGTGTCGTCCCACAGAACATAACAGTTTACTGGGAACATATTAAACTCAAACCTTTTTATTTTCATGATAGGTATATGTTAGTCATTATTTCTGTGATTAAGGCGTCACGTAAACCACTTTCTTCGTTTCAAAGAATTCTTCTTCGAAATAGTCTTTCAGATCATACATCATGGTCTTATTCTTGAAAGGCATGGCTTCATTTGCCAGCTCACCACCTTTCAGGCAGATCAGTCCGTTTGGCATAGCATTGTGTTGCTCGGAGGCGATGTTTTTGCGGATGATTTTCAGCAAGTCGGCCAACGGCATCACGGCACGGCTTACAACGAAATCGAAGAGTTGCTTTTCCTCCTCAGCACGTGCATGGCGGAAAGTCACGTTTTTCAGTCCGATGCTGTTGGCTACTTCCGTTGCTACACGTACTTTCTTCCCGATGCTGTCAACAAGATGGAACTTTACCTCGGGGAATAAGATGGCAAGGGGAATACCCGGAAAACCACCGCCCGTTCCAAGGTCCATGATGCGGGTGCCGGGAGTAAAGCGAATCACTTTTGCTATACCCAATGAATGGAGTACGTGGTGTTCGTACAGGTTTTCAATGTCTTTACGTGATATGACGTTTATTTTTGCATTCCAGTCCGTATAGAGATCATAGAGGGACGCAAATTGCTGCTTCTGCGCCTCTGTGAGGTCTGGGAAGTACTTTAGAATGATTTCCATGTGAATAATTTATGAATTATGATTTATAATTTATGATTTACGATGCGGGTGGAAGTCCTAAATCATAATTAGTTCTCGTTTCTTATTTCGTTCAATACCATAGTATCATCACTCAGCAGATGCGACATGATCTCATAAGGCAAGGTAATTTCTACCGGGCCCATCACATAAGGAGCAATTTCATAAATGTTATAATAGAAGGTGATACCTTTGGGACTTAGGTAGAAGTTCTCAGTCGGTTCCAGGTCTCCTGTACTTGTATAGCCCATATCCTCCACTTCCTGGCGTGTAGTAACTTTATTGTCTGCCATGAGCTGGTTCCATAATAAATCGGTGAGAGCTTCCTGATATTCTCCTACAAAAATATCATCCAGACGTATCGGGCTCAAGGTGCGCAGGTCTATATTCAGGAAAGTAGACATATAAATACCATGTGCGCCTCCGGTATATTCATTGTAGTTGATGCGGTAAACCAGCAGATGTTTTTTATAATACTGCACGTGGCTTTCAATACCTTTATAATAAGAATACCAAGCTAATATTGAAGCAGAGTCTTCCTTTTCAGCTTCATCTTTGGCATACATCGGTTCCAAATCTTTCAGGTAATCCTTGATATAGGTTTCCTTGTAAAGCTTTACCGCCTCTTCAGGTTTCAGAGTCATGTATTTATCTCCGAAACAGGCTGAAAGGAAATAGGTGTTCAGACTGTCTTTCAGCTTTTCGTCGGACGACTTATTAGCGTATGCAAAGTTGATGATGATGTTGCAGCCGGGCTTCGCAGTGTCTCCGAAGAGGTGGGCTACCTCATTTACCTGTATACTGTCGAACTCCAGCGCACCCGCGCTTTTGTTCACGGTGTTACCGCAAGAAAATAAAAAGCCACTTGCCGCAAGTAGAATGACAAGTAGGCTGACATATTGCTTTTTCATTTGGACTTTCTTCGTTAAATTCAACATTTCGATATCAATTCGTTATCGACAAATATAGAACATATTAACGAATAGAACATATAAAAAATGAAAAAAGATAGGTATGAATGCTTTTATCTGGCTATCTTTGCACCGGATATGAAGAGACTTCGTTACATATTGGCAGTTTTATTGTCTCTGGTGGTTGTTTATGCAGGGGCAGGAGTTTCTATTGTCCATTATTGTTGTGCCCGCTGCGAGACAGCGCAAGCATGTTGCACCAATGGCTGTGCCAAATGCCATAAATCTCATAAAACTTCTCATAAACCGGAAAAATCTTGCAAAGACGAAGGCTGTACGGCTACTTTTTATAAAGTGGATTTGGTGAAATATTCATGTGAAAGTCCTGTTATAACCGTACCTGTCATTCAACTTTTCTGCGAAGTATTGCCGGATTTCCAATACTCCTTGCCTACGAGGGAATTGAAAGAGGTGTCGTATGCCGTACCTCCGCATCCTGATAGTTCGAGGCAGTATCTGGCCTTATATTCTGTTCTCATTATTTGAAATCAATTGGTGTGCAGGAGAAGTGTTTTTCTTCCTGCCCGGTTCTATCCAAAGCTATATCTGAACTGTGTCTGGTCCGTATTTGTCCGTATCTAAGAGCACGGAGATGATATGGAGGCAATAGGGAGATAGTACGGACGAAATGGAAGATTCTTTGCACGTTCTCTTTTAAAAAATTGATAGCTGGATGGTCTTGCAACCTTGTTGCACGACATATATCCTATTTTTGTACCCTTAATAAATGAATTCAGATATATGAAATATATATTCTTATTAATTTCACTTTTTACTTTTAATTTTTTGCAGGCGCAAGTAACAGGTGTCGTAAAAGATGCTGCCGGAGAACCTATTCCGGGAGCGAATGTGTTTTGGATGAATACAACCAATGGAGTAACTACCAATGAAGACGGTAACTTTTCCATTCATAAGCCTGCTCGTAGCCACATGCTTGTGGTTAGTTTTATTGGTTTTGAGAATGACACGATACATGTAGACAAAGGAAACCAACAACTTGATATTGTTCTCCGTGAAGGAGTGGAACTGAGTGAAGTAAATGTAGTGACCCGCAAACTGGGAACTATGAAACTGCGTACCAGTGTGATGAATGAAGATATGATCAGTAGTGCCGAACTGACACGTGCGGCTTGCTGTAATCTGGGAGAGAGCTTTGTGACGAATCCTTCCGTGGATGTCAGCTACTCGGATGCAGCTACGGGAGCCAAACAAATTAAACTGTTAGGACTTTCCGGTACGTATGTGCAGATGATGACTGAGAATATCCCCAATTTCCGGGGAGCGGCAGCTCCTTATGGTTTAGGATACGTACCCGGGCCGTGGATGCAGAGTATACAGGTCAGCAAAGGAAGTTCGTCCGTGAAGAATGGATATGAGTCCATAACCGGACAGATCAATGTAGAATTCAAGAAGCCTCAATTGCCGGAAGCGGATTGGGTGTCGGCAAATCTTTTTGCCAGTAGTACGAACCGCTATGAAGCCAATGCGGATGCTACGGTAAAATTGTCGAAGCGGTGGAGCACTTCTTTGTTGGCACATTATGAGAATGAGACGAAATCTCATGACTCTAATGATGATGGTTTTGTGGATATACCTCGTGTGGAGCAATATAATGTCTGGAACCGATGGGCATATATGGGTGACCACTATGTATTCCAGGCAGGTATAAAGGCGTTGCATGAAACTCGAAACAGCGGTCAGATTGCACATGGAAATACTCCTTCGCATGACTTGTATGAAATAGGTATCAAAACAAATCGTTACGAAGCGTTCACGAAGAATGCTTATATCTTCGACAAAGAGAAGAATACGAATCTTGCTTTGATTTTACAGGGAACGTTGCATAATCAGGATGCCAATTACGGGCGCAAACTGTATGATGTGGATCAGAGTAATTTTTATGCTTCGCTGCTGTTTGAAACGGAGCTCAGCAAACAGCATAGCCTGTCTGCCGGATTAAGTTTCAACTATGACGGCTACGATCAGAACTATCGGCTGACGAATCAGGCAGAAGAAGGGCTGACGAAGAAATTTGTGAAGGAGTCTGTTCCGGGAGCTTATGTCCAATATACATTCAATCTGAACGATCAGTTGATGCTGATGGGGGGTATTCGGGGAGATTACAGTAGTGAATACGGCTTCTTTGTGACGCCGCGTGCCCACGTCAAGTATAATCCGAATGAATATCTGCACTTCCGCGTGTCTGCCGGCAAGGGATACCGTACGAATCATGTATTGGCGGAGAATAACTATCTTCTGGCAAGTAGCCGCAAGATGAAGATTGCTTCTCATTTGGATCAGGAGGAAGCGTGGAATTACGGTGCGAGTGTTTCGACTTATATTCCCCTTTTCGGTAAGACGCTGAATGTGAATGCAGAATATTACTATACGGATTTTCTGAAACAGGTAGTAGTGGATATGGACAGCAATCCGCATGAAGTGGCTTTTTACAATCTGGATGGGCGTTCTTATTCGCACGTATTCCAGGTAGAAGCCAATTATCCGTTGTTTAAAGGCTTCACTCTGACGGCAGCTTACCGTCTGACGAATGCGAAAACTACCTATAATGGTAAATTGATGGAGAAGCCGCTTACTGGTAAGTATAAAGGCTTGTTGACCGCTTCTTATCAGACTCCTCTGGGCTTGTGGCAATTTGATGCTACTTTACAGTTGAATGGTGGTGGAAGAATGCCCGATCCTTACGAACTATCCGACGGAAGTCTTTCGTGGGAACGTCGCTATGGTAGTTTCCAGCAACTCAGTGCACAGGTGACGCGCTATTTCCGTCGCTGGTCTGTTTATATCGGTGGTGAGAACCTGACGAACTTTAAGCAGAAGAATCCGATAATCGATGCGTCTAATCCGTGGGGAGAAAACTTTGATGCCACTATGGTGTGGGGGCCGATGCATGGGGCGAAAGCGTATATCGGGCTGAGATTTAATCTGGCAAGAAACTAGTAGCTCGTAACTTAAATATTATTAACCAATAAATAAGGAGGTATTTATGAAAACAAAGAGAATGATGGCTGCCCTTGTAGTAGCTTTATTGAGTGTAACGGCGGTAATGGCGAAAGACATCCGTACTGCTGTCTTTAAAGTTTCACAGATGCATTGCGAGAATTGCGAAAAGAAAGTGAAGAGCAACATTAAATTTGAGAAAGGAGTAAAAGAATTCTCTACAGACTTGAAAACCAAAACAGTTTCTATCACATACGATGCTGAAAAGACAAATGTGGACAAACTGAAAGCCGGTTTCAAGAAGTTCAACTATGAAGCCGAATTCGTGAAGGAGACGAAGCAAGAGGATAAGAAGTAGTCGAACAAACGGCCTGTAGAGATTGTTTATAACACTGGGTAGAACACAGATTTCGCGAATTATACGAATCTCCTTCGCGCTTGTAGCGAAACCTGCATTTGTGTGATTCGTGTAATTTGTGTTCTGTTGTTTTCAGAACTTCTAAAAAACAATATATATATGGGTAATTTAAAGAAACAGACGTTTCCCGTGCTGAACATGCATTGTGCGGGATGCGCCAATAACGTAGAAAAGACAGTTCGCAAGTTGGTGGGCGTTGCAGATGCTTCGGTCAACTTTGCTTCCAATACACTGTCTGTCTCTTATGAGACGGATAAGCTGACATCCGGAGAAATTCGTGCTGCCGTACTGGCTGCGGGCTACGACCTCATTATTGAGGAAGAGCATGTTGAAGAACGTCAGGAGGAAGAACAACAGAAACGCTATCACCGCCTGAAAACGCGGGTGATAGGAGCGTGGATTTTTGCTGTTCCCCTGTTGTTGCTTTCCATGGTCTTCATGCATGTACCTTATTCTAACGAGATACAGATGGTGCTTGCTATTCCTGTACTGGTATTGTTCGGTACACCGTTCTATACCGGTGCTTGGAAACAAGCGCGTTTGGGACGCAGCAATATGGATACACTGGTGGCACTAAGTACATCCATTGCTTTCCTGTTCAGCGTCTTTAATACTTTCTTCCCCGATTTCTGGTATAACCGTGGATTGGAGCCTCATGTCTATTACGAAGCTGCTGTGGTTATCATCGCCTTCGTTTTGACAGGTAAACTCATGGAGGAACGTGCGAAGGGAAATACTTCCACTGCTATCCGCAAACTGATGGGTTTACAACCTAAGAAAGCCCGTGTAGTACGCGACGGTAAAGAACTGGATGTACCTTTGGACCAATTGAACATCGATGATCTGGTGAGCGTCCGCCCCGGCGAGCAAATCCCCGTGGATGGTTTTCTGACTGAAGGTGACTCTTATGTAGATGAAAGCATGATAAGCGGTGAGCCTATTCCGGTAGAAAAGAAGATTGGCTCGCATGTGTTGGCCGGAACCATCAATCAGAAAGGATCGTTCATTATCCGTGCCGAGAAAGTAGGTGGAGAAACAGTGCTGGCGCGTATCATCCGTATGGTGCAGGAAGCGCAAGGCAGTAAGGCTCCCGTGCAGCGTATTGTAGATAAAGTGACAGGTATTTTTGTTCCTGTCGTACTGGGTTTGTCTGTCCTGACATTCTTTATCTGGATGTTCTTTGGTGGTGTGGATATGCTTTCACATGCCATGCTGTCGGCGGTTTCCGTATTGGTGATTGCTTGCCCTTGTGCATTGGGACTGGCTACTCCTACGGCTTTGATGGTAGGTATCGGTAAGGCTGCCGATCATCATATTCTGATAAAAGATGCTGTGGCACTGGAACAGATGCGAAAGGTAAATGTAGTGGTACTGGATAAGACCGGTACATTGACTGAAGGACATCCTACCGTTACCGGTTGGTTATGGGCGCAGCCGCAGGAAGAACATTATAAAGACATTCTTCTGGCTGCCGAGCTTAAATCGGAGCATCCGCTGGCTGGTGCTATTGTCACTGCCTTGCAAGAACAAGAGAACATTGTTCCTGCCACTCTGGATGGTTTTGAAAGTATTACCGGTAAGGGTATTAAAGTGACTTATCAGGGTGCTGAGTATTGGGCAGGCAGCCACAAGTTGTTGAAAGATTACCATGCCACCCTGACTGATGTTTTGGGAGAAATGCTGGCTCAATACGAGTCGGACGGTTGTAGTATCGTTTACTTTGGCCGTAAGGATGAATTGCTTGCGATTGTTGCTATCAAAGATCAGATAAAGGCGACTTCCGCTGAGGCTGTTCGCGAACTCCGTACCCAGGGTATTGAAGTTTATATGCTGACGGGAGACGGTGAACGTACTGCTTCTGCTGTTGCCGGACGATTAGGCAATATCCAGTATATTGCCGATGCTTTGCCGGATGATAAGGAAGAGTTTGTACGCCAGCTTCAACTTCAGAGAAAGACGGTAGCTATGGTGGGTGATGGTATCAATGATTCACAGGCTTTGGCTTGTGCCGATGTCAGCATTGCCATGGGTAAAGGAACGGACATTGCCATGGATGTGGCAATGGTCACTCTTATGACTTCGGATCTGTTGCTGTTGCCGAAAGCATTCAATCTCTCCCGGCAGACGGTGCGCTTGATTCATCAGAATCTGTTCTGGGCATTCATTTACAACCTGATAGGTATTCCTATTGCTGCCGGATTACTTTATCCAATCAATGGATTATTGCTGAATCCCATGTTGGCAAGTGCCGCTATGGCATTTTCCAGTGTATCGGTAGTCTTGAACAGCCTTCGTTTAAGATACTAACTATTTCTATATTCCAACGGACTCATCCCCATGTGCCTCTTAAAGTACTTTCCGAAGAAAGAGGCACTGGGGAAGTTCAGTGAATAGGCTATTTCCTGAATAGTCATATCAGTGGACTTCAACCGTGCTTTGACGTCCGTAATCACCACATGCGAAATAATTTCGAGTACATTCCTTCCTGTTACTTGCTTTACGGTAGTGCTGAGATGCTGCAATGAAATTCCCAACTTGTCGGCATAGAATTGAGCGCGTCTCTCAGTCATATAATTTTCAATAACCAGTTGTACGAATTTCTGGCAGATTTCCTCTTTGCGGCTTTTGGCAAGAATGCTTTGCGGGCGATTGGCATAGAGGGCGTTTATTCCAAGCAAAATGCTATGGAGTACGCTTTGTGCCATTGCGGTGCTGGTAGCGGTAGGATGGGAGAGTGATATGCGTGTCAGCAGTGCGAAGTAATCCACAAAATAGGATGCTATTAAATCGCTGACGCCTACAATCGGATTATCCCATATTTTGGAGAAAGATCCCATCGTAGCCTGCAACAGATTAATACCGTTGACGCAGTGACTGGAGAAACCTACGAAGCAAAGCCGTACTTTTTCTACTTGCTCATTGAGCTGTAAGATAGTTCCCGGCATCAGAATGATCAGATCATTCTTTTTTATTTTATGTTCCATCAGATTGATGGATGCTGTAATGGTCCCTTCAGTGCATAATGCAAAAATACATGCCTTCAGACGGCATGACTGGCGATAGAGATTCAGAATATCTTCTGTAACATCTCTCCATGCCAGCATTTCGACCGGCAAATCTACTTGTGGGAAGTTATGTTTCATCTTTTTTCATTTTGCTGTCGGCAAATATACGATTTTATCCCTAAAGTCTTAACTTTGTCGGCATGAAACTGAATGTAACAGACTGGAATATTATTCCGTATGCCGATGCATGGACTCGGCAAACGGAGTGGTTTGACGCTCTTATTCATGCCAAGCAGGCAGGGGAAGAGTATGAAAATCACATCATTTTGTGTGAACATCCGCATGTCTATACTTTAGGTCGTAGCGGTAAAGAAGGAAATATGCTGTTGAGTGAGGAACAACTTCAGAAGATAGGAGCTACGCTCTATCATATCGATCGTGGAGGTGATATCACATATCATGGTCCGGGACAACTGGTATGTTATCCTATCCTGAATCTCGAAGAATTCTCGTTGGGGCTGAAAGAGTATGTACATTTGTTGGAAGAAGCGGTCATCCGTGTATGTGCCTCTTATGGCATTACTGCCGGGAGGTTAGAGAAAGCAACAGGTGTCTGGCTGGAGGGAGATACGCCGCGTGCGCGTAAAATATGCGCTATTGGCGTGCGTAGCAGTCATTTCGTTACCATGCATGGATTGGCGCTGAATGTGAATACTGATTTACGATATTTCAGTTATATCAACCCCTGCGGATTCATAGATAAAGGAGTAACTTCGCTGCAACAGGAGCTGAAACGGGAGGTGCCGATGGAAGAAGTAAAGCAACGCTTATGCCTTGAATTACAGGGCTTGATGCAGAGATAAAAAACAGACCATCTATTCACTGCGAATAGATGGTCTGTTTGTATCAAATAGACGGTCTGTTTATCCCTAACAGATGGTCTGTTTCAAGAGCCTTCAAGCGTCTGTTTTTTTATTTCAACCATTTGTCCAGCCATTCAAAGAATGTGCGTTGCCAGAGGATACCATTCTGAGGTTTCAATACCCAGTGATTTTCATCCGGATATATCAGTAGCTCGGCAGGAACACCACGCATTACGGCGGCATCAAAAGCAGCCATTGCCTGGTTGGCTAGAATACGGTAGTCTTTTTCGCCATGAATACAAAGGATAGGTGTATCCCATTTGTCTACAAACTGGTGCGGAGAGTTGGCGAATGTGCGTTGGGCTACCGGATTTTGTTTTTCCCAGTATGCACCACCCATATCCCAGTTGGCAAACCATTTCTCTTCTGTTTCCAGATACTGCATTTCCATGTTGAAGATACCATCATGTGCAATGAATGCTTTGAAGCGCTTGTCATGATGTCCGGCGAGCCAGTAAACGGAGAAGCCACCGAAGCTTGCGCCTACACAACCGAGACGATCCTTGTCTACAAACGATTCTTTAGCCATCTCGTCGATAGCAGTGAAATAATCCTTCATGCACTGACCACCGTAATCACCACTGATGGCTTCATTCCATTCCACTCCAAAGCCCGGAAGTCCGCGGCGGTTGGGAGCTACGATGATATAGTCGTTGGCAGCCATAATCTGGAAATTCCAGCGATAGCTCCAGAACTGGCTTACGGGGCTTTGCGGACCACCTTCACAGAACAGGAGGGTAGGGTATTTCTTATTCGGGTCAAACTGTGGCGGGTAGATAACCCATGTCAGCATTTGTTTGCCGTCTGTAGTCTTCATCCAGCGAGCTTCAACTTTACCCATTTCCAATTGGTCGTAAATCTGCTTGTTTTCGAAGGTCAGTTGTTTTGCTTCGTCAAAAGCATCCCCGTTGCGGGTAGCAGATACGGCATAGATTTCATCACCCATACTCATTGAGTGGCGTAAAGCGATTACTTTATCTCCTGCAAGGGCGAGGGAAGCATAATCATACATACCGTCTGTCAACTGCGTAACCTTATCGTTGGCAACAAGATCGATATTGTAAATCTGTGTTTCACCATGCCAGACGCCGATGAAATAAATACTCTTAGAGTCTCTATTCCACAAGAAACCATCTACGTTCGATTCGAATTCCTTGCTGATGAAACGTTTCTCACCTGTTTCCAGATTCATGATGAAGAGGCGGTTTAGGTCAGCTTCATAACCGTCACGTTCCATGCTCTGCCAGGCAATGTATTTACCATCGGGAGAGTACTGAGGATTTGTATCATAACCTTTGTTTTCTTCGGTGATATTGTCTGTCTTCTTGGTTGCAAGATCGTAGATATAAATATCCGAGTTGGTGGAGATGGCATAAGCCAGACCGGTCTTCTTACGGCAAGTATATGCCACCTTGTCTCCGGCAGGACTCCATGCCAGTTGCTCGATGCCACCCCAAGGTCTCATCGGGCTTTCGTAAGGTTCTCCTTCCAGTATATCCTTTATATTGCTGATACCGTTTCCATCAAAATCGGCTACAAAAGGATGCGGAGCACCGGTTACCCATTCATCCCAGTGTTTGTACATCAGGTCGGTAACGATGATACCCGTCGCTTTAGGGAGATCGGGATATTTATCCGCAGTACTTTGTTTAGTTTTCACCTGTGCAATGAAAAGCAACTTCTTGCCGTCGGGAGAGAAAGAATAACCTTCGATGTCACCATCATATTGAGTTAGCTGCTTACGCCCGCTGCCGTCCGGATTCATTTCCCACAACTGGCTGCTGCCACCTTCATTGGAAAGGAACGCCAGTTTAGTGCCACCCTTTATCCAGTTCACTTCGTTTTCCTGCCAGGGAGTGTGGGTGATTTGTTTGTTGCCTGTTCCATCTGTGTTCATCACAAAGACTTCACGGTTACTCTTGTTCTCCGGTACACTGTAGTAAGCTACTGTGTAAGCAATCTGCTTTTCATCGGGGGATACGGCTACACCACCGATACGCCCCATGGCCCAGAGAGCTTCGGGAGTCATGCGTTTGCCTTCAATCTGGATGTCCGACCGCTCGATAAGCGGTACTCCGGCTTGCCCTGCGTCCTTTGTCCCGCCGCAGGCAGCCAATGTCATAGCTGCTGACATAAGCAATAAGTTTACTTGTTTCATGTATGTTGTTCGTTACGGTTATTTTGCGACAAATATACAAATTATATGCGTTTTTCTTGCCATCGTCCTCCTTTAATATACCACCAGCAAAGTAATAGTATAAAAATGGAGTATACCATTTCCGATGTCCAACACAGAGCTACATCAAGTTTCAAGTAAAGAATGATGTATGTGATGTAGGCAACATAGAAGACGAGCGTTATCAGTTCCATGACCAGAGCCGTGCGCGTGTTTCCCGTTCCTGATACTGCCTGGAAATATACATTGGCAGGTACGAGAAGCAGATATGCTGAGCACATTACCCAAAGTGAATGTACGGCTGCATCCTGTAAATCGGGTATATCCGTATAGATTCCCAGTATAAGTTTTGGGAACAGTGCAAAAAACAGTGCTAGCGGCAATGTGAACAGGTATGCAATGCGTATATGCTGCCGGATAGTGCCTGCCACGCAGTCTTTGTCTCCTGCACCGATGAGATTGCTGACCAATGAACCACAGGTTGAGGCAAATGCCATCATTACCATGAACAGAATGCCGGATATGCTCCGGACAATGTTCGTGATGGCGAGCGACCGTTCTCCCAGATGCTCCACATAGAGGAAGAACAAGAACCAGGTGGACAAGGAAAAGACATTCTGTATCATGGTCCAGAAGGAAATGTTCAGCATTCGTTTCAGTATCTCCGGGCGGAACTTCGGAATACGGTCCAGTCCAAACTTACGGCAGTCAATGCGGTAACGGGTGTAGAGGATAAAGAATATCAGTGAAACCAGCTCTGCAAGTGATGAACCGATGGCGGCACCTGCAATGCCGAGCGCGGGAAAGCCGAATTTACCGAAAATCAGTATATAGTTGAAAACTACGTTACTCAATACCATGACTATGGAATTGAGTGTCAGTGTCTTGGTTTGCGTAGTTCCCAGGAAGAAAGCACGGAAAATGACTGCACTGAATGAGAAGAAGGCTCCGAAAACCCGCCAGTTCAGATAACTGATGGCAGCCTCATAGATGTGTTCGGAAGAAACGATTCGCTTCAGTATCATTGGTGAAAGGAAGTAGGAGAGCAGGAACATTACTGCCGCCAGTCCTATCTGAAAGTAAATTCCTTGATAGAAAAGGTCGCCTATTTCCCGGTATTGCTTTTCACCGTTGCGCCGGGCAATGAGTATCTGCGCTCCGATACTGAAACCGAAAGCTGCCATGAATATTACCATATAGAAGACACCTGCAATGGCCGATGCTCCCAGTTCTACTTCGCCTACCCGTCCCAGGAAGGCTGTGTCTGTCATACCTATCATTTGCTCCATCAGCAGACTGATGAGGATCGGATAGGCTATCATCCAAATCTGTTTGTTGGTATATTTAGTTTTCATTTGAGTTATAGTTATAGTCGTTATAAGAGAAAGAAAGCCGGACAATTACATCAATTGCCCGGCTTTTATTATCAAGTGATGAAAAGCGGAGACTTACTTTTTATTCTGTCTCTCTTTCAACAGCTGTTCCTGTTGTTTCTGCATTGCCTCCAGGCGGGCGGCAAAGCCGGTTTTCTTAGCTTTCTTCGGATCTTTCTTTCGGGCTTCCAATTGGGCAAGAAGTTTCTCTTCATTCGTAGTCTTACGCAGAATGAGAGTAGTCACCACACTAATCAATGTCGATATGAAGTAGTAATAGTTCAGACCTGAAGGATAACTATTTAAGATGAACAACATCATAATCGGCATGAGATACGTCATCCACTTCATCGCCGCCATCTGCGGGTTGGCTCCGGTATCTTGTTGCTGCATCATGAACTTGGAGTTCAATACATTCACAACCGTCATCAGCAAGCAGAACAAACTGAGGTGGCTACCCAGGAACGGGATGTTGAACGGGAAGTTGATGAAAGCATCGTACGTTGAAAGGTCATCAGCCCACAAGAAGCTCTGCTGACGCAATTCGATAGCACTTGGCACGAACATGAACAATGCAATCAGAACCGGGAACTGTACCAGCATCGGCAAACAGCCACCCATCGGACTCACACCGTATTGGCTGTACATTCCCATGACCTCCTGCTGTTTTTTCATCGCATCTTCCTGCTTAGGATACTTTTTGTTGATTTCGTCTATTTTCGGTTTCAACACACGCATCTTGGCGGAGGAAATATACGTTTTCCAGGTAGCGGGGAATACAACTGCTTTTACAATCAACGTCATCAGTAACAATACGATACCCATGCTCAAACCCCAACCGGACAACCAGTCGAAGATGTTGATGGTAAACCATTTGTTGACCCAGCGAATCAACGGCCAACCCAGATAAACCAAGCGGTTCAGTTCCCATTTTTCTTCGCGTCCCTTATCCAGCGCGGTCAGCGTCTTGTAATGGTTCGGACCGAAATAGAAGAACATTTGTGTTGCTTTCTGACCGGTCGGGTCGAAAGTTGTGCTCATTTCAGCCGAGTAGTCCTTGATGTATCCGCTGCCTTCCCTTTCCATTTTGGAGACTAACTTCGTTTTCTCAAAGTCAGCGTCTGCAATGAATACCGAGGAGAAGAATTGATTTTTGAAAGCAATCCAGTCCAGACGTTCGGGCACTTCTTTTTCATCATCCTTATTAGCTGACAAGTAGTCTGTGCCATTTCCCAGCATTTTATAAGTCAATTCAGACAAACGGTTCTCATATACATAACCTTTTTCGATCTGGCGGGCGCGTTGTGCCCATTCGATGTCTACATAGTTATTGCTTGCTGCCAATTTATCTGCCATACCTTTAGCATCGATGCTGAAATCTACCAGGTAGGTATTGGGATGCAATGCATACTTGAAGTCTATATAGCTTGCACTGTCAGCTGATAAACGCATCGTTACGGTGCTGTCCGTACGGTTCACAGTGGTGAAGTAATAGTCTTTAGTCTGTATTGTTTCCTTTTTATTATAGAAAAGGAAATTCATGGAAACATCGTTTCCGGTGAATAGGGTTACAGGAGTTTTCTTGTCCTGTTCCATATACTCTTTCAATACAGCGGAGAATATGGAACCGCCTTTGGTGCTGAGGGTCAGCTCAGCCACGTCGTTCTGAATGGTAATCAGCGAGTCTGTTCCTTGGCGGGCATTGAAGAAGAGTGAAGTGGAATCCACTGTTTCCACATCTTTTTCATTGGCCAATGCTGCATCCGCTTTGGCTTTCAGTGCTTCTTCACGTTGCTGTACCAGCGCAATGGAATCATAATAACGCTGCTGTGCTTCCAATTGCTCTTTGCTGGGGCGACTCAGAAAACTGAAGCCGACTAACAAAATTGCTATTAAAACAAGACCTGTAATGGTGTTTTTATCCATGAATAATTTCTAATTTACAATTTTATAATTATTGAAATAATCTTATTTCTTTGCTTTCTCCTTCTCCTCGAAACTTTCGACAGATGCTTTGATGAAAGCCACGAACAAGGGATGGGGATTCAGTACCGTACTGCTGTATTCCGGATGGAACTGAGTTCCGACAAACCACTTCAACTTCGGTATTTCTACGATTTCCACCAAATCAGATTCCGGATTGACACCTACACATTTCATGCCGGCAGCTTCGTACTCTGCTTTATACTGGTTGTTGAATTCATAGCGATGGCGGTGGCGCTCCTGGATGTGCTCTGTTCCATAAGCTTCATATGCCTTGCTGCCTTTCTGCAAGATACACTCGTAAGCTCCCAGACGCATTGTTCCACCCATGTTCGTGATGGATTTCTGCTCTTCCATAATGTCGATGACATTATGCGGAGTCTTTTCGTTCATTTCGCGTGAATCTGCATCGGTATATCCCAGCACGTTGCGTGCGAATTCAATGGCGATACACTGCATTCCCAGGCAAATACCGAAAGTCGGAATATCATGTGTGCGTGCGTATTTGATAGCCACGAACTTACCGGAAATACCACGTTCACCGAATCCCGGACCTATCAATACACCTGCCATGCCTTTCAGTGCTTCCGCTACATTTTCTTCTGTCAGCTTTTCACTGTTCACAAAGTCTACGGATACCTTACGGTCATTGTATGTACCAGCTTGTGACAAGGCTTCGCGAATGGATTTGTAAGCATCCTGCAAGTCATATTTGCCGACTAATGCAATGTGCAGCGGTTCTGTATTCTCCGCTTTATGGCGACGTTCGAGGAAAGCACGCCACGGACCCAGTCCCGGTGTGTCTCCTACGGGCAGTCCCATTTTCTTCAATATTGTTTCATCCAGTTTCTGAGCCTGCATCAGAATAGGCACTTCGTAGATGGTAGGAGCATCGATGCTCTGTACTACTGCGTTTTCATCCACATTACAGAATAATGCTACTTTTTTACGCAGGTTGGTGCCCAATTCGTGTTCTGTACGCAATACCAATATATCCGGCTGTATACCTGCACTCTGCAATTCTTTTACGGAGTGTTGTGTCGGCTTGGTTTTCAATTCACCGGCTGCCGTGAGGTAAGGTACATAAGTAAGGTGCACGCACAAAGCGTCACGTCCCAATTCCCACTTCAACTGACGGATACTTTCCAGATACGGCAATGATTCGATATCACCCACCGTACCGCCGATTTCTGTAATTACAAAATCGAATTTATATTTGTTACCCAGCAACTTCACGTTTCGTTTAATTTCGTCCGTGATGTGAGGGATAACCTGGATGGTCTTACCTAAATAATCACCACGGCGCTCTTTGTCGATAACGCTTTTATAGATACGTCCGGTTGTGATGTTATTGGCTTTAGTAGTCTGGATCCCAAGAAAACGTTCGTAATGACCTAAGTCGAGGTCGGCTTCATGTCCGTCTACAGTCACATAACATTCTCCGTGTTCGTAGGGGTTTAAAGTGCCCGGGTCAATATTGATATACGGGTCAAACTTCTGAATGGTTACTTTGTAACCTCTTGCTTGTAGCAATTTACCAATGGATGAGGCGATGATGCCTTTACCTAATGATGAGGCAACGCCACCGGTGACGAAAATATACTTTGTTTCTCCCACAGCTATACTGTTTTAATATTATTGTTTTGTTTGGTCGATGTACACATTTGTGTACCTACCTGTCTACAGATGAGACTTAAAAAGCGCAAAATTACAAAAAAAAGAGGAAGTACATAAAGTTTCGGCGAAACAATTCTAAAAAAAGTGATGCTGCAATGTTATTAAGTCCGTATCATCTCCGTATCATCTCCGTACTATCTCCGTATCATCTCCGTATCACCTCCGTGTCATCTCCGTATATATATGTTTGGACTTGATACGGAGATAACACGGAGATAGTACGGAGCTGGTACGGAGCTGATATGAACTTGTCATCCTAAGTACCGGCTATTGCTAATCTTTTCTTTACTCTTTTCTATGTTTTCTAAACATTTTAAATTACTTTTGCAGTCAAAACATAGATTTTAGGGCGTTATGAAGAATAGATACTTATCTTTATGGGCAGTTGCTGCGCTTTTTTCTTCGTCGATAGTGGCGCAGAATTCAGTAAAGCCTGTCTTAAAGGCCGGAGAGGAACCGGCTGCCGCACAAGTGGATACCTTGTCGGATGTGATGAAGCAATATTTTGTCTTAAAGTTGAAACCGGCGAATGATACTCTCAAGTTGGACACAGTATCCATACTGCATGAGAAGTATTTTGGAGTATTAAACTATCTGAATGATCCGTCTACTCCTGAACGTTACATTCCTGATAATCCCGATTACTACCGTCTGTTTCTTAAGCCATTTACATATTATAATTCTCCTATAAAGCGTGTTTCTACATTGGATTGGAAATTTGAACCTTTTGATACGGTTGAATTGCCAGTGAAAGAACTTTTGCCATTTGATGAAGCCCGCTTCACCTCGAAGGAACGTGCGAATGAAACAGTGGATCGTGCTTTGCTCTATCTTTATGCTAATGATGATCTGCATAAGATCGTGGCATGGGAAGATGATATTATGCAGGTGAGGGTATTCAAGGATAATATTGAAAAAGAAGCATCTTCTAAACCTTCTGTGATGAAATTATTCACTCAGGAAAGCATGGCGGAAGTGAAAGAAGATGCGGAAGTGGTTATCCGTAAACCTAACTGGTGGGTAACAGGCGGAAATGGTTCTTTGCAGATTACTCAGAATTATATTTCGGATAACTGGTATAAAGGGGGTGAGAGTACGAATTCTGTACTGGCCAACTTACAACTGTTTGCTAATTACAATGACCGTGAAAAGATTCAATGGGAAAGTTTGTTGGATGCCAAATTAGGATTCTCTTCAGCGCCCTCTGATGAATTTCATGATTATCTGATCAACACGGACCAACTCCGTATATACAGTAAGTTAGGTGTTCAGGCAGCGTCTAATTGGTACTATACGATTTCGACGGAATTCAAGACACAGTTCTGTCATGGATATAAAGCCAATAAAGAGCCTTTGGTATCGGCATTTCTGGCTCCGGCAGATTGGTCTGCCAGTGTCGGTATGGACTATAAGTTGAAGAAGAAAAAGTTTAATTTGTCTGTTTTTATAGCTCCGTTGACGTGGACTATGCGTTATGTGGGTAATAAGGAAGTGAATGAAGTGGATTTTGGTTTGGAGAAGGGTAAGACGGTGCGTCATAATTTTGGTTCGCAGGTACAACCCACTTTGTTCTGGCAAATCATTCCATCCATTACGTTAGATTCTCGTTTGGATTATCTGACAAGTTATGAATGGGTGCGTATTGAATGGGAAAATACATTCAACTTTGTGTTGAACCGTTATTTGTCGACCAAACTTTATATACATGCCCGTTTTGACGATAGTAGCAAGCCTACTTCAGGTGATAGCTATTTTCAGGTAAAAGAATTATTGAGCTTCGGTATTAATTATAAATGGTAATCACATAAAGCTGATATGTAATACAAGTAAGGCTGCTTTTAGGAGAAAAGCAGCCTTACTTGTTTTTAGGAGGAAAGGATCTTTCGGCTATGCTATAATATCGGATTCACATAAAAATGAAAAGATACAGGAAAGCGTGAAGTGGAATTATTCATAGTATCATTTTGTTATCTTATACTTATCAATGGTGCAAAGTGATACCTTAGTCTGTGTTATAAAACAGGTTTTCTTGCATGTTCTGTGGAAAAAGTGAAGAAAAATAGTTAAAACGGGGAAAAGTACGTTGGCGTACACATAAAAAAAGCGGGTGAAAGCCTTGCAGTTCACAAATAATGCGTAAATTTGCCGCAATTTGTAATGCACAGTTTGCAAAATGGCAGATATTATAAAACATCAAGGTATTGTGGAAAACATAAACAGTTCTCATATAAAGGTGAGAATTGTCCAAACGTCAGCTTGTGCGGCATGTAGTGCAAAGGGACATTGTGCCTCGGCTGATACCAAAGAAAAAATAATCGATGTAACTACCAGCGATGCGTCTTCCTATCAGGTGGGTGACCGGGTAATCGTTTTTGGCGAACTCTCTATGGGAATGATGGCAGTATTGTGGGCCTTTATAGTACCTTTCTGTATTCTGGTGATTTCTCTCTTTGTATTTATGGCTATCTGGAGTGACGAACTTCTCTCTGCACTTTGTTCGTTAGCTCTTCTTATTCCTTATTATTATATATTGTGGCTAAATAAAACACGTATGGGAAAGAAATTTTCTTTTTCAATAAGGCCAATTGACTAACTCTTGGAACATTAAAACAAATAATTAAATAAATAACTAATTTATGAATGTAATTCTGATTGCAGTGATTTCATTGGGAGCCATAGCGCTGGTTTCGGCCGCTATATTATACATAGCTTCCAAGAAATTCGCCGTGTATGAAGATCCGCGAATTGCACAGGTAGGAGAGGTGTTGCCTCAAGCAAATTGCGGTGGATGTGGTTATCCGGGTTGTAGCGGTTTTGCCGATGCCTGTGTAAAGGCAGGTTCGCTGGAGGGCAAGTTTTGTCCGGTAGGCGGACAACCTGTTATGACGCAAATTGCGGAAATCCTAGGTTTGGATGCCGTTGCTGCCGAACCGATGGTGGCAGTTGTGAGATGTAATGGAACCTGTGCCAACCGTCCCCGTACGAATATGTACGACGGTGCGAAGAGTTGTGTTATTGCAGCCTCTCTTTATGGTGGCGAAACCGGTTGTAGTTTCGGATGTCTGGGGTGTGGTGACTGTGTGGAAGCTTGTCAGTTTGATGCTATCCACATGAACCCTGAAACGGGACTTCCGGAAGTGGATGAAGCAAAATGTACGGCTTGTGGAGCTTGTGTCAAGGCTTGTCCGAAGAACATTATCGAGATTCGTCCGCAAGGCAAGAAATCACGCCGTATCTATGTGCAGTGTGTGAACAAAGACAAAGGCGGCATAGCGCGTAAAGCTTGTACAGTTGCTTGTATTGGTTGTGGCAAGTGTGTGAAGGTTTGTCCGTTCGAAGCGATTACACTTGAAAATAATCTGGCCTACATCGACCCGAACAAATGTAAATCATGTCGTAAGTGCGAAGAGGCTTGTCCGCAGAACACGATTATCGCACTCAATTTCCCGCCGCGTAAACCGAAGGCGGAAGGTGCTGCTTCGGTTGCTGCTCCTAAGGTAGCCGTTGCACCGAAAGCTACAGAAACGCCTAAGGTTGCAGAGGCTCCTAAAACTGTAGAGACCCCTAAAGCTGTTGAGACTCCTCAGGTTGAAACTCCAAAGGCAGAGGCTTAATAATAAAGAAGTAATAAACGACTAAAATACAGAATTGTATGTTGAAGACATTTTCAATCGGTGGTGTTCATCCACACGAAAATAAACTTTCAGCACATCAGCCCATTATAAAGGCGGAAGTTCCTGCCAAAGCTGTGATTTTGCTTGGCCAGCACATTGGTGCGCCTGCAAAGCCGATTGTAGCTAAGGGGGATGTGGTGAAAGTCGGCACAAAGATTGCCGAACCCGGTGGTTTTGTATCCGCGGCCATCCACTCGTCTGTCAGCGGCAAGGTTGCTAAAATCGATACGGTTATCGATGCCAGTGGTTATCCGAAACCTGCCATCTTTATTGATGTGGACGGTGATGAATGGGAAGAAAGTATTGACCGCACCGAAACGTTGGTGAGGGAATGTAACCTTACATCCGAGGAAATAGTAAAAAAGATAGCCAATGCCGGTATTGTAGGTTTGGGTGGTGCATGTTTCCCTACTCAGGTGAAACTCTGTCCGCCGCCTGCATTCAAAGCAGAGTGTGTGATTATCAACGCTGTGGAGTGTGAACCCTACCTGACAGCTGACCACCAGTTGATGCTGGAACATGCCGAGGAAATTATGGTAGGTGTATCTATTCTGATGAAAGCAGTGAAGGTGAACAAGGCATTTATCGGTATTGAGAACAATAAGCCCGATGCTATTCAGTTGATGGCGAAGGTGGCATCCAGCTATGCAGGTATCGAGGTAGTAGCCTTGAAGGTGCAATATCCGCAAGGAGGTGAAAAGCAGTTGATAGATGCTATTACCAGTCGTCAGGTAGCGAGTGGTGCTTTGCCAATTTCTACAGGAGCCGTGGTACAGAATGTAGGTACTGCATTTGCAGTGTATCAGGCCGTACAGAAAAATAAGCCGTTGTTTGAGCGCGTGATTACCGTTACTGGTAAGTCAGTAGCAAAACCGTCTAACTTTCTGGCACGTATTGGCACGCCGATGAAGCAATTGATTGATGCTTGCGGTGGTCTGCCCGAAGATACAGGTAAGATTATCGGTGGTGGCCCAATGATGGGTAAGGCATTGATCAACACGGAGGTTCCTACCGCTAAAGGCAGTTCCGGCATTCTGATAATGAACCAAAAGGAAGCCAAACGTGGGGAGATTCAGCCTTGCATCCGTTGTGCAAAGTGTGTGGGTGCCTGTCCGATGGGATTGGAACCTTATTTGCTGTCGGCACTTGCCGAACATGCAGAATTCGAGAGAATGGAGAAAGAAAGAATTATGGATTGTATCGAGTGCGGTTCTTGTCAGTTTACCTGTCCTGCCAACCGTCCGTTGCTGGACTACTGCCGCCTAGGTAAAGGCAAGGTAGGAGCGATCATCCGTGCACGTCAAGCTAAAAAATAACGAAGTATGGAAAATAAATTAGTTATATCACTTTCACCCCACGTCCATGGTGGTGACAGCGTGAAAAAGAATATGTATGGTGTGCTTATTGCATTGATTCCTGCATTTCTTGTATCGCTCTATTTCTTCGGACTGGGTGCACTGATTGTCACGGCTACATCGGTAGCTGCCTGTTTGTTCTTCGAATGGGCTATTGGTAAATTCCTGATGAAGAAAGAAACCACAACAATCTGTGACGGTTCTGCTGTAATCACAGGTGTGTTGCTGGCATTCAATTTACCTTCCAATCTGCCTATCTGGATTATTATTCTGGGTGCATTGTTCGCCATAGGTGTAGGCAAAATGTCTTTTGGCGGATTGGGTAACAATCCGTTCAACCCTGCATTGGCAGGGCGTGTGTTCCTGTTGCTTTCTTTCCCTGTGCAAATGACGAGTTGGCCGGTAGTGGGACAGTTGACTTCTTACACCGATGCTACGACGGCTGCTACCCCGCTTAATCTGATGAAGCAGATTGCCGGTGGAAATATAGAGGCTCTGAAAGATCTGCCTTCCTCTTTCGATTTGCTGATTGGTAACAATGGCGGTTGTCTGGGTGAAGTCAGTGCGTTGGCGTTACTGCTGGGATTAGCTTATATGCTTTGGAAGAAAATTATTACCTGGCATATTCCTATTTCTATATTGGCTACAGTATTTGTGTTCTCGGGTATTATGCATCTGGTAGATCCTGAACTGTATGTATCTCCCGTGCTTCAGCTGCTTACAGGTGGTTTGATGCTGGGTGCTATTTTTATGGCTACTGACTACGTTACTTCTCCGATGAGCAAGAAGGGGATGCTGATTTATGGTGTATGTATCGGGTTACTGACAGTGATTATCCGTCTGTTCGGTGCTTATCCCGAAGGTATGTCATTCGCTATTTTGATTATGAACGCCTTTACTCCGCTGATTAATACATATTGTAAACCTAAACGCTTTGGGGAGGTAGCGAAGAAGAAATGAAAAAGTTAGAATCATCCTTGAAGAATATGTTGCTGGTACTCACGGGCGTTACTGCCATCTCTGTGGCTTTGCTGGCATATGTGAATGAATTGACGAAAGAACCTATAGCACAAGCCAATGCAAAGACATTGAGCGACGCAGTCAGTGCAGTGGTTCCCGGTTTTGATAATGATCCGATTGCAGAAAAGAAGATGCAGGCTGTGAATGGTGTAGATTATGCTGTGTATCCTGCTACGAAAGGTGGAGAGTTTATTGGTGCTGCCGTAGAAGCAAGTTCAATGGCATTCGGCGGTGAGCTGAAAGTCTTGGTCGGCTTTGATGCGGAAGGAAACATTATAGATTATTCCCTGTTGTCGCATGTGGAAACTCCGGGATTGGGTTCTAAAGCTGCCGATTGGTTTAAAGAAGGAAATAAAGGAAGTATTAAAGGTATGAATCCGGGTAAGGCTCCGTTGTCTGTGAGCAAAGATGGAGGCCAGGTAGATGCTATTACAGCTTCTACTATTACTTCACGAGCTTTCCTGAATGCTGTGAATGCTGCTTATGCAGCTTATGCCGGCCAGAATGAATCGGATGCCGCTACGGGCGCTACGCAAAAAGTTGTTGAACCTGCTGAAAATGCCGCCACTGAAGTTGCGGACTCTATCAGCGCTAAATAAAGAAAGGAGTAGAAGATATGAATAATTTTAAAGTTATGATGAACGGGATTATTAAAGAGAATCCTACGTTTGTACTCCTGCTTGGTATGTGTCCTACGCTGGGTACCACCTCTTCCGCTATCAATGGTATGGGTATGGGACTGGCAACGATGTTTGTGCTGATTTGTTCTAATGTTGTAATCTCGGCGATCAAGAATGTAATTCCTGATATGGTACGTATTCCGTCGTTCATTGTGGTCATTGCTTCTTTTGTGACTTTACTGCAAATGGTCATGCAAGCTTATGTTCCTGCTCTATATGCTACGCTGGGCTTGTTTATTCCGTTGATTGTGGTAAACTGTATTGTATTGGGACGCGCAGAAGCTTTTGCTGCTAAAAACACTCCGGTAGCTTCTTTCTTTGATGGTTTAGGAATGGGCCTTGGCTTTACTTTGGCCCTTACTTTGCTGGGTGCCGTACGTGAATTTCTGGGAACTGGTAAGATATTCGATTTGACTATCCTTCCTGAAGAATACGGTATGTTGATATTTGTACTTGCACCGGGAGCTTTCATCGCACTGGGGTATCTGATTGCATTGATAAACGGCTTGAAAAAGAATTAATAATGGAAAATTAGAAATTAAGGATGAGAGTAGTAATTGCTTTTAGTTTTTAATTTTTAATTCTTAATTTTGGAAAGTATGGAATATATATTGATATTTATTTCGGCAATCTTTGTCAATAACATCGTATTGTCGCAGTTTTTGGGTATCTGTCCGTTTTTAGGTGTATCCAAGAAGGTGGAAACTGCATTGGGTATGTCGGCTGCCGTGGCATTTGTGCTTACGATTGCAACTATAGTGACATTTCTTATTCAGAAATTTGTGCTCGATGCTTTTGACCTGGGTTATTTACAGACTATTACTTTTATTTTGGTGATTGCTGCACTGGTTCAGATGGTAGAGATTATTTTGAAAAAAGTATCGCCTTCTTTGTATCAGGCATTGGGTGTGTTTTTGCCTCTGATCACAACTAACTGTTGTATTCTTGGTGTTGCCATCCTTGTAATTCAGAAAGATTATGATCTGTTGACCGGTGTGGTTTATGCATTTTCTACAGCTATCGGTTTTGGTCTGGCGCTGACTCTTTTTGCGGGTTTGCGCGAACAGATGAGTTTGGTAAATATCCCGAAAGGAATGAAGGGGACTCCGATCGCTCTGATTACTGCCGGTCTTTTAGCTATGGCATTTATGGGTTTCTCCGGTGTTGTGAAAATCTGAAAAATAGAACATTAACTAATAGGTTAGGGGTAGAAGAAATTCTACCCCTTTCTTTTTTAGACTAAAAAAAACACTCTTTTTTTATTTTATCTAAATTATATTTCGTAATTTTGCGGTCACAACGATGATAACCTAATAGAATAAATCACTGATGAAGGAAAGAATTTTGGTTACAGGTGGAACAGGCTATATTGGTTCACACACTGTAGTAGAACTTCAGAACGCAGGTTTCGAAGTAGTGATAATAGATAATTTGTCAAACTCTAGCGCCGATGTAGTTGATAACATCGAAAAAGTATCGGGTATTCGTCCGGCATTCGAGAAGTTGGATTGTTTGGATTTCGCCGGTCTTGACGCTGTGTTTACTAAATATAAAGGCATTAAAGCCATCATCCACTTTGCAGCCAGTAAGGCTGTAGGCGAATCGGTTCAGAAGCCGTTGCTTTATTACCGCAACAATCTGGTTTCATTGATAAACCTGCTTGAACTGATGCCGAAGCATGGAGTGGAAGGTATCGTATTCTCGTCTTCTTGTACTGTATATGGCCAACCGGATGAATTACCGGTGACGGAGAAAGCGCCGATCAAGAAAGCTGAATCTCCTTATGGTAATACAAAGCAGATCAATGAAGAGATTGTTCGTGATACTGTGGCTTCAGGTGCTCCTATCAATGCAATATTGCTGCGCTATTTCAATCCGATTGGTGCGCATCCTACAGCATTGCTTGGTGAATTACCTAATGGTGTGCCTCAAAATTTGATACCTTATCTGACCCAGACCGCTATCGGTATCCGTGAGAAACTGAGTGTGTTCGGTGATGATTATGATACGCCCGACGGCTCTTGCATACGCGACTTCATTAATGTAGTCGATTTAGCAAAAGCACATGTGATTGCTATCCGCCGCATCTTGGAAAATAAACAAAAAGAGAAAGTGGAAGTGTTCAACATTGGAACAGGACGCGGTCTTTCAGTATTGGAATTAATTAATGCTTTCGAAAAGGCAACCGGCGTGAAGCTGAATTATCAGATTGTTGGTCGTCGTGCGGGAGATATTGAAAAGGTATGGGCCGATCCTAAATTCGCAAATGAAGAGTTGGGTTGGACAGCTGTTGAAACCATCGAAGATACGTTGCTCTCTGCTTGGAACTGGCAATTGAAGCTCCGTGAAAGAGGTATTCAATAAGCATTAAAAAAGATTTTTGTTTTTATTAACAAATAGGAAATGAACAAATGCTTCCCCGCATTTGTTTATATGTTGCAAATCAGCCTGACGCTGTTTATGTATATGTGAATATCCGTAACTAGTACTTATGCCTCCCCGGCATAGACAGGTAAGATTGCATAGTAGTTTTGTCGTGTTTTATTTTGTGTTTGTGTTGTGAATAAGCCTTGTCGGGAGACAGGGCTTATTTTTTTGTTCGCTGGTGAACAAAAAAATATCAGGGTCTGATAAAGGGTCAGTTGCAGCTTCTGGAAAATAGCATAAAAAAAGAGGCTGAATTTAGCCTCTCCAATATAGTTTTAATCAAGGTCGTTATTTTAATATTCCGCGGTATATAAATGTCTTCTCTCCAAAAGTATTGCTGGGTAATATGGCACTTGGTTTGAACAATCCAAAAACAGACGAACCGGAACCTGTCATGGAGGCATAAATAGCTCCTTGTTTATACAGGTCTTCCTTAATTTCCCTGATAGCCGGGAACTGGGGGAATACACTTTCCTCGAAATCATTCATCACCCATTCTTTCCATTCTTTTATAGGACGTTTCACTATTTCTTTTAGTGGCATTTCCTGCTGATGCGGTTTTATCTTTGCGAATGCTTCCCGGGTGGAAACAAATATATCCGGTTTTACTAAAACAATCTGATATCCTTTTAAGGATAGAGAGATAGGGGAGAAGACGTTTCCTATTCCTTCAGCGTATGTTGGGGCATTCCGGATGAAAAAGGCGCAATCTGCTCCCAGTTTAGCTGCGTATTCTTCTAAGCTTTCATCAGTTAGCCCTAAAGTGAACTTTTCATTCAGTAGCTTCAGCATATAAGCTGCATCGGATGAGCCGCCGCCTAAGCCGGCACCGGAAGGAATATGCTTGAACAGGTGAATATCTACAGGGGGCAGATTGAACTCCTCGTCCAACAGCTTATAGGCTTTCACCACTAAGTTATTTTCAACTTCTCCTTCGATTTCTAATCCTGCCTGGTGCAATCGAAACTCCTCATTGCCTTCGTGCAGAACATTCACTTCTAACGCGTCTTCTAGGGGAACGGGGTAGAATACTGTTTCCAGATTATGATACCCGTCGGGACGCTTCTCCACAATGTTCAGTCCCAGGTTTATTTTGGCATTCGGAAATGTTATCATGATATTTAGTTTTTAATATGTTAGTCCTATTATCCACAAAGGTAGTTTTTTCCCTGTAGCATATTCTATGTTATCGGCAAGAATAAAGGAGTCTGGTAAGTCGGCGATTTGCTTGAAGGTTTTGTCTGCACCTCCCACTTCAAATGTATATTTGTGATCGACAACGAAGTCTCCTTGTGTTTTACCATATTCTATTTCGTGGTTCACGGAAAGCTGACTTATTGCGAAAGTTTCTCTTGCCGTACCTATTTGTACGGATGTGGAAGCTATGGCATAAAGCAAGTTTGGGTTTTGAAGATAAATTTTATCAGGCTTCTGCATCTTTTTGACGGAGGTCAGATCGGAATATAACAATTTAAGCAGCTCGGCACGATCCAAGTTCTGTAGATAGGTAATCACCGAGTTTCTGGTAAGCCCTATAGTTCCTGCCAGCTTTGTGATATCGACTTCATAAGGCACAGACGAGGCTAAAATGCTTAATAACGCTTTTAGTTTTCTTATATATGCAGGGTCTACTCCGCACAATAAAGGCATTTCCTGTTCCAAAATAAGGTTAACTACATTTTCAATGTTCATGTAGTAATCTTCCCGATTACCGGTAAAGAATGGATAATAGCCATCATGCAAATATTCATTGAACATTTGTACAGGTCTGCATTGTTCATTGATACCTTGGCAAATATCGCCTGCATTCTCAAGTACTTCTTGTAATGAAGCAACCGGAATCCGAATATTTTTATAAAACATCAAAAACTCTCGGAATGATAAACCGTACATATTATAAGGTAAACACCTTCTGGAAAGATCGGCATCTGCATTTAATATGTTGAGCAGCGATGAGCCACTGAAGACTATCTGCAATGATGGATACAAATCGTATATTTCTTTAAGTTCTTTGCTCCAGGTGGGGTACTTGTGTACTTCATCCAAAAACAGATGTTTTCCTCCTTGAAGATAGAATTTCTCGGCAAGTTCCAGCAGCGTGTGACTACTGAAATAAATACTGTCGAGTGTACAATAGAGGGCTATCCGGTTTCCCGGCGGATAGTTCAATTTGATGTATTGTAACATCAAAGTTGTTTTCCCTACTCCGCGGGAGCCTCTGATAGCGATTAAACGGTTGTTCCAATGAATTTTATTCATTAGTTCTCTTATGATATTGGTACTTGTCTGTGCCAACATTCTTTCTTGTTTTAAAAACAGGCTATCCATACTTGAAATTAATATATGTAGCAAATATACGAATTTGTTTAGTGTGAAAAGCAAATTTATGGGAATTTTGTTTAGAGTAGAAAGCAAAAAGTATAAGTATTTGTTTACCGTAGAAAGCAATTGGGCTAAACTATGATTTTCAGAATGTTATAAAAGAGGCTACCCCTTGGGAAGGAGATAACCTCTTTACTTTTTTATTCTTTTACATACCGGTCTTTTAGTTTTGCAATAGCTTCAGAATATATTTTCCCGGCATCACAATCCTTGCTTTCATCTGCGGCGAGTTGTTGATGTCATAGAGTATTTTCCATATCTTTCCTTTCAGCTTTCCGAAATCCGTGAGTCTAAGGATGGCATTGATTTCCTTGATGACCGTTACTTTTTGGCGTTGCAACTCTTCCATTAGCCCTTCATAATTATGCGTATTTTTGTCGAGTGCATACTCCGGTGGAACAAGAAGAATCTCCTCATTCTTTCCCGTCTCCCCTTGGGGAGATATAGAGGGGGAGTTATTTATATCATTATTCTGATTGATAGGTAAAGCGTTGCTTGCCATGCCTTCCCTGATTCTCTGTTGGTTAGCCAGTCCTCCACGTCTGCCCGACTCTCTGTTCGCTTCGCGCTTGGCTTCCAGTGGTCCCATGCGCCGTGTGAGTCCGGGCGATGAAAAGGTTGTGCCGTTCACCTCAAATAGTCCTGAATCGAAGATGATTCTCTTCAAGGTTGCTACTGTCACTCTCATTTTTCTTGCCAGTACGGGCAGTATTCTTACGTCTGCCTTATATCCGTTCTGTACTCTAAGAAACTCCAGTATCATCCAGTAGATACCGTATCCTTTCATTCCTTCTTTCTGTATCATCATCATTATTTTAAAATTACTGCTTGCATTGGCGTCATGCAATAGATATGAATCCATAATTCTTCATTCTTAATTTTTCATTCTTCATTTAAATCATCGGTTTCCACTCCAGAAAATTCTCTATCTGGAATGTTCTCCATCCCTGCTGTTCTATATCCCAGTATACCACATGTCGCTGGATACGTTCAATGTCGTATTTTCGATGGAAACAGGTTTCATAATATACGAGTGTTGCTCTTGCCATGTAAAATTCTCCATTCTGCTTGCGATAGGCTATTAGTGCACATCCGTATGCCATATACTCTGTCAGTAGTCTAATTCGTCTTGTCATCCATGCGATGGTTTCATCTGATAAATCAGTTTCCTGTCTGATAAGTTTCTTCCATAGATTCTCTACTCTTTCGCTTTTCGTTACATGATTCGATTGGTGCCCCAACGTTTGTTTCTTCATTTTAATGAATTTAGTAGTTTATAAATGATTAATAATCAATCCTCTGCGATGGCTACACCCTTTGCTCCGGATGGCTACACCCTTTTGTGGTTAGGGCTACACCATCCGGGTGAAAGGGTGTAGCCCTACCACATTCAGATTGACGGGGGCAAAGTTATGCCCTTTATTTGGAGTAAACTATTACTGATTTATTTTTACATCATATCCGTATGGGTCTATGTGTTCGGTATCTTCCTCTTCTATCACTGCCCACATCTTTCTTAGTTCTGTCATAAAGCTGCTTATTTCCAGTAAGTTATCTTGCCCTTTCTCGTGTTTTAAGGCATCACCCGATTTGTACATATGCATTCCCAAATCGCTTATGGTATTGATATTTTGGCCTTTATAATAGCCCAATTTGAAGCTTCTTAAAGCTCCTACACACAGGTGAGTTTTTATGCCTGCATAATACCGTTCAGCCAATAAATTCTCATCGACTATACTGATTTTACTTACTGTTCTGATACAGCTTGTACTCTGATTCTCAACCTGATGAGACATTTCTTTTGGATCAGATTCATTCTGAACCTCTTTTTTTAAAATCTTTCATACTACTATAAATTTTAATTGTTTATTTAACTGATATTCACAGTTAAAAATGTCGCAAAAATAGGAAATTAAAATTAGAGGTAATGATGGAGTAGGGGAAAATACAATAAATACATTCCTTTATTAGTAGTAAATAATTGTATACTAGATATATATACTTTATTTTGAAAAGTGTTCAAAAAACGTTCGTTTAATGGGCGCAAAGATAAAGGTGTTTTTTCGAATGACAAAATGTTTGATAAAAAAACTTCTTTAAATAGGGTGAAAATGAAGCTAACTATTTGATTATAAACGATAAATGGAGACTGAAAATATCTGTTAATATTTACCCATTTTATTCTTTTTCTTTCTTTGTCTTTTTTAAAATCTTGACGCCCATTAAACGAACGATTAAAAAATACTTTTTTGTTGTAATCTGCTCGTTTATAGCTTTTTACCTATAAGGCATTGAACTGCTGTAAAAAACTCGTTGACAAGAGGAGCACAAAGCTTGTCGTATTTTACATAAAGTGTTCGCAAGTGATTGAATTTCAAGTGTATGCAAGAAGTTCAAAGCCCCAGAGGAACGCACTTTTCTGAAATAATCATTGAATGGAAGTAGAGAAAGAAAGCCCAATATGGTATGCCATGCGTGCCACTTACCGTAGAGAGCCTGATGCTATGCGTCTGCTTGAAAAGGAGAAAATGGGTTGTTTCGTTCCCATGCAATACAAGATCTGCATAAAGAAAGGTAAGAAAGTTCGCGTTCTGGTTCCTGTCATTCATAATTTACTTTTTGTTCATGCTTGTCCCTCTGAGGTGAAGCGTATCAAATCACAGGTAACCTATTTACAATACATAACCGATACCCGTAGCGGTCAGAAGATTATTATCTCCGATAGTGAGATGCAGCGTTTTATTGCCGTTGCCGGTACCTATAATGATCATCTATTATATTTCCAACCTGATGAATTAAATCTGTCTAAAGGTACCAGAGTTCGTGTTACGGGTGGTGACTTCGAGGGACAGGAAGGCATTTTCCTGAAAGTGAAAGGTGCGCGTGACCGTCGTGTAGTAGTTGCGATACAAGGTGTCATAGCCGTTGCCATGGCTACTATTCATCCTGACCTTATAGAGGTAATTGACAGTTGATAAATCCAAAATCCTAATTCTTTATGACTCTTTCCGAAGAAATAGTTTCTCTTCAGCGTGCAGCGCACGATCTGATGTATTTGGGCATGGACGGGAGTCCGGTCTATAGCGATGACTTGTCCCGCCGTAACGGTGAAGTTTACCGCCTGACTACGGCTTTGTATAATTCCGGTGTCAAAGGTTCCACTGTGGAAGAACAGGCTAATGTTTGTCTGGCTCTTCTGATGGGCTACAACGCCTCATTTGTGGATCATGGTGAAAAGCAAATACATGTTCAGGAAGTTTTAAATCGTTGCTGGGATATCCTCGATTTGCTTCCCGCTTCCTTGTTGAAACTCCGTTTACTCACAGCCTGCTATGGTGAGGTCTTTGACGATCCTTTGGCTGATGAAGCTCGTGCCATCATTGCTTCCTGGAATTCCACATCACTAACTCCCGATCAACAGGAAGCTATCGCCGAGTTCCGGAATGTGGTGGATAATCCTTATCCCTGGGAATATATTGATGAATGAGAAAATCATCATGAAGAATAATTATCTTTATATATAAACTATGCGTCGATTATTATTATTTATCATTTGTCTTTTTACTTTATCCGGTTTTGTTCATGCCCAACGCATGTCTGATGAACAGGTTGTTGAGTATGTAAAGAATGCACAAGCAGCAGGAAAATCCCAGAAGCAAATGACTACTGAACTGCTTCGCCGTGGTGTAACCCAGGAGCAGGTATTGCGGATTAAGTCCAGGTATGAGGCTACCAACAGTACTGCTGAAGGTACAGGTAATAAGCCCAACCAGATGCGTAAACACGCCGTGGCTTTGGATTCATCTTATGAAGCTGCAGAGTTGGAAGACCAGAAGGCTGTTATTGATGAAAAGCAGGATAGCAAAGCTCATCTGGAAATGTCTGCCAGGCAGATTTTTGGTCACAATTTATTCAGAAATACCAATTTAAGCTTTGAACCCAGCGCTAATCTTGCCACTCCGATAAGTTATCGTTTGGGTCCCGGTGATGAAGTGATTATAGATATTTGGGGTGCTTCGGAAAATACAATCCGCCAGACGATCAGTCCAGAAGGTGATATTCAGGTTAAGGATCTGGGTCCGGTTCATTTGAATGGGATGACGGTGAAGGAAGCCAACCAATATCTGCAACGTGAATTTTCTAAGATTTATTCGGGTATCGGTGGCAATGAGCCTAACTCTCAGATTCGGTTAACGCTTGGAGACACGCGTACTATTCAGGTAAACATCATGGGAGAGGTTTCCGTTCCGGGCACTTATTCTCTTTCTGCTTTTTCTACGGTTTTTCACGCATTGTACCGTGCGGGTGGTGTTAATAAAATCGGTAGTTTGCGTGGCATTAAGTTGGTGCGTAATGGAAAGACTATAGAAAATCTTGATGTCTATGAGTTTATCATGAAGGGTAAGATGAATGACGATATACGCTTGCAAGAAGGCGACGTTATCATTGTGAATCCTTATGAATCTCTGGTGGAGATCGTTGGAAAGGTTAAGCGTCCAATGTACTACGAAATGAAGCCTACGGAGACTGTCGCTAATTTGCTGGAATACGCCGGCGGTTTTACTGGAGATTCCTACAAGAAAGCCATTCGCCTTATTCGTAAGAGCGGACGTGAGCATCAGGTTTTCAATGTAGATGAAATGGATTATTCCGTATTCCGTCTGGATGACGGTGATCTTGTAACCGTTGATGCCGTACTCGACCGTTTTGAAAACAAAGTTGAGATTAGCGGTGCGGTTTACCGTTCGGGACTATATCAGTTGGATGGAGAGGTAAACACGGTGAAACAGTTGATCAAGAAAGCTGAAGGGCTTCGTGGCGATGCCTTTTTGAATCGTGTATTATTGGATCGTGAACATGAGGATCTTTCTCATGAAATTATAGCTATTGATTTGAATGGTTTACTCAATGGTACCGTTGCAGATATTCCTTTGCAAAAGGATGACCATCTTTATATCCCCAGTGTGAATGATTTGAAGGAGGAAGAGACCGTATCAATACATGGTGAAGTTCTAAATCCGGGAACTTTCCTGTATTCGGACAAGATGACTATAGAGGATTTGGTTGTTCAGGCTGGCGGTTTGCGTGAGGCAGCGGCTACTACGCGAGTGAGTGTGACACGCCGTATCAAAAATCCTAAGAGTACTGCTTACAGTAGTAAATTGGCAGAAACGTTTGCTTTTGATATAAAAGACGGTTTGGTGATAGGGGATGCGGATTTCTATTTACAGCCGTTTGATATGGTCCAGGTTCGCAGGAGTCCGGCTTATAAGGTACAGCGTACAGTTTCTGTTTCTGGAGAAGTGTTGTTTAGTGGAAGTTATGCGCTTTTGAAGAAGAACGAGCGTTTGAGTGATTTGATAAAACGTGCGGGTGGTATAACTCCGGATGCTTACATAAAAGGCGGTCGCCTTATTCGCAGAATGAATGATGAAGAGCGTCGCCGTGAGAGGGATGCTTTGCGTATGGCTCGTAATGGTGAGGGTAAAGACAGTATATCTGTTGCTAAGTTGGCTATAACAGAAACATATACGGTCGGTATAGATATGGAGAAGGCTTTGGCTAATCCGGGTAGCGACTATGATGTTGTTTTGCGTGAAGGTGATGTGATCTATATTCCTGAGTTTGTCAATACAGTGAAGATCAGCGGTTCGGTTATGTATCCGAATACGGTGGCTTGGGAGAAAGGTGCGAAGTTGAAACATTATATCAATATGGCAGGTGGTTATGGTAATATGGCAAAGAAGAAGAAGGCTTATATTATTTATCTGAATGGTACTGTAGCGCGTGTAAAACGTGGTGATAGTCAACTGATACAGCCGGGTTGTGAAATAGTAGTGCCTAGTAAAGCTGAGAAACAGCATATGAAGTTTGCGGAAATATTGGGTATCAGTTCCACTACTGCTACGATGGCAGCTATGGTGGCTACTTTGGTAAATGCTTTTAAATAGGAATGATTTATGAATGAGGAACTTCAAAAAAGCTCTTCTTCTCAAGAAGAAGAAATCGATTTGCTGGAACTTGCATTAAAGGTTTGGGCGGAACGTAAGTTTATACTGAAAACTTGTGGATATGCTGTACTAGTTGGATTGGTTATCGCATTTAGTATTCCCCGGGAGTATACAGCAAGTGCAATGATTGCACCAGAATTGTCGGATAATAAAGGCACAGGTGGACTTTCCTCACTGGCCGCAATGGCGGGTCTTAATCTTAACGCTTCATCTGGTGCAGATGCAATATATCCTGATTTGTATCCCGATATTGTAAGTTCTACTCCTTTTATAACGGGACTTTTTAATGTTCAAGTCAAAGATTTGGATGAAGAGATTGATACTACACTTTATTGTTATTTAAATGAACATCAACGTATGCCTTGGTGGTCTCTGATCACTTCTACGCCTTTTAAAGCACTTGGTTGGGTTGTTTCTTTATTTAAAGAGGAAGAGCTCGGTGATACTACTCTTGATCCTTTTCATTTAACAAAAGAAGAAGCTGATATTGCAAAAGAGTTAAGTGAGCGTATCAGTGTTTCTGTTGATAAGAAGACGGGAGTCACTACTTTGTCTGTGACAATGCAGGATGCTCGTATCTCTGCTTGTCTCACTGATACTGTCGTATGTCGGTTACAGGACTATGTTACGGAATACCGGACAAACAAGGCACGTCAGGATTATCAGTTTCAGGAGAAACTTTTTGAAAGAAAAAAGAAAGAGTATGAGATCGCTCAAGAGAGTTATGCTAAGTTTGCCGATGCTAACAAGAATATTATTTTGCTGAGTTATCGGGCTGAACAAGAACGGTTAGAGAATGAGATGCGTTTGGCATATCAGGTTTATACATCGGTTGCCCAGCAATTGCAAATGGCAGAAGCAAAGGTTCAGGAGATTACACCTGTATATACTGTTATTGAACCGGCAACTATTCCACTAAAGGCATCAAAACCCCGTAAAGCTTTTATGCTTCTAGGTATTGTATTTTTAACCGGAATGTGCTGTGTCGGCTGGATACTGTTTGGAAAAGATTTCTTTATTAATTTGAAGAATGCAAGAGAAAACAGAAGAGTAAAATTAGGAGAAGAGAGTAAATAGATACAAAATTGACTAGGGGAGGGATTACACTATTTCTTAATGTAGATCTATGCGAAGATTCCTATAATTAATATAAATCAACTTAGTGTTTCTTTTCCCCTAGTTTTTTGTGATTGCATTTGTTGATAAATTCAGATTAGAAGTTTATAATTAAAATGGAAATTATAAAAACGCAGATTGAGGGGGTGGTTATTATTGAGCCTCGTCTCTTTAAAGATGAACGTGGCTATTTTTTTGAATCTTTCAATCAAAAGGAGTTTGAAGATAAAGTATGTAAAACCAAATTTATACAAGATAATGAAAGTAAATCTAGCTATGGAGTAGTTCGTGGTTTACATTTCCAAAAGCCTCCTTTTGCTCAAAGTAAATTAGTCCGCGTAGTGAAGGGAGCAGTATTAGATGTAGCTGTTGATATAAGAAAAGATTCTCCAACTTTTAGACAGCATGTAGCTGTAGAGTTGACAGAAGATAATCATCGACAATTTTTTATCCCACGAGGCTTCGCTCATGGTTTTTCTGTCTTAAGTAAAGAAGTTATTTTCCAATATAAATGTGATAATTTCTATGCTCCTCAGAGTGAAGGAGCTATTGCATGGGATGATCCGGATTTGGGAATAGATTGGCAAATTTCTATTGACGACATCCTTTTAAGCGAAAAGGATAAATCGCATCCTAAGTTGGCAGAAGTAATATTTTAAGCATGGCATCGGATAAACAGCGAATAGCTCAAAATACCTTGTTTTTATATGTTAGAATGTTTCTAATAATAATAGTATCTCTATATACTGTGAGAGTTGTTATTAGAACACTTAATGTAACGGATTATGGTATATATACGGCTGTTGGTGGTATTGTATTGGCACTATCCTTTTTATCTCAGACAATAGCTTCTGCTTCTCAACGTTTTTTCGCTTATGAGTTAGGGCGGAAAGACTATCTGAAATTAAAGCGTACATTTAGCATAATCTTTATTGTATATGTGGTAATTGCATTGGCTATATTTATTATTGCTGAGACACTTGGATTATGGTTCTTGAATAATATAATGACTATACCATCTGATCGATTAGAGGCTGCTAATTGGGTTTATCAGTTTGCATTGTTTTCTTTTATAGTTAAGATATTAACGAGCCCTTATAATGCAATAATTATTGCTAGGGAAAATATGAAGGTTTATGCATACGTGAGCATTATAGAGGCTTTCTTAAAATTATTAATAGTTTATCTGCTGGTTGTCTTTGCAATAGATAAATTGAAACTATATGCAGTTTTGACATTTGTAATAACCTGCATCATATCGGCTATCTATGGTTTCTTTTGTTATAGAAGATATGAAGAATCCCGTATCTCATTATATTGGGATAAGGCTCTTTTTAAATCTGTATTTTCTTATTCTTCATGGACTTTATTTGGAACAATGGCAGGGGTTGCTAATGGACAAGGATCTAATTTATTGTTGAATGTTTTTTTTGGCCCTGTTTTAAATGCTGCTTATTCAATAGCATATCAGGTAAGTACTGTTATACAACAGTTTTCAGGTAATTTTTTTATGGCAATTCGTCCTCCCTTGATTAAGAGTTATGCAGAGAAGAATTATGATTATATGATGCAGCTATTTTATTTAAGTAGTCGTTTTTCTTTTCTATTGTTATATGCAATAATATTACCGTTGATATTAGAAGTAGAATTTATTCTTAAATTATGGTTAGGTACTGTTGGAGAATATATGGTTCTTTTTACTCAATTGATTCTAGTTTATTGTCTTGTTCTGGCAATAGGGAACCCTATCACTATCATAATGCAGGCAGCTAAAAAAGTGAAATTATATCATGGTGTTGTTGATAGTTTTGTTTTATTGACTTTACCATTATCATATTTATTTTTTAAATTAGGGTATCCACCAGAATCAACTTTGATAATTTCTATTAGTATGCTTGTGATAGCTCATGCTATAAGAATTTGGGCTTTTTCTAAAATTGTGGTTTTTTCTTTGAAAGAATATTGCATGCAATTTGTCTTTCCTGCTATAGTTGTAGTAATTTTATCTGTAATTTCAACTATGTTTATTCAATCACTGTTTAAAAATGGATTAATACAATTTGTAATAGTTTGCTTATCTTCTCTTTTGGGTATTGGCTTATGTAGCTATTATA
>SKEY01000088.1_pt1 | contig 151689 bp, 134 predicted proteins | sample 4843871 | NCBI WGS metagenome assembly SKEY01 (sample SAMN11008797, study PRJNA524170) | human gut metagenome | biome: Human fecal sample; material: Feces; isolation source: fecal sample from pouch patient p36 | host: Homo sapiens | place: Israel: Tel-Aviv | collected 2016-12-04
GCGCAGGACAAGCCCCGCCCGGCTTCCCGGACGTCCCTCCCGCAACCACTCAATTCTCCTTACTATAACTAACCCCCAGCTTCGCCGGCACATTAAAACTCTTCCTTGAAACCGTCAGCACAATCGTCAATATATAAGGCAGTGCAATGAACAGCTCATTGGGGAAGTATCCGCCTCCGCCCATGGACTGCATATAGATAGCCACGGCCTCCGCCAGTCCGAACACCACCGTGCCGATCACAGCCCCCTTTGGATTCCAGTTCCCAAGGAAACAGATGGCAAATGCAATCCATCCGCGCCCGCCGATCATGTTGGTGGTGAACATCCCCAGATACCCAACCGAGTAAAACGAGCCTGCCACGCCGCCCATAACGCCTGCCAGCAGCACGGTGAGGAAACGCACCGTATTCACATTGATACCAGCCACGTCCACTGCCTCCGGGTTCTCCCCCGTGGAGCGGATGGTCAGTCCGATGGATGTCTTAAACAGTACAAAATAAGACACCGGAATAATCAGGTACACAATATAGGTCAGTATATTCTGCTGGAACAGCACCGGCCCAAGCACCGGGATCCTGCTGAGCACCGGAATGGCAATCTCGGGCAGCGGACTGATTTTCAGTGGCGTGGTAGGGACACCGAAGAACACCCTCTGAAGGTACGTGCAGATACCGGCTGCCAGCACGTTGATGGCGGTTCCCGTAACCACCTGGTGCTGCTTCAGATAGATACACACCACCCCATAAACAGCGGCCGCAGCCACACCTGCCAGGATGGCGCACAGGATGCCGATAAAGGCATTGCCCGTAATATAGGTTCCCACGAATCCGCCCCAGGCGCCCATGAGGAAAATACCCTCAATGGCAGTTACCATCATGCCGGAACGCTCCGCAACCACCTCTGCGATGGAGCCGAAAAGCAGAGGCGTACTCATCATCAACGCACGTTTCAATAAACTTACAACCATAGCCTTACGCTCCCTTCTGCAGTTTCAGTTTTTCTCTCCGGTTCTCCAGATAATGCCGGAAGAAATAGGAGACAATGACAAACAGCATGACGAACCCCTGCATCAGATCCACGATGCTGGATGGTACGTTTACCCCCGGCATACGGCCCATCAGGTTGCCCATGACACCAAGGGCGCCAAAGAGGATGGATGCAAAAATGATACCGATCGGATTGGCATTGGCCAGTATGGCGATGCCCAGGCCTGCGGAACCAACCCCGCTGTTAAAATCCTGGATCAGCATGTGCTGCACGCCGTTTACCTCTGTGAATCCAGCCATTCCGGCCAGGGCGCCGCTGATGAAGAAAGCGGTCACAAATACCTTTTTAGAGTTGATGCCGGACATCCTGGCCGCGGAATCATTGCTTCCAACCGCGCGGATGCGGTATCCAAGAGGCGTCTTGTACAGAAGAATCCAGATGCCGATTGCCACCAGCACAGCCAGCACAAACCCCGCATGGAGCCTGGTTCCCTTTACAATGGTCGGCAGCCACGCCGCCCTCGTGATGGCGTCCGTCTGGGGATATTCCCCCTTGGACTCCTTTAAGAAGGTACGCAGCAGATAGTTCATCACATTCAGCGCAACATAGGTTGACATCATGCTTACAAGGAATTCATTTGCCTTGTAATGGGCTTTCAGGAACCCGATTAAAGCACCGATCAGGCCGCCTGCCACTGCCGTCGCAAGACAGACAACCACCAGAAGCACCGGCGCCGGCACCTTGCCGTCCAGTTTAAGGGACAGCGCAATTGCAGCCACGGCGCCCATATAGAACTGGCCCTGTGCGCCGATATTGAACAGGTTGGCCTTAAAGGTAAATGCAAATGCCAGAGCAGTGAATATAAGGGGCGTTGCCTTTAAGAAAACCTCCCCCGTGGTATATTTATCCGTCAGCATGGTGGTGACGGAGTATGTAAATACCTCCACCGGATTGATATGCAGCATAAGAAGCATCAGACCGGAAAGCAGCAGGCCGGCAAATATGGCAACCGCGTTGGTCACAATCATATCACGTATTTTCCCATTCATGCATTGTCCCCTCCTCTTCTTTGTAGCCTGCCATGAGAAGCCCAATCCGCTCCGTTGTCAGTTCATCATGGCGATAGATTCCCATGAACGCGCCCTTATATATAACCGCAATCCGGTCGCACAGTTCAAAAATCTCAGACAGTTCCGTGGATACCAGAAGAATGCCCTTGCCCTTCCTGCGCTCTTCCAGTATGCTGGTGTGTATATTGTTGATGGCCCCCAGGTCCAGGCCGCGGGTGGGCTGGTCCATGATCAGCATTTCCCCGGCATTGCCCACTTCCCTTGCCAGGATCACCTTCTGCTGGTTGCCTCCTGAAAGCCCGCGTATCTGGGCATCCGGCCCCGGGGCCTTGATTTCAAAATCCTCGATGGCTTTCCGGGTATGGTCATACAGCTTTTTCCGGTTGAGGAAGCCGTGTCTGGTCCATGTCCGGTCAAAGCTTGTCTTGAGCATCATATTCTCAGCCAGGGTCATTTCCCCAACCATGGCGTCCCTGTACCGGTCCACAGGCACATAGCCGATTCCAAGACCGATCCGTTCCCTGACCGAGGTGCCCGTGATATCCTTTCCTTTAAGGAATACGCTTCCTTCCGTAACGGGAAGGGCGCCGCAGATGACCTCGCACAGTTCCTCCTGCCCATTGCCGCTGACCCCGGCCACGCCAAAGATTTCCCCCTCCATGATCTGGAAGGAAAGGTTATCCAGCACCGGCATGGCGCCCTTCTGCTTCACGGTCACGTTCCTAAGCTCCAGGCATACATTTTTTCTGTTGCCGTCCTCTTCCTCTTCCCGCTTTGCAACCACCATCTCCTTGCCCATCATAAGCCTTGCCAGTTCCACCTCATTGGTTTCCTTGGCCGTCAGGTTCCCTGTAAGCCTTCCATTCCTCATGACAATGATCCGGTCCGCCACTTCCATGACTTCCTTCATCTTGTGGGTTATGAAAATCACGGAATTACCCTTTGCCGTGTATTCCTTTACAAACTGCATCAGGGTTTCCGATTCCTGGGGGGTGAGGACAGCCGTAGGCTCATCCATGATAAGAAGGCTGGTCTTCAGATAAAGGGCCTTTAATATCTCCACCTTCTGCTGTACGCCGACCGCCAGGTCCGCAATCTTTACATCCACAGGGATATCAAAGCCATACTGCCCTGCCAGCTCCTCCACTTCTTTCCTGCATCGGTCATAATCAATGACGCCGTGTACATTGCCCAGTATGATGTTTTCCGTCACCGTATGTGCATTTACCAGGGAAAAATGCTGCTGGATCATGGAAATGCCCAGGGCCATGGCGTCCTTTGGGGAGCCTATCTTCTGTTCCTTTCCATCCATGAATATCTGCCCTTCATCCGCCTTATAAAGGCCGTACAGAATCTTCATGACCGTGCTCTTCCCCGCCCCGTTTTCCCCTAACAGGGCCAGAACCTCCCCCCTTTGTATGGAGAAGGAAATGTCTTTGTTGGCCACTACCCTGGCGAAATATTTTGATACATTCCTCAACTCAAAAAACGGTGTATCCACAAGCGTCATCCTCCTTTAATCCATTGGTGCGCGGCCCGCGGCAGCTGCCGCACCGCTATAAAACCGCACCGTTATAAAACCGCACCGCTGTAAAACCGCGCTGGTATAAAACATTGCTGATATAAAACCACACCCAAAAGGCTGCTGCATCCAAAACCATTCCTGCAGCAGCCCTTTCATATCTACCATATTATTTTTCAAACATTGCCTGCAGATCTACTTTCCCATCCTTGAAATCCTTCAGTCCCTGGTCAACCGCAGCCTTCACCTCATCGGTGATGTTGTCCGTGTATACAGGTACGAAGATATCCTCATTGATGCCGGCCTCATGGACCATGTTGCCTGAAAGCTTTCCTTCCATGTACTGCCCGATTGCCCATACATAGAAGTTCTTGAAATCAAAGTTTACGGAAGCCACCACCGTGTTTGGGTCAATGGTGGTCTGGTCGCTGGAAAAGCCGATGAACTTGGCTCCCTTTGCCTTGGCTGCCTCAATACATCCCAGTCCCACTTCGTTGGCATATACAAACAGTGTATCCGCGCCGTTGTCAATCATCTGCTCAGCCATCTGTTTGCCCAGGGCCACATCATCCCATGTATTGGCGTAAGCCCTTGTTGCCTTTGCGCCGGAGATGCCTCTCTCCTCTGCGATTTTAACCGCGTTTTTCTCATATACATCCATCAGATGCTCCATCGGCTCATTGGGGAAGCCGCCGATGGTTGCGAAGTTTCCGTTCTCTGTCACGTATCCCGCGATAATGGATGCCACATAGCTGGCTTCATATTCCTTCGGGAAAATAGGGGCCACATTGTCGCCGTCGCACTTGGAACCATTCACGGCGCAGAAGGTGGTGTCCGGATAGTTAGGGGCCACGGCCGCAACTGCCTCGTCAAACTGGGAACCAGCCGCCATGATCAGGTCATATCCCCGCTCCGCATATTCCCGGAATGTGGATTCATAGTCAGAGGCCTGAACATTCTCAACGTATTCCATCTTGGTGCCCAGTGTCTCATTACATGCAACCAGGCCCGCATAGTTGGTTGCGTTCCAGCTCTGGTCATTGATTGGTCCCGGAAGGATCAGTACAATCTTATAATCCGCCGCGCTTTTGCCGTCTGCTGCGGGCGCAGCTGCCTCAGCCGCCTTGGTATCAGCTTCCTTGCCATCCCCCGCAGGCGCCGCCGCCTCAGTGGCTGCCTTTGTCTCAGCTGGTTTGCCGGAACTGCAGCCGCCCAGTGCCGCCGTACTTATCACCATGGATGCTGCCAATAATAACGCGCCTAATCTTTTCTTCATAATTACAGTCCTCCTTTTTACTTGTCTGTCAACGGTCTTACGTGTACGAATTTCTTATAGCAATAGTATATCAGCGGCCTATGTGTCCCACAATTCTGTGAGATTACTATTTACTCCAAAATATTACGGAATTTGTTGGTATTGTCCAATAAAATAAAGACTGGATATGATTTTTCGTCATATTTCCAGCCTTTTTCATGATTCCGCAAAATCCTTTTATCTCTTATTACGGTATTCCAGGGGTGTCATCCCATACATTTTCTTAAAAGTGCTGCTGAAATACTTGGCCTCCTTGTACCCCACCATCTCAGCCACATCCGATACTTTATACTCCACATGGTTCAGATAGTTCCTGGCCTTCATCATCCTGTACTCAGTCACATACTCCATCAGGTTCTTACCCGTATGGCGTTTAAAAAGCTCGCACAGATAATTAGGGGAAAGATGCAGTTCTTCCGACATGTCCTTCAGCGTTATCCTTCCTCCGTAATGTACCTCCACATACTGGATGGCCTTTTGCACCAGCAGGTTTCCCACGCCGTCCCCGTCTGCCCCGGATCCGGCTTCCCCCTCCTGAGGCGGCTGCTTCTTATCCGGCGCATCCCCTGCGCCCTGCTTCAGCTCCTTCTCGATGCCCTCAAGCACCGCAACCAGTTCCCTTGGATTGGTGGGTTTCAGCAGATACCTGGTCACTCCCAGTTCAATGGCTTTCTGGGCATATGCAAAATTACTGTGTCCGCTCAGGATCACGATATGTATGTCCTGGTTCCTCTCCCTTATCTGCCGGATCAGTTCCAGGCCGGACACCTCCGGCATCTTGATATCCGTCACAATCACATCCGCCTCATTGTCATAGAGTGCGGTCAGGGCCGAAAGGGCGTCCTCAAACACTCCGGTAACCTGCCATCCATCCCTGGCCCCCAGGAGTTTCAAAAGGCCGTTCCTGATCTTCGGCTCATCATCCACAATCATCAATTTCACGTTTCAATGTTCCTCCCCTCTCCCAATACACGGCTTATCCGGCCAGGTCTGGTCCTTTATGCCCTGCCCGGCCTGATGTCCAACCTGATATCTGTCCCGATGTTCAACCTGATATCTGTCCCGATGTCCGGCCTGATATCTGTCCTGATGTCCGGCCTGATATCTGTCCTGATGTCTAGCCTGATGTCTAGCCTGATATCTGTCCCGAGTTTTCTTTTGGTATCCTCAGATGTATGGACGTCCCTTTTCCATACACACTTTCAATCCGGATGCGGTACTGCTCCCCATAGTGAAGCCGGATGCGCCTGTCCACATTGCGAAGTCCGATTCCGGTGTGTCCTTCCTTCTCCAGGTCCGGCAGTTCCTCCTTCAGGTGGTTCAGCTGTTCCGGCGTCATCCCTATCCCGTCGTCCTCCACTGTAACCAGTATCTCGTCCCCCGCATCCCTTATGAGGATGCTTACCTTTCCCTTCTGCTTGCGCGGCTCTATGCCGTGGGTGATTGCATTTTCCACCATGGGCTGCAGTATCAGCTTGGGTACCTTCTCCTGGCGCAGCCTGTCATCCACCTGCACCTGGTACTCCAGCTTGTCCTCCAGGCGGTTTTTCTGTATTTTCAAATAGCTTATCACATATTCCACTTCCCTGTCCAGAGGCACAAAGGCGTTCTCGTCCTCGATGCAGTAGCGCATCAGGCTGCCCAGGGAAATGATGATGTCGCTGATATCATACTCCTCCCTGTCAATGAGCATCCAGTTCACTGAATCCAGGGTATTGTACAGGAAATGGGGGTTGATCTGCGCCTGCAGCGCCTGTACCTCCGCATTCTTCTGCGCAATCTTCTCCTGGTAGACCTGGCGGATCAGGGTATTGATCTTGTCCACCATGTAGTTAAAGGAATCTGTCAGTTCCCCAATCTCATCCTTCCTCCTGTTTGGCACACGCACCGTGAAATCCCCTTCCTGCACCTGGCTCATGGCTACGCAAAGGCGTTTGATGGGCCTTGCCATGGCATAGACCAGCACCGCGATCACCAGGGCAATCCCAATGGTGCACATCATCACCACCAGCCAGATTGCGCTGCTTAAATCCTTGGCCTGGGGGAACAGGCCTTCTGCCGGGATTGCGGAATAGGACTTCCAGCCAGTGACCCCGTTGTACTGGCCGCAGACATAATATTCCTTCCCCCTCCACTCCAGGTCAAAGCGGCGGATCCCCCGCTCAAACCTGTCGTCAATCTCCTCCTGCCATCCCTTGTCCACCTTGGGGTTGCTGCATATGACCTCCCCCTTCTGGTCCACGATAAAAAGATACTGGTACTGGAACAGCCCCTGGTTGCCCAGCAGCAGGTTGCTGAACATATCCGGATCCAGCTCAATGACCATGATACCCAGCACCCGTTCCTGGCGTTCATCCATAATGGCCCTGGCGACCGTCACCACCTGGCGTTCCTGCTCCGGACCTGCAATCAGGGCAGGCATGATTCCCGCCCACACGGCCTTATTGTGCCTGTCCCCTACCGCGTCATAATATTCGGCCAGCATTTCCCCTGACAGGTCCCCTGGACTTACCCGGCCGTTTTCCCCCGTGGTATATAAAATCCCGGACTGGCTGATAATGGAAATGTCCATCTGCTCGCCAATGGATTTAATGAGGCTGGAGCAATAGTCATCCAGGTAGGTCCTGCGGATGCTCCTCTCCCCCTGGTCCCATCCCGTCAGGCAGGCGCCCCGCACCAGTTCGCTGTCCGCCGCGTTATCCAGCACCTCCATGATATAGCGCACCTTCACATTGATGTTGATATCAATGCGGTTAATGGTATCCGACATCTCCTGTTTCTTGTTCTTCACCACGATATCCCTGCTGTGGAAATAGGAAAATCCTCCAATGAGGGCGCCCTCAATCATGACCGTCACGATAAATACCAGCGTAAGCTTTAAGCGGAATGACATATGTCCCATAACCCGTTCCTCCGGATACTGTTCATTTGATACTGCAGCATGCAGTTCCTCCATCCTATTATAGCAGAGATAGGCGCCGGATTCATTAGGAAGAAATAATACCTCCAGATCTGCACCCACACCTGTATCCATACCTGCATCCACACCCGCATCCATACCCGCATCCACACCTGCACCCACACCCGCATCCATAACTAAACCAAAAATCCCCCGGACATCCGCAATGTCCGGGGGAAGCATATCATTCATATCAATCCTGTAACCTATCCTTATCCCAATCAATACACCAATCCTAATGCCCGGCGGGAAATATCAGCTCCTGTATCCATCTCCGGGATGATTCCAGCGGTTTTCCTGGGTATCGTCAGAAGCAGGATACCTGCCGGATGTACTGTCTCCAGGGGTATGGTCAGCAGAAGGACCGTCAGCCGGGAAATTCCCTGCATCCTGTCCGGCTGTATCCTGGCTGCCTTCAACCGGATCCTGCCCGGCCCCATTCCCGCCTACAGACGCCTGTTCCTGCGCCCTGTACTCACGACCTGTATCTTCATCCTCTGGCATTTCCCCAGCACGATTTCCTGACTCTCCTTTGGACCTATCCTCCGGCTTATCCCCAGCCTTGTCTTCCGCCTTCTCCTCCGGCTCCGGTATTCCCTTTACCTTGCGGAAAATCTGCATGAATTCCTTACCTGTAATGGTTTCCTTCTCAATGAGGAATGCCGCAATCTGGTCCATGGCATCCTTATTATCGCTCAGCAGGCTGATTGCCTCGTTATAGGAATCCTTAAGTATCTTCATGACTTCCTTGTCAATCTCCGCCGCCGTGGAATCACCGCAGTTTAATACATTGCGCCCGGTCAGGTACTGGTTCTCCTGTGATTCCAGCCCCATGAGGCCGAACTTCTCAGACATGCCGTACTGGGTTACCATGGCCCTTGCCAGATTGGTGGCCTGCTGGATATCATTGGCCGCTCCGGTGGTGACTGTCTCAAACACAATCTCCTCTGCCGCCCGTCCGGCCATCAGCTCAACCAGCCTTGCCTGGAGTTCCTTCTTGGTATTCAGGTACTTCTCCTCCTCGGGCACGTTCATCACATAGCCCAAAGCGCCCATGGTCCTTGGCACGATGGTAATCTTCTGTACCGGCTCCGAGTGCTTCTGAAGGGCGCTTACAAGGGCGTGGCCCACCTCATGGTAAGATACGATGCGGCGTTCCTCCTTGCTCATGATCCTGTCCTTCTTCTCCTTACCTACCAGCACAACCTCCACTGCCTCGAACAGGTCCTTCTGGGACACGGCGCTGCGTCCATGCTTAACCGCATTGATGGCTGCCTCATTCATCATGTTGGCCAGGTCGGCGCCCACGGCGCCCGAGGTAGCCAGGGCAATATCCTTAAAGTCCACGCTCTCATCCAGAAGCACATCCTTGGAATGTACCTTGAGGATGTTGATACGTCCATTGAGGTCAGGCTTATCCACTATGACACGCCTGTCAAAACGTCCGGGACGGAGCAGGGCCGGGTCCAGGATTTCCGGACGGTTGGTTGCGCCCAGTACCAGAAGTCCCTTGGTGGAATCAAAACCATCCATCTCGGAAAGGAGCTGGTTCAGTGTCTGCTCACGCTCATCATTGCCGCCCATACGGCTGTCACGGCTGCGTCCAATGGCATCAATCTCGTCGATGAAAATGATACAGGGCGCATTCTCCGTTGCATTCTTAAACAGGTCACGGACACGGGAGGCGCCCACACCCACGAACATTTCCACAAAGTCGGAACCGGACAGGGAGTAGAACGGCACATGGGCCTCGCCTGCCACTGCCTTTGCAAGCAGGGTCTTACCGGTTCCCGGAGGTCCCACAAGCAGGGCGCCCTTTGGAAGCTTTGCGCCTATCTTGGTATATTTGCCGGGATTGTGCAGGAAATCCACAATCTCGGTCAGGGATTCCTTGGCCTCGTCCTCCCCGGCCACGTCTTTGAAGGTGACGCCGGTCTCCTTCTGCACGTACATCTTGGCGTTGCTCTTGCCCACGCCCATGATTCCCCCGCCGCCCATGCGCTTCATGGTGAAATTCATGAGGAACAGCAGGAACAGGAATGGGACCGCATAATTGAGGAGTACCAGCAGAAGGGTATTGGCGTCCTTGTTTTCCTGATGTGTCTCCACATTATTATCCAGGAAACGGTCCACGAACTTATAATCCCCCGGCACCTTCACCACATAGTAATCCAGATCCTGGGAATACTTCGTATTATCCTTCTTTGGCACGACTGTAATCTCGGTGCCGCCTATCTTGATGGATTCCACTTCGCCGCCGTCCACCATCTTGACAAATTCATTGTAGGACAGCTCCTGGCGCTTTTTGGAATTCAGGTAGGAGTTCATCCAGCTCACCAGTCCAAATGTAAGCAGTGCAGCAATCAGCAGCATGGTGATGGTCTGCCAGTTGCTCTTCATATTCGGATCTTGTTTGTTATTATTATCCATATTGTACAGATTCTCCCTCTGAATGGGCCTATCTATCATTTACCAACAAAAACCCATTCTCTACCATTATAGTGTCAGTCTCCCCATAAATCAAGAAAAGAACAATTAATTTTCTTAAATTTTTACAAAAACTCCTAGATTTATTTTACATGCCGATGTATAATGTATCAGTTATTTTTTTGATACTATCAACACAGACGTCACACAAACCAAAAAGGAGGTATCCCCACATGCCAGTCAAGTACGTATTTGTTACCGGCGGCGTTGTATCCGGCCTTGGAAAAGGCATTACGGCAGCGTCCCTGGGCCGGCTTTTGAAAGCCAGAGGCTACAAGGTAACCATGCAGAAGTTCGACCCCTACATCAACATTGACCCCGGCACCATGAACCCTGTCCAGCACGGAGAAGTGTTCGTGACAGATGACGGCGCCGAAACAGACCTGGACCTTGGCCACTACGAGCGCTTCATCGATGAAAGCCTTACCAGGAATTCCAATGTGACCACGGGAAAGGTCTACTGGACCGTTCTGCACAAAGAGCGCCGCGGAGACTTCGGCGGCGGCACCGTTCAGGTAATCCCCCATATTACCAACGAAATCAAGAGCCGCTTCCACCGCAACTATTCCGAGACAGAAACCGAAATCGCCATCATCGAGGTGGGCGGAACCGTGGGCGACATTGAAAGCCAGCCTTTCCTTGAAGCCATCCGCCAGTTCCAGCATGAAGCAGGCCCCGGCAACACCTGCATCATCCATGTGACCCTGATTCCTTATCTGAAAGCTTCTGAGGAGCTTAAGACGAAGCCCACCCAGGCCAGCGTCAAGGACCTTCAGGGAATGGGCATCCAGCCCGACATCCTTGTCTGCCGCTCTGAAAAACCTCTGGACAAGGGCATCAAGGACAAGATTGCCCTGTTCTGTAACGTTCCCCCCCACCACGTCCTCCAGAATCTGGATGTGGACGTGCTTTATGAAGTTCCCCTTGTCATGGAAAATGAACACCTTGCCCAGTCAGCCTGCGAATGCCTGAACCTGCCATGTCCCGAACCCGACCTGACCGAATGGAAGGATATGATTGACGCATGGAAACACCCGGAAACAGAAGTAACCGTTGCCCTGGTAGGCAAATACATCCAGCTTCACGACGCTTATATTTCCGTGGTTGAGGCCTTGAAGCACGGCGGCGTTGCCAATCATGCCAAGGTCAATATCAAATGGGTTGACTCAGAACAGGTCACCGGTGAAAATGCTCCCCGGCTCTTTGGGGATGTAAAGGGAATCCTGGTGCCCGGCGGATTCGGCGACCGCGGCATTGACGGTAAGATATACGCCATCCAGTATGCCCGCGAACATGGGATTCCATTCCTTGGACTCTGCCTCGGCATGCAGCTTTCCATCGTGGAGTATGCCCGCAATGTAATCGGATTCAAGGACGCCCACAGCGTTGAGCTGGATCCTTCCACCACCCACCCGGTCATCCACCTGATGCCGGAACAGGATGGCATCGAGGACATCGGCGGCACCTTAAGGCTTGGTTCCTACCCATGTGTTCTGGACAGATCCTCAAGGGCATATGAACTTTACCAGGATGAAACCATCCATGAACGCCACAGGCACCGTTACGAAGTAAACAATGATTACCGCGGCCTGCTTACCCAGAACGGCATGAAGCTATCCGGCCTTTCCCCGGACGGACGCATCGTGGAAATGATTGAAATCCCATCCCATCCATGGTTCATCGCCACTCAGGCCCACCCTGAACTCAAATCCAGGCCCAACCGTCCCCATCCGCTGTTCAGGGGATTCATAGAAGCCGCCCTGAAAGCATGATCAGATTCATGAATGGTTCGATAAATGCATGATCAGATAAACGCGCCATGACAGACAGGCCGGAACAGCGGACAGGCAGCCCTCACACCGGCTGCCTGTATCTTCCCCTTACTCCATGCCAATCATATATTTTCCAGTATAACCTTACTCCCGCTGCACAAACTATCCCTAAACACAAAGCGGAGGTAATACCATGAATGAACCAGAAAACAAAGCACAGGAAAAAGATCCCTTTGACATAGACATCCAGGCCTGTTCCACCATGGACTGCACCGGCCTGATTCCCTCTTTGCCCCAGGACGAGGCGGAGCAGGAGGCATATGAGGACCTTTATCCCTATATAACAATGGCAGTAAAGGATGAAGGGGATGCGGAGGGATGAATCCCGGATGCACCCATCCGCAAGGGATAATAAAGGGATACTATGGGAATGCGGAAACCCAGGAGCTTCTGCACGGAATCATGGTATCCCAAGACCTTATCATATACGTTAAGGGGAAAAGCACCCTGGCCTAAATAACAGGCCTGGATACTTTTCCCCTTATTTTTTAATGATTGAGTTAATGATTGAGTCAGACCGTATATCAGCCATGCATGAAGCGGCTGAGGAATTCCTGGGTCTGCCTGTCCTTAGGCGCTCCGAATATCTGTTCCGGTACCCCTTCTTCCACGATGACTCCCCCGGCCATGAATACCACATGGCTGGATACGTCCCTGGCAAATGCCATCTCGTGGGTTACGATAATCATGGTCAGGCCTTCTCCGGCCAGCTTGCGCATGACCTCCAGGACCTCCCCCACCATCTGGGGATCCAGGGCCGAGGTCGGCTCGTCAAAGAGAAGTACCTCCGGCTCCATTGCAAGGGCCCTTGCAATGGCTACCCTCTGCTTCTGCCCGCCGGAAAGCTGTCTTGGCTTGGCATTGATATATGGCGCCATCCCCACCTTTTCCAGATAGTACATGGCGTTCTTCTGGGCTTCCGGTTTATTCTTTTTCAGGACCTTGGTCTGTCCTATCATACAGTTTTCAAGTACCGTCATGTTGTTAAACAGGTTAAAGCTCTGGAATACCATCCCCACCTTGGAGCGGTACTGGGGCGCATTCACCTTCTTGTCCGCAATGTTGGTGCCGTGGTAGACAATCTCCCCTGTGGTCGGTGTCTCCAGCAGGTTCAGGCACCGCAAAAGCGTGGACTTTCCGGAACCGGATGCCCCGATGATACAGGTAACATCCCCGCTGCTGACTGAAAAATCAATATCCTTAAGAACCAGGTTGGTGCCAAAGGTCTTGCTCAAATGACGGATTTCTAAAATATTATCACCCTTCATCCCGCATCCTCCTTATTCTTGGCCTTATCATCCGGGAAACGGTACATGCCGCTGGTATACGCCAGGGTATCCGTGGTGGCCAGGTCGAAGTTGTCCGCCCCGTCCATCCGGTTCTCCCACCAGCGAAGGATTCTGGAGCAGGTAAATGTCATGATGAAGTACATGATCATGGTAATGGTATATGTCTCAAAGTTCATATAAAGAGCTCCTGCAGCAGCCTTTGTCTTGTACAGCAGCTCCGTGACACCGATGACGGAAAGCACGCAGCTGTCCTTAATATTGATGATCAGGTTATTGCCGATCTGGGGCATGATGTTGCGCAGGGCCTGCGGCAGGATTACATATATCATGGTCTGCACATGGGTCATCCCGATGGACTTGGCGCCCTCGGTCTGGCCCGGGTCAATGGAAAGGATCCCGCCCCTTACCGTCTCTGCCATATATGCGCCCGTATTGATGGAGAGGATGAAATTAGCAGCTCCCCACATGGACATATCAATGCCTAACAGAGGCAGAAGCCCGAAGTAGATGAACATGGCCTGGGCCATCATGGGCGTTCCGCGGAAAAATTCCACATAGGCGTTGAGAATCAGCTTTATGATCCAAAGCAGTACCCTCTTAACCGGATTGTCTCCCTTTGCGCTGGGTATGGTCTGCACGATACCAACGGCAAAACCGATGATACAGCCCACCAATGTACCAACCAGGGCAATCCTCATGCTGACGCCGGCGCCCTGCAGCATTGACATACCATATTTATTGAATACGACCATTACACGGCCGAAAAAGTCTGTAGGCATATCCTTTCTCCTTACTGTCCCTTCGTACTTTGTTGATTAATTAGCTAATGGCTGTACAGAGATTGCCTCATCCATCATACTGGAGAAGTCATCCTTTGTCATCTTGGTAAGTACGCTGTTGATTGCTTCCTGTAACTCAGTATTGCCCTTCTTTAAGGAAATACCGATGTTGATATCTTCTTCCGTCACCTGGAAATCATCTGCGCCGCCGCCAAACTCAAGCATCCTGAAGTTGGGGTATGCAACCAGCGCGCCCTTGCCTGTGGGCTGGTCTGTCACCACCAGGTCGCATTTGTCAGCGTTCAGGGACATCAGCATGTCAGGTGCGCTTGCAGTGGCTGCCAGTACATTGGCTCCCTCAATCTGAGGCAGGCATGTATTGTACCAGATGGTGCTCTGCTGGGAGGTACAGGTAGCGCCAGCCAGGTCGGCAACGCTCTTTGCATCCGCGTACTTGCTGCCTTCCTTTACCAGGGTAACAATGGTTGCGTAGTAATATGGCTCGGTAAAATCAACTGCCTGAAGACGCTCGGAGGTGATGGACTGTCCGGCAATGACACAGTCAACCTTGCCTGTCGTGACGGCCGGAATCAGGGAATCCCAATCCAGACGGACGATTTCCAGGTCATATCCCAGTTCCTCGCAGATTTTCTTTGCCATCATGACGTCGTATCCGTATGCGAACTCATTGCTGTCGGCAATGGGTACAGCGCCGTTGGCGTCATCGGGCTGTGTCCAGTTATATGGCGCATAGGCGCACTCCATGGCAACCCTTAAGGTCTTCTTCTCACCGGATGCTTCTGCTGCCCCGGCGTCACTTTCACCGGATGCCTCGGTTGCTGCTGCTTTGTCATCCTGTGCCTGGGTTGCTGCCGCAGTGGTATCTGCCGTACCGCTTCCGCCGCATGCGGTCAGGGAACCTGCTGCCAGGACGCCTGCCAGAACCATGCCTAATACTTTCTTCGCATTCATTTTCATAATAATCTCTCCTCTTTGATTGAAACTATGTCGGTATGGCTGTCTAAGAAAAAAGCCACACCCATCCACACAGGTATGACTCCAATGTCATCTGATGACCGGCAATCTCTTAAACAGTTTAACCTTGCCCTATTATCCCTCGCACACTTTATTTTCTTAAATAAATGTGCCTAACGTGCTAAGTATAGCATAACTCGTCCTGATTTCCAATACCTATTTATGCTTTTTTATGCGTAAAAACAGTATAAATATTTGTAAAAACAGCCACTAATCCACCAATTTGGATTTGTGGCTGCTGAAAATCAGTTCTTCTGCCCTTCATTCCCTTGTGCTGCCGCGGAAGCTGCCTGGGCCCTTTCCTTCATCAAATCATCCATCTTCTGGAGGAACTGCGCGTCCGGCCCGATCTCATTGCCGTCCTCATCCACCTCCACTGCAAACAGGAAGGTCCTGGCATCATTAATCTCATAGCTGCAGGTCACCAGGGTATAAACCGTCTTAGCCGGATATGTAACGTCCTCTGCAAAGGAACAGGGCTTAATCATCTCATGCACAAACGCGTCAAAGGATTCCTGGGATTTGAACCGTGTCTTGCGCACAATGGGCTGTGCCTCGCCGTAATAGCAGGCAACCGCCTTAAGCCTGATCTCACGGTCCGGCGTGTAGATGCTGAAATACTGGTGTTCCTTAAAATATTCCTCATCCTTATAATGAATCACATCCTTGAACATGCTTCCATTCTTCATGTTATGTCCGTACAGGATGTTGTTGCGGCCCACAAAATCCCCCTGGCTTTCAAAATCCAGGTAAATGGCCCCGCCCACGCTCTCTTTCCCATAAAAATCATGGTTCAGATAAAAATCATTGTCCGTTCCCTGGACAATGGGGTAATCAATATTGGTATCCGGTACCTTTATCCAGCCTATGGTATCCGGGTTCTCCTCCATCAGATTCTCAAAATTAATGGGGGAAACATATGGTTCTGTCTCAGGCTCTGTCTCCTCCGGCGCTTCGGGCGCCTCCGTCTCCACGGGTGCGGTTGTCTCCCTGGCAAGTTCTGCCAGCCGTTCGTACTCCTCCTGTGCCCGTTTATCCTCCAGGTAGCTGTGAAGGCTTAAGCCTCCGCTGACCAGCATGACTGCCGCCAGCAGGAGGATGATGATCCTGCGTACCCTGCTTCTGCCCTTGTTCTGCTCCATCTATCCCTGTCTGTCCTTTCCAGTTCTGTCCATGTCATGTATCACGCCAATACCGCTGCCGTCACTTCCGGTCCTTCCTCTTCCCATCCCTCGCTGTAAATCACTGCATCCTGCATCAGGAGAAGCATCTCCAGGAAGCTGCGGAAGCTTACCTGACAGCGTTTTTCCTTCCAGCATATGGTTCCCTGCCAGGTGGAATTCCGCTTGAAGAGTATGCGGACCACGAATGTGGCAGGACCAAAATTACCTGTATTGACAGTCACGGTCCTGGGTACAATCAGATTCTCTTCCTCTGCCCCAACAGGCAGGGGGTTAAGCATATATCCAATCTCTTCCCTCAAATCGAACTCATTGCAGAAATCCATCCTCTTTTCCACTGCCGGATGGGAGACATCCCCGCTCATGACAAAGTCCTCATAATTGCGTACAACCACTTCGCACATCTTCTTGCCAAGGCCAAAGGGGTTCTCCCCGCCATTGTCCCCAAGGGTCCTGCTGAAATACTCCATCAGTTCCAGGAAGCTTAAAAAGGAAAATGTCTTCCCATCTTTTAAATCCCTGATATCTCCCTGCCATGTGGCGTGGAACCGGTACTTTACGTGAAGCCTGAATTGCCCCAGCCTTCCCTCTGTCCGTCCTTCTTTTTCCCCTGGCCCGTCAGATATATCCCTGCTTTTGGCAGACAGGGATCTTTTATGGAAAATCCTTTGCTCCACACTATTCATCGGATAGTGCAGTCTGTCAAACATGCTTTCTAATATTAATGCCATTTCAGAAAGGCTGCGAAACCGCAGTCCATGATCCAGGCTGTCATGATAAACCTGTCCTCTCAACAGGCGTCCGTCAAAACTATCTATGCTTATGGTATAATATTTGTGTGACTCCTGCAGTGCTCCTGTTCGCGAAACAGACATATATTCACCTACTTTTCTATGAAATGTTAGAAAACGCCCCATTTATCCTGTCACCAGTATAACAGTGGCCGGTTACATTTTGGTTACAAAACTTCCTTTTCCTAAAACTTTTTTTGATTTTTTTTCTGGACATTTCCATTATTGATTAGTATACTAAAGTGTAGTACTCTGTAATGCAAAGGAGAATCGCCATGATAACATCAGCTTCAGAAGAAAAGCCCACAATCCATGTCAATACCCTGGGCGGTTTCTCAATAAAGGTTGGTGATAAAGAGATAACCGACAACAGCAATCAGTCTAAGAAGCCCTGGTGCCTTTTAGAGTATCTTGTTGTGTTCCAAAAAAAGGACATCAGTCCCAATGAACTGATAAATATCATATGGTCAGACGACCCAGGAGTCAATCCCGGCGGCGCATTAAAGACACTGATGTTCCGTTCCCGTAAGCTCCTTGAACCACTGGGGCTTCCTCCCCAGAAGCTGCTGGTACAGCAGAGAGGTTCCTATGCTTGGACCCAGGAATACCCTACGGTTCTGGACATTGACCAGTTTGAGTCCATCTGTACCCGGGCAATCAGCCAGCCCCACAACGGGGATGACATCCTTAAGCTCTGCCTTGAGGGCCTGTCCATTTACAAAGGTGATTTCCTTCCAAAATCAGAATATGAATCCTGGGTCATCCCAATCAGCACGTATTACCACTCTCTTTATCAGAAGCTGGTGTATAAGACAGTGGACCTGCTGCTGGAGAGGGAGGACTTTTCACAGATTACCTCCATCTGCCAGGCCGCAGTTGGAATCGAACCGTTTGATGAAGAATTCCATTACTATCTGGTATACTCCCTGTACAAGGACGGACACACCAGCCAGGCCATTGAAGAATACAACCATACCATGGATTTATTCTACAATGAATTCTCCATCTCCCCATCGGATCATTTTAAGAATTTATATAAAACCATCCGCAGCAAGGAACAGGGCATCAACACCAACCTGGATTCCATCCAGGAAACGCTGCGGGAAGAGGCTTCAGGCGGGGCATTCTACTGTGAATACCCGGTATTCCACGACCTGTTCCAGCTGGAACGCAGGGCCATAGAACGGACAGGTGATTCCATCTATCTTTGCCTTCTTACGGTCAGCGACCTGGATGGACATGTGCCTAAGCTCGCCATACTCAACAAAGCCATGGAACATCTCAACTATGCCATACGCAATTCCCTCCGGTGCAGCGATGTGTACACGCGTTACAGCATCAGCCAGTACATTGTCCTGCTTCCAACGGTCACTGCCGAGAAGGGTGAGATGGTATTAAAGCGGATAACCTCTAATTTCCGTAAGCAATACAACAGGAAGGACCTGCGTGTGGAATTTAAACTCCAGCCGGTCCTGCCATGGGAACGCAGTTCCGAGTCTGCGATTCCACTGTAACCATGGCATTCATATCAAGGTAATATATAAAAGCTGCGGACATTGGTTGCCGCAGCTTTTATAATGATGATTCCTTATGCCTTTGCCTTTCCGTAAAACATCTTATTCAGACTCTTCATCACATACCGGTATGCCGGTATCAGGAACAGGTCCGCCGCAATCCACGCCACCGGATTGGCAATACAGACTGCCAGGTAGCCAAACACAGGTACCAGGCAGAAGCCCACAAAGGAACGGGCCGCCATCTCACATACACCTGCCAGGATTGCCAGCCTTGGATACCCAAGGCCCTGTATCATGAAGCGCACCACATTGACCCCCAGAAGCGGTATGAAGAACAGGCTGTTGGCAATCAGGAACCACTGTGTGTTCCTGAGTATCTCCGTCTCACCTGGGTCCACGAACATCAGGGCAACCCATTCCCCCATGAAGTAGAGTACTGCAAATGCCACCACCGCATAGACACAGCCTATGAGCGTTCCTGCTTTCAGGCCTTTATCAATACGGTCCAGCTTCCTTGCCCCCACGTTCTGGCCTCCGTAGGTTGCCATGGTGGAACCCAGGGCGTCAAAGGGACAGCAGAAGAACATGCTGATCTTACTGCCCGCGGTCACCGAGGCCACTGCCATGGAGCCAAGGGAATTAACAGAGGTCTGCAGGATCACGCTTCCGATTGCCGTGATGGAATACTGGAGTCCCATGGGTATTCCCATGTTGCACAGTATCTTCATATAATGGCGGTCGGGCTTCCACTCCTCCTCATCCATCTTAAGGATCGTGAACTTCCTGCGCATGTAGACAAGGCACAGGATTCCTGATATGGCCTGGGCCGTTATGGTGGCCCACCCGGCCCCCGCCACGCCCATGTCCAGTACCAGGATGGTAAACAGATCCAGAGCCACGTTCACCACCGATGAAAATACAAGGAATATAAGCGGGGTCGTACTGTCCCCCAGGGAGCGTATGGTACAGGACAGCAGGTTATACAGATACGTTGCAGGGATTCCCAGGAAGATCACGAATATGTAGCTGTAAGCCCCCTCGATGATATCCTCCGGCGTCTGCATCAGGACCAGGATGTCACGGCAGAAAAAGCAGACAACAACCGTCATGACAACTGCAAATATGGCTGCCAGCCATCCGCTGTTTGCCACGAACTTCCTGAGCGCCTTCATGTTCTTTTCCCCGAACTTCTGTGCCACGGGAATGGCAAACCCGCTGCATACCCCCAGACAGAACCCGATGATCATGAAATTAATGGAACCGGTAGAGCCGACTGCCGCCAGGGCCTTCACCCCCAGGAACTTTCCCACGATAATGGTGTCAGCCATATTGTACAGCTGCTGGAACAGAAGTCCGAACAGCATGGGGATGAAAAACCCCAGTATCAGTTTTACAGGCGACCCTTCCGTCATGTCCTTTGTCGCACTCTTGGCCATATCTTATCCTCTCTGCTTCTATGAATTCATCTGATTAATTTACCCTGTTTGCATTTATTTTGCAAGTAGAAAATAATCAGGATTTTATGGGCAGAGCATACATTTTTAACAATTATCCCAGAAGACCGCCGCTACTCGTAACAGAGTACCGGCATCCCCTTATAAACCAGCCCGTAAAGCTCCTTTGCCTTGGCCGGGGGCAGGTTGATACATCCGTGGCTTCCGCTTGTCTGGTAGATGGCTCCTCCGAACTTGCTCCTCCAGTTGGCGTCATGGAGGCCGATTCCTCCGTTAAAGGGCATCCAGTAATCCACATGGCTCTCGTATTCATAGGTGCCGTCCGCTTTCTTGGCTCCCCTGAGTATCCGGTCCATCTCCTTATAGGTCAGGCTGTAGATTCCCGCAGGCGTGTTGTAATTCTTGGCAATGTTCCCTGTGACACAGGGCGCTTCCCACACCAGGTTCCCTTCCTGGAACATGTACACATGCTGCCCGGTCAGGTCGATTTCCACATATGTGGTCCCCCAGTCAGGCGCTGTGCGGCTGGCGGCCGAGGCGGCATATACCGGTTCCCTGTCCTGCTCCCCCTCTGCAAGTCCTGCCTGGATCAGCTGGGTCAGGGCAGCGCTCTCCCCCGCCACATCCAGCCTCCATCCGTAAGGTCCGGTGATTTCCACGTCCCGGCCTCCCGCTGTATGGAATGTCCTGGCGGTCCCTGCCGTATCGTACTTTCCTGCCAGGCCGGCAACAAATGCCACCACCTTCTCCTGGTCCAGGATTGCCGTGGTTCCCTGGCTTCCTGTAATCCAGCTGCAGATAGTCTCTCCTGTAAGAGGTTCCTTCACATCCCCGAACACATAATTGATGGTTGCGTTCCTGTACCGGTTCATGGTGTCGCACAGGGCTTTCAGCTCCCCGCTGTCTTCCCGCACATTGACCTGGTAATAGCATCCGGCCTGGTCCACGTCCACGGATGCCTGTCCCGCCTTTACCGCTGCCTCAATCACGCTTATGGTCTTAGCCTCATCCACATTATTACCCTGCACCGAAGGGATGATGGTAAAGGGCTTCCCTTCCTCATACGCAGAGATGCGGGCATCCATTGTCACCGTGATACCGGAACCGCTTATAAGGGATAATGCCTTTATCCTTGCCGTCAGGGCCTCCGCGTCATAGGCCGCCGTCATGTCCATGGTATGGGAGTTGTCCGTGGACGGACCCGAATTGCGGCCCGATGCATTCTGGGCATCCAGGATGGCCTGAAGCCCTTCGGGAACCGTTACCTTGTACCCGATGTCCGTACCCTTGATTGTTTCCTCTGAACCCCCGCGTCTGCGGATGGTTAATGTATATTCGCCATCATAAAAACCTTCTATCCTGGTTTTTGCCTCATCTGTTGTAAGACCGCCGATTCCCACGCCGTTCACCCTGGTGCCGGGCACGAATCTGGATGTATCAGCATCCTGGTCTGCAAGGGATGTCACTGCAAATGCAGCTGCAAGGGCCGCTGCTGCCAAAGCCGTCACGAACATCCTGCCAATGGTTCTTCCTTTTTCTGATTTCTGCATAAATTAAACCCCAATCTTACTTCTTTTTCCAGAATTACCCCATTGGGGCATTCTGCCTTCTTAACATAACAACCTTTTAGCATAATTTCAACCGGTTAATGGAAAATGTAAGAATTAATTAATGATAGGTTAGGATTTACATAAGGAGAAAGTAAAGGGGGGATGGCGTCCTGCATCAAAGCAGGAATCCATCCCCGTCTTTTGTCCTCTTAATCAATCACTTCAACACTCTCAATAACCGGCTGGTTTTCCCTTGCCACGGTACCGTTGTTATCCTCTACCTTGGTGTCCCCGCAGATTGCATCCACTACCTCCATGCCCTCTGTCACATAACCGAAGCATGCGTATTCCCCGTCCAGGAACGTGCTGTCCTCATGTACAATAAAGAACTGGGAACTGGCGCTGTCCTTTATCTGCGAGCGGGCCATGGATATGGCTCCCCTTGTGTGGGATAAGGGGTTCTCCACGCCGTTGCTGGCAAACTCCCCCTTGATTTCCTCATCGGATCCGCCTAATCCGTTTCCCAGGGGATCGCCGCCCTGAATCATGAAACCGTCAATGATGCGGTGGAAGGTAAGGCCGTCATAAAAGCCTTCCTTGGCCAGCTTCAGGTAATTCGCCACTGTAATCGGCGCCTTGTCCCCGTCCAGTGTTACGGATATGGTCCCATAATCCCTGACCGTGATTTTCACATGATGCTCTCCGGCCGCTGCCTCCAGGTCTTCAGGTGAGATCCAGCTGTCCCCTGCCTGTCCTTCTGTGCCTGTGGTCTCTTCACTGCCCGCCTGTTCCTTTGTTTCCGTCTTCGTATCCGTCTTTGTTTGCTCCTTCGTATCTGCCTCTGTCCGGCTTTCCTTCTCCGCTTTTGTGGTCTGAGCCACCGCATCACTGCTGCCTGACCTGCCGCCGCATCCGGCCAGCATGGAAACCGCCAGCATGGCTGTCACACATACGCACATCCATTTTTTCATCATAACTGCTCCTCTTTCATCTGGAACCGTATATCACCGCCATAAGCCGCATGTCCCGGCACATCCCGGGCCTGTTTTCCAACACGCCCTGCAGTGGAAGGTTCCTGGTATTAAGCATGAACTGCCAGAGCATATTGTAACATCCAAACCTTGTCCACGTAAAGGACTTTATAGAATTATCACATTTTCATCACATTTACCGTTCCCGTATCCTTTGAGGATACCTTGTGGCACACATAGGTGAGCGCCATGGTGGCCGCCATGTCCGGCAATGTGTTCCCCACCGGTGTATCCACCTGCATCAAAAGCCGGTAGAGGATGAATCCGGCCAGCCATATAAGCAGGTTCCTGACGCAATAGGCGTCCCTGCTGCAGTCCTTGCCAAGCAGGAAATAGTCGGTTATCTGGATGGCAATCATGGGCGCGAACACGGATCCTATCAGATAGAGGAAGCCCGTGATATTGTCCATGGGAAATGTGACGGCCGCCGCGGTACCCACCACCGTCACTGCCACTGCCGCCCATTTTTCCTTTATGGCGGAAGAGATGGATACACTGGATACCCCGGCTGAATATGCGTCCAGGAATGTGGTGGTAACCGTGGACAGCACCACAATCAGAAGTCCAGTAAGGCCCAGTCCCGCCTTTACCAGGATGACGGAAATATCATACTCCCCTGTATGGATGGCCGCCCCCATACCGATTACGTACATGAAAATGCTTACGATACCATACACCGCCGCGCTGGCCGCCGTGGCGGCAAAGGGCTTTTCAGCCTCCCTGGTATAATCGCTGATCAAAGGGAACCAGGACAGGGGCATTGCCACGGACAGCTCCACGGCGGCCCCGAAGCTCATGGTCCCGTCTGATATGCCAACCGCCGCGCCATGGCCTGCGAATATGACACGGCACAGGATAAGGGTGAGGATGAAAAGCGCCCCCATGGCTATTACGTTGATTTTCCCCAGGTTCTGGATTCCAATCAATATCCATATGAGGATCAGGCCGCCGATGACCAGGCACCAGACCCAACGGCCCGCCCCATAGATGCCTCCTGCCGCCAGGGCGCCGTCGTATATCATGATGGAGGTCCATCCCACCAGCTGAAGCACATTAAGCAGCACAAACAGAAGGCTCCCCCGCTCCCCAAAACTCATCTTCACGGTTTCCATGGCGCTCTTTCCCGTATACCCGCCAATGAGGCCCGCCAGGAACAGAAGGGCGCAGCCAATCACATGTCCCAGTATGATGGCTGCCAGCCCCCTGCCAAATCCCAGGGGCGCAAGATATGTACCTGTCAGTATCTCCGCAATGGACACCCCGGCCCCGAACCAGATTAAGCCATTGCTGAATACAGAAGTCTTTTTTCCGCTCATATCCCCGCCTCCTTAATATTCGCCACGGATGGCAAATGCATGGTTCATGGGACCGCTTCCCTTTCCCAGGTCAAGCATCGCAGCCAGGGCGCCGGACAGGTATGCCTTGGCCCGTTCCACGGCCAGGTCCATGGGCATCCCCTTTGCCAGGTTGGAGGCAATGGCGCTGGAAAGGGTACATCCGGTTCCATGGGTGTTGGGATTGTTAATCCGCTTTCCGTAAAACCACTTAGCCTGCCCGTCCATGTACAGCAGGTCATTGGCATCGTTCTGCTGATGGCCTCCCTTGCACAGCACGGCGCATCCGCACCTGTCCCCGATGAGGCGGGCCGCCTGTTCCATATCTTCGGGGGAGTTTATCTTCATCCCTGACAGGATTTCCGCCTCCGGCACATTGGGGGTCAGAAGGTCCGCCATGGGGATCAGCCTGTCCTTAAGGACAGTAACCGCTTCCCCGTCAATGAGCCTGGAACCGCTGGTGGCTGCCATGACCGGATCCACCACAATATGGGACGCATGATAGAAGGCCAGCTTTCCCGCAATCATCTCAATCAGTCCTGCCGAGGAAACCATTCCGATTTTTACTGCATCCGGGAAGATATCCGTAAAAATATCATCCAGCTGCTCCCCAAGAAATTCAGGTGATACTTCCATTATTCCTGTTACGCCGGTTGTGTTCTGCGCAGTAAGGGCCGTGATTGCGCTCATGCCGTAAACCCCATGGGCTGTCATGGTCTTTAAATCTGCCTGGATGCCGGCGCCTCCGCTGGAATCACTTCCTGCGATTGTTAATGCTGTGTACATAGTCATTCTCCTTTTCGCATTAATTTTCTTAGGCGGCAGAAGGTGGTGCCCCCAATCTGCCGCCGGGCCATAAAGTAACTGAAACGGATACCGGCCTCGTGCAGGCGCGCCAAAACGGCGGTACACCAAAACAGGTGCACCGCCGGCATATAATCCCTATGGTCCCTACGTTGGCATTATCCAAATCAGGTAATGGGTCTAGGCATGAACAGCCTACTCTCAGCCCACTTAAGTGAGCTCCCCGTTGTCTATTTACAAATCCTATTATAACTCGTAATCAGGAAAAAGCAATCTGTTTTTCCATCCCGCCATGATGGCCGCTGCAATCCTTATCCCGGCCTTTGGCCAGCTATCTTATCATCCTGTCCACGATTTTAACCATGGCGGTAAATGTGGCGCCGTCATAATCCATGTCGAATTCGTCCCCCGGGTGGTTTAATATCCTGCGTATGCTGAGGATTCCAAGGCCGCCGTCCTTTTTGCTGGAAAGGATCCTGCCGCCGCTCTGCTTTATCTGGCCGTCATAGGAATTTTCCACCATCATCATCAGGTGGTCCTCCATCCATCTGGCCTGGATGCGGACGAACCGTTCCGTTTCCAGACGCCTGCATGCCTCGAAGGCATTTTCCAGAAGGTTTCCGATGACAATGCACAGTGTCAGGTCATCCACCGGGACATGGGCCGACAGGTCCATCCTGGCTTCGAAATCAATCCGGCCCTGCCTGGCCCTTGCTGCATATTCCTGAAGCAGGCCGTTGACAGCCTGGTTCTGGCAGAATACCATGTCGGCCGCGCGGTCCAGCTCCTCCTTCAGGTTCTGAAGATACCGTTCCTGCTCCTCCTTGCCCATGTTCTGCAGCGCATGGATGTGATGGCGGAAATCATGCTTGATGATGCGGACCTGTTCGATATAATCCAGTGTCTGGTTATAGTGCTCCCTCTGCTTGCCGATGAGCTGCCTTGCAAACTGCAGTTCCTCCTCCGTCTTCCTGCGGCATATGATTCCCAGGGTATTGCCCAGGATCATCACATAGAGTACCAGGATCATGGCGCAAAGGGCAAGGAAGAACAGGATGTCCTCTATCCCCCTGATTGCCAGGGACCTGGGCGAGAATATGGTGTTGGTGCCGATGAACAGGACGAGCAGGGATACGGACGGATACGTAAGCAGCAGGGAACAGGAACGTTTAGAGAGCTGTGCAAAAAGGCGCTGCACCGTATCCTTAAGAAAGTAACGGACAAACAGGCAGAATCCGGCTGCAGAGACCAGGGACACTACCACGGAAATCTGCCCATAGGTCAGGCTGACCCGGTTAAGCAGCAGCCAGGCCGCGAATTCATTCAGGGACGTGGACAGCACTGCAAAGAGCCAGGCGGATATGTAGAGGAATGCTTTTTCCAGCAGGCCGCCCTGGAAGAAGATAAGCAGCACAAGAAAAAACAGGCAGGAAAACACACCCTGAAATACAAAAAACACCTGCGGCCTGATATGGAACAGGGACTGCATGGATACCATGATGACCCACAGATAGGCGGAAACGGCCGCGATATTTTCCCGGTTCCTGTGTTTTGGCTCCAGACATACAAAGATGGGCATCATGCGCACGGCCATGTTGATCAGGTTCAGGATAATCGTACATGCATTGTCGTTCATAGGAACCTCATTTCAGCCTGTGATGGTAATATGCATTCTTGCTCTGCTTGTAAAAGTTCCTGGATATGGGAATCATCTGGCCGTCCTTCATATAGAAGCAGGAATCCTCCAGCCGTTCCACCTGTTCCAGGTTGACCAGATAGCTCTGGTGGCAGCGCAGGAACCCCGGGTATCCCCCCAGTTCCTCCTGCAGTTCGGTCAGCTTCTGGTGGATGGAAATCACTTCCCCGTCCGTAAGGGTTACAAAGACCCGGTGAAGCCGGTTCTCAAACCATGCAATCCGTTCCAGCTTAAGCTGCAGGGGCACGCGGTTATGTACCACGGATATACAGGCGTCATCCCCGCCCAGGCGCTGCTTTACCACCCGCTCCATGGTGGCCTCAAAGTCCTTTTTCCCCACGGGCTTCAGGATGAACCCGGCTGCATTGACACTGTAGCCATCCACCGCCGCTTCCAGGGACGAGGTGATGAGGACCACCGGGCTGCTCCCTTTTCCCAGACGGGCAGCTGTCTCAATGCCGTTAAGCCCAGGCATCATCACATCCAGCAGATACAGGTCATACTGCTTCCCGGATTCCAGCAGTCCGGTCCCGTTCCCATATGTATCAATCTGTACTTCCCTGCCGCGTTCCCTGAAAAAAGCAGATGTATACCCCACGACCAGGGCGCATTCTTCCTTTGTATCATCGCAGACAGCAATCTTAAGCATCCTTCATCCCCCTCCGCCTATGGAACCAGGCGCCTGTCCGTAATATCCCCCGTACATTTCCTTCTATTTTATGGTGATTCCTCCCATAAGTCAAGTTCTGGCGGAAATGTCATATTTGGTATATTTTCTGCAGAAATGGTCATTAAGTACACAACGGGTTTATGGTACACTTATTGTAAGAAAATTATTACAGGAGGGATTTTATGGGTACAAACATCATTGTAACAATCATTGTAATCGTCTACCTGCTTTTCATGCTGTGGATCGGATGGTATTCATCCACCAAGATTTCCACCAACACCGACTTCATGGTGGCCGGACGCCGCCTTGGACCGCTTCTCATGGCAGGCACCCTGGCAGCCACTGAAATCGGCGGCGGAAGCTCCCTGGGCGTTGTTCAGAACGGTATGTCCGGCTATGGACTCAGCGCTTCCTGGTACATCACCACCATGGGCATTGCATTCATCATCTTAAGTTTCATTGCCCCCAAGTTCCGGGCAGCCACCGTTAAGACGGTTCCTGAGTATTTCCGCAGACGCTACGGCAAGTCCTGCGGCATCATCACAGCCATCATCATGCTGCTGCCCCTGGTGGGTCTTACAGCCGGACAGTTCATTGCATCCGCAGTCATCCTGTCCACCATGTTAAACATTGATTACCAGGTAGCCGTCATCATCGTTGCCGTGGTGGTTACCATCTACTCCATCATGGGCGGCCTCTGGAGCGTCACGCTGACAGACTTTGTCCAGGTATTCCTGATTGTGATCGGCATGATCATCGCTGTTCCGTTTGCCATGAATTATGCAGGCGGCTGGGGACAGATATCCGCCAACATCCCGGCAGGCACCCTGAACCTGTTTGAGGGATATGACCTGTTCGGGATCATTTCCCTGGTCATCATGTACACGGCCACCTTCTCCGTGGGCCAGGAAGCGGTGTCGCGCTTCTATGCCGCAAGGGATGAAAAGGCTGCCAAGGGCGGTGCATGGCTGGCCGCGCTGGTGAACTTCATCTATGCGTTCATACCGACCATCCTGGGTATCATTACCCTGGCATTAATCAATATGGGCAAGTTCAGTTCCGACCAGTTTGCCGCCGTTGGCGCGCGTTACGCCCTTCCGGTACTTGCCATCAATACCATGCCCGCCATCATCTGCGGCCTGCTGTTTGCCGGAATTATTTCCGCAACCATGTCCAGTTCCGACTCCGACCTGTTAGGCGCAGGCTCCATTTTCGCCAATGACATCTACAAGGCCGTGTTAAAACCGGATGCATCCAGCCAGTCCGTCATGAGGGTGACCAAGATTGTCATGTGCCTGGTGGGTGTGGCATCCATGCTCATCGCCCTGTTCAACACACAGAGCATCGTATCCATCCTGATGTTCTGCTTTACCCTGAGGGCCGCCGGTTCCTTCTTCCCATATGTAATGGGACACTACTGGAAAAAGGCTTCCACCGCAGGAACCATTGCTTCCCTGATTGCGGGAACCATCGTGGTTGTATACCTGGAACATGTATCCAAGGGAATGCTGTTCGGTATCAAATTCAGCCAGCCCATCATCCCGGGCCTTGTGGCGGCATTCATCTGCTTCATCATCTTCTCCTACGCCATGCCGCCGAAGGTTGAATCCACGGAACTGGCGCCGGAAGAGGATGACTGATAGGAAATAACGTATCATATAAACAAGAACAGACCCGGCTCCGTCCCACCCTTTGAAGGTTTGGGACAGCGCCGGGTCTGTCATGTTTATCCGGGGACGGACGGTCATGGTCCCACCGTGACCGGTACCCCCAGGTTACAGTATTCCCATAATATATCCATCACGTCGTTGGTGACGGCAATACATCCTGCCGTACCGCCCCCCTGCTCGCCATGTATCATGATGGCCCCGCCTAAGGGCGTATCCCAGGGCGGCTGCTCTCCTGCCTTGTTGGCATCCACGATTGCCTTGTACTGCTCCTCGTTAATCAGCCCGTCGGCCAGGCCCCGCTCTGCGTCGTCGATGTTGGGATAGGATAGCCCCAGGGACAGATAGTACTGGCTCTGGTCATTCTTCGTGCACACGTAGAACTTGCCGGAAGGAGTTATCTCATCCCCCTGCTGCACCTTGTCCCCTGTTGCGGACTCCCTTCCAATCTGGGCCGGCCAGCTTCCGATGGTGGAATTATAACGGCTCAGGGTGACCGTGCTTCCCTTTTTGCTTACATAGATACTGATACCGTTCACGGACGGCCTATAGACTGCCCCCGGTCCTGTCTGCCCAGCCATGGCGCTTACAGGGCCTGATACCGCCAGGGTCAGTGATAAAAGCCCAAGCCCGAGGCATTTACGGATGTTCCTCATGTCTATTCTCCTTACAACCATTTTTTACCTGACGCCATTATACCATATGGACCCGGAAATGGAATGCAAGTAATAAAATCGAAAGGAAATCCTAAGCATTTATTTCCTCCCCGTATCCCAGTAACGGAAGCACATCCATGGGGTAGTCCAGGATGACCAGCGCAGCCTCCTTATCCAGATAGTGTTCCTGTTTGTGGATGATCACGATATTGCGTCCTGTAAAATACTCAATATACTGCCGGAATACCTCGGAGGCCAGGGTGGTTCCCAGAAGCAGCAGGGTATCCGCCTTTGTTATCTCAACCGTGGTCTTGGTCATATTCTGGCTGTCCACCATCTCCCCAATCAGGGAAATCATGGGCCTCACAGGGATATTGCAGGATGGGCAGATCGGCACGCGCCTGGCCTGCGCTATATATGTAACCGGATATTTCTTCTTGCACCTTGGGCACTGGTTCTGGTAAATGCTTCCGTGAAGGTTAATGACATGACGGCATCCTCCCCTTCTTGGCTTGTCATAGATGTTGCTGTCTATGACGCACTGAAGCTTCCCCGCCCGCTCCATGGCGGCCAGGGCCGGGCCGGATGCCGTATCCCTTGGGGCGTTATGGAGCATTTCCTTTTTATAAAACTCAAAGAACTGTTCCGGACGCGTGTTGTAAAATGCGCTGGAATACATTTCCTCCACACCATAGCCATAACGGTTTTCAATGTCATATGCCTTATCCTGCTTCTTGATTCCTATAAATCCTCCCTCTTCCATCATGCCGGAACCACAGAGCGCTACCGTATAGTTGCTGTCATCCAGGATCTTCCTCAGCTGTTCTATCTTCCCGTTCATAGTGATACCTCCCTTTAGTCCCTCTCCCGGCAGTGCCGGAAGGTTAACCATTGTCATGTATTATCACTATTATATATTTTTTTCCAGATTATTACCACATTTTTCCGCTTATTTTTCTAACTATTATGATTGTTTTTCCATATTTTCTTTCTTTTCCACATGGGAATAGAGCAATACGCCCCCAATGGTAACCGCTCCCCCTGCTATCTGGAGGGGGGCCGGGACCTCCCCAAACACGAACAGGGCAATCACGGCCGCCACCGCCGGTTCACACAGCTTGGAGGCTGACACAAAGGACGGGGACAGGAACTTCAGGCACCAGCTGAATATACTGTGGCCCAAAAGGGTGGAGCAGACGCTGAGAAGCAGTCCCACGATCACGGACCGCGCCCCGTAGCCGGTAAATGCAAGCCCGCTGGCAGCCGTGGCAATCCCCAATGCCAAGGCGCAGAACACATAGACGATATAGGTGTATACGGTAGTCGACATATGCCCCCTTGCCTGACGTCCAATCAAGGTGTACACGGCGCAGAACACAGCCGCGGCCAGGGCCAGCATGTCGCCCAGCAGATGATTCCCGCCCGCCGAGTAATCGGAAAAGGCAATCAGCAGGCTTCCTCCCACCGTGACAAAGATGCTTCCTGCCGCTGCCAGGGAAATCCTTCCCTTCAGGAACAGGCAGTAGCCGATTGCCACCCAGATGACCTCGGTGCACACAATGGCAGTGGAACTGGCCACGGAGGTCTTGTTCAGGGACTTAAACCACGTGGTAAAATGCATGGCCAGGAACAGTCCGCTTAAGGCGCACAAAAGCACGGACTTCCTGTCCGTCCCCATGAGTTCGCGCCTGGACTCCCCCCGTCCAAAGACAACCGGCGTCATCAGGACCACGGTCCACATCAGACGGTAAAAGGCCGTTACCACGGAGGGGGCCTGGGAATATTTAACAAAAATAGCCGATAATGAGATACCGGCTATTCCAATTACAATCATGATTAACGGATGTTTTTCTAAGAATTTCATCTTGGGTACCTTTGCCTTTGCTGGTTTATCCACGTTATTCTACCACAGGAACCAGGCCGCGTCCAGACCCTGTCTTATCCTATTCCTCTTTATCCGCCCGGATCAGCCTGCGGACCGCTTCAACGGCCACCTTGATGGCTGCCTCCGTATCATGGACAATGGGGTTATCCAGCCCGGCAGCCTGGCGCTCCTGGTTACCCACTACCAGGAAATCAGAACCGCAGCGCACCCTCAGATGGCTGGCAGCAACGAACAGGGCCGCGGATTCCATCTCCGAAGCCTTACACCCCAGGCGCTTCCATGCCTCCCATTTGTTCAGCAGTTCATAACTTACAGGCATGCGCTGGGGCTCATGCTGCCCGTAAAATGCATCCTTGCACTGTACCACGCCCGCATGATAGGTATATCCCAGGGCTTTTGCCGCAGAAACCAGGGCATTGGTCACTTCCAGGTCCGCAACCGCCGGGAACTCGATGGGCGCATATTCCCTGCTGGTGCCTTCCATGCGGATGGCTCCCGTGGCAACCACAATATCACCGCCCTTTACATCCATCTCCATTCCGCCGCAGGTCCCTACCCGGATGAATGTATGGGCGCCGCAAAGCACCAGTTCTTCCATGGCAATGGAGGCAGACGGGCCGCCGATTCCGGTGGAGGTCACGCTCACCATCTCACCGTCCAGATATCCGGTGTATGTAATGTACTCCCTGCTGTCGGCAACCAGCCTGGCATCGTCAAAGTGGCTGGCTATCCTGGCACAGCGCTTGGGATCCCCGGGCATGATGACATACTTGCCCACATCCCCTTTCCTGATCTGTAAATGATACTGTAAACCCTCTTCACCTGAATAATTCTGCATGATATTCCTTCCTCTCTTTCCCTTTGCTTTTCATCCCAGCCGGTCTTTTCAACTTGTATATGTATAATATCATTTTACTTGTCTATTTTATAGTTGGTATTTTATACAATCATTTCAGACGGTTTTTGTACATTTTCACAAGTATCTCGCGGTTATATTTGGATTTTACTTGTTATCATTCATGGTTTTACTTTTATACAACTAGACATGTCTATTTTATTGACAAAAAAACGTTATGGACTTATGATGTTTGATAAGAACCTGTATACTTTATTAGACAGGCAGACAGGAGATGACAGCCCCATGGAACAGGATGAGGTAAGTGGGAAGGTAAAGAAATTAAAGCATGTAAAAGTATATAACCGTCTGTATTCCATGATACAGGACGGAGTCTATCCCCCGGGCAGCCAGCTTCCCTCTGAACCGGAACTGGCACAGCAGATGGATGTGAGCCGCATGACCCTGCGCAGGGCCCTGGCCCTTCTTCAGGAAGACGATCTGGTCATCAATATAAGGGGAAAAGGGAATTTCATCAATGAGACGGACCCGGATGCGGCCCTTCCCGGCATGGAAATCATCCAGCATCCGGTCCTTGGGGCATTGGCCGGTACAATCAGCGAAACGGAACTGGAATTCCGCATCGAGCCGCCCACGGAACCAATCATCCAGTGCCTGAAACGCAGGACCCCCGTGGTCGTGATTGCCGACCGCTGGTACAAGCAGGCGGGAAAAGCCTGCGCTTACAGCCTGAGCTTTGTGCCGGTTGAGGTGATTTCTGAAAAACAGATTGATTTAAACGGCAAGGAGGATTTATTCCAGTATCTGGAACATGACTCCTACCAGGATGCCGGCCGCAGTACCTGCCAGTTTTCCTATACCACCACAGGTAATTTTACCGCCACCAAATACCTGCTGTCCCAGCACCCTTCCTTTATCCTGATACAGGAAACCCTGTACGACAAAAACCACCGGGTCCTGGTATCCAGTAAGCACTATATCCCGGTGGAACTGTTTAAGATGCAGATTAGCAGCGGTGCCGGACACGGCCCGGACAGCGAATGAAAACAGACTGCCCCGGTGTGCAGGGGACACGGATCCTCCTGTACACCGGGGACATCATACATCCAGGTTATTCTTCACAGCAAATACAGCCAGCTGGGTCCTGTCCTTCAGCTTCAGCTTCTCCAGGAGACGGGATATATTGTTGCGCACGGTCCCCTCTGCCAGGAACAGCCCTGCCGCTATCTCCCTGTTATCCATGCCCTGGGCAACCAGGCGCATGATATCCATCTCCCTGGGCGTTAAGTCCAGGTCAGCTTTGGCCCCCGGCAATGCCATCTGACGGCGCATGCCCTCAAACACGCTTCCGCCGAACACGCGGATTCCCGCGCATACAGCCTTCACGGACTGTATGACCTTGTCATCCTCCATCTCCTTAAGGATATATCCGTCCGCCCCGCCCTGCACGGCGGCGTCCACGGTTTCCCTGTCGTCAAAGGTGGTAAGCACCAGCACCCGTATGTCCGGGAAATCCGCCTTAATCCTGGTAATCCCATAGCTCCCGTCATACTGGGGCATGCGCATGTCCATCAGCACCACGTCCGGCTTAAGCTTCCTGCACAGCTGCCACGCCTCCCTGCCATCCGCTGCCAGCCCTGCCACCTCTATCCCATCATCCTGCTCCAGGATGGCTTTAAGCCCCTGCCTCAATATCTGGATATCATCAGCAATCACTGCTTTTATCATACCGTATCCCCCTTATTCCCTTGTATTCATGCCGCGCCAAGCGGCAGCCGGATGTAAATCTGGAATCCTTCCCCATTGCCGGATATGATCCGGACAGTCCCCCCAGCCGCTTTTATCCTCTGGCGGATACCGCGCATCCCATTGCCTTCCTGTATCTCCCCGCATCCTGTCCCATTGTCAAAAATATACAGGTTCAGGCAGCCGCTGCCAAATTTAAGGATTACGTCCATGTGGGTGGCATGGGCATACTTGAGGCAGTTGGTGATGGCTTCACGCAGACACTCATATACAACCGGGGAAAGGTGGGAATATGCCTCCCTGTCCTCCCCCTGTATCTCCACCTCCACCTCAAACTCCTTCACGCTTTGGGCCAGCTGGTACACGCCCTGGGTTATCAGGCCATAGGACGAGGACTGCCTGAGATTGTTGATGGAACAGCGCAGTTCCCGGATGCCGTTGCCCGCCAGCTCCTGGGCCTGTCTCAGGTACTCCGGGATTCCGCTTTCATCCGTCCCGGCTGCCTTTCCGCCATTTTCATATTCAATGCGTATCAGCTTCAGCAGGGAATTTATCATGGTAAGGGTATGGCCCGTTGTATCATGGACCTCCTGGGCTATGCGGTTGCGCTCCTGTTCAATGGCCAGCTTCTGGTTGGACACAGCCAGTTCCTGCTCCTGCTCCAGAAGCTGGTAATATTTACCCACATCGGTAAACATCACTGCCCCGGCAATGTTTTTCCCCTTCCTGTCCCTGTAGGCATAACGCTTCACCTCCAGCTTCCGGCCGGACGGACCATCCCCCAGCGTCATGACCCGTTCCTGTCCCTCCCCTGTTTCCTCCGGGCTGATTCCATTTTCCCTCAATATCCCCCAAAGCGCATCCATGCCGTCCCCGGCCTTCAGTCCGAACCAGCCCATGGCCGCCCCATTGCAGTATGTAACCTTTTCCCTCCGGTTGTACACCACCACCCCCTCTGCAATGGAATCAAACATCCGGTCAAATGCCATGGTATTCACATCCAGGAAATCATACCGGAACACGGCCAGCAGCATCAGGATGCTGGACAGGGCAAATGCGGGCGGCGTCAGATCGAACCCGGATTTTACCAGGCCCGTCATATAGAGCAGGTTAAACCCAAGGGGCACTGCGGCTGATAAAAGAATGACCGCAATATGGGACAGGGCAACGGCATTTTTCCTGAATGCCGTCAGCACCACCGCCATCCCCGCCAGCACACAGGCATAGGTATAAATCATGTGGACATAAAAGACAGGCCCGTAAACCACCTGCCCCACCTCAAAGCTTGTATAAAACAGATGGTGGTATTCATTGGTCAGCAGGAAGGAATAGTTGAGCGCCCCAATGCCAAACAGCACGGCCTCCGCCAGACGGCCCAGCCTCCTTTTGCTGTAAAGGAAGGCAAACACCAGCCACGCAGGCCCGATAAAACTGATTCCCACATAGGAAATCACATAGGTCAGGTATTTTATCCCTCTGGTTACGGACAGGGACGTGAACAGCTGTGGTATACACCATATTATGATAAGGAACTGGCAGATGGCCAGGGCGCCGGTGGTCTTATTCTTATCTGCTTTTATCAGCAGCCATCCGGACGTGCAGAATGACAGGATGATGGCTGAGAGATATGCAATTTTCAGCAGGATATCCAACATAACAGAACCTCCCCGGAGAGCTTATTGCTTTCCGTTTTTCCTTTTTCTTTCTCCTGAAAACACATCAGGGAACAGAAAAACCTGTCCCCTTGATTATAGCCTTTATGTAACAATGTGTCAAAACAATACTGGTGGCAGGGTGTGTTTGAATGCTTATCCAGTGCTTTTTCAGTGCTTTTTCAGTGCTTTTTCAGTTCCGTGGATGCCGCGAAGATGATAAGCCCCAGACCGGCTGCCAGAAGATATACCCACCAGGACAGGCTGAGCCAGAATCCCTTGGTCATATACAGCGCTACCGTGACGATGATGATGCCGGAAATACGGAACCATCTTACACATTTCCTTACATGCGCCCACAGGAAGATTACCAGGCACACCGCTTCCAGGATCAGTGCATCGCCTACATTTCCCGTATAAAACGCGTCCAGTATCATGGCCCCCAGGCACAGACAGCAGATGGCTGTCTGAAACCAGGGAATGCACGCCTCGTCCTTCCATATACGGGCCAGGGACCAGCTAAACAACGCCGCCGGCGCCAGCTGTACCTCCAGCCGGATAAGGTCGGGCCACTGGATATACGGCTGTATCCAGAAGGCAAGGACTGCCAGGGCAGATGCAATGGTAAGCGAACCTTTCCTCAGCGGCTTCACCGCTGTATACTGAAGTACATAAAGCGCTGCCAGAACCGTATAGGCACATCTCCAGCCCCTTCCCGCGTCAAGGGCCAGGGAAACCAGGGGCAGGATGACCAGGATATGGAACCAGTCCACATCCCATGCAGCCGGGACATTTTCCCGCTGTCTGAGGATTGGCCTGTAATACCGGAACAGGATACTCGATATAAGGACCGCTGCCCCTGTAAAACCGCAGGCCTGGTTCCCTGTCCATCCGTACCTTAAGGCTGCTGCCAGAGGAAGCGGCAATACGGCGATGGCCGCCGCCAGGTGAAGCCACATATTCCCTCCCCTGTAAAACATGACATAGAATACTGCAAAGGATGCCAGACAGGGAACCAGGTTCCAGGCAGAAAGCCCGGGATTCCAATAAAATGCGGCCATCGTACAGAGGAACACGGCCAGTCCGGTCCCATCCCAGAACCATGTCCCGGCCTGGCTGCGGTCCCGGTAGCACATGACGGCGTATTCGGCCCCATATGCAAAGGTTACCCACATCATGACCGCCACCCTGTTATCGGTCAGGCTGCCGGCAAGGATATAGACGCCTGCCAGGGAATACAGACAGCTCCCCTTAACATACCATTCCTGCAGTTTCCCATCCTTTCTAAAGGACCAGATTAATAGATATACAGCCAACAGGATGAAGAACGGAAGGGGCTTTTGTCCATTTATCTGAAAAAGGATCTGTGCGGCCGTCCCTATTACCAGGATGGCCTCCCCGAACCTGTCGCGTCTGAGCACATCCCACACAGCCATGATCAGGATGTATGCAAATACAATCACATCATATCGCGGTTCAAATCCCGGAATCTGTGCCAAAGCCCTTCCCGCCGTCATGGTAAGTGCATAGAGGATGACCGGAATGATTTCGCGCAGGACTGGATACTGTCTGCCCCACCATGCCGTGACGGCTGCCAGAAGCAGGACCGCGGCAGATACCGCTGCCTGGGTTCCCAGGTCATGCCAGTACAGGGATTCAGCCAGAAGCATCAGCGTATCAATGGCAAGGACTGCTGTCAAGACACAGCCGCCCGCCTGGCTGCAAAGAGGGCTTCCCTTTTTCCGCTCAGCCAGGAACCATCCGCCAGTCAGGACCGCCCCTGCAAATATCTGATATACGGACTCAAAGGGGAAGCAGAGACCTGCATACTGGAAAAATGCCGCCATGGAAACGCTGTGAAGGACGCGCATCTCCATACGCCTGCCCCTCAGGGCTTTCAGTGATATGCCTGCTGTTGTCAGCCCCAATGCCAGGGTGCTCCATGGTGTTATCCGGACGATTCCCAATAAAGAAAAACCGGTTATGCCAGTCATCCATCCGGTTATTGCCGCTAATGCCATAAGGCCGCTGAATATCCAGAAATGAAGGTTTACAAAGAAACTGAATCCGGCTTCCATGAATTCCGGAAGTAAATATTTATCGGAAAGCCTTGCCGCGGCCCCATCCTGTCTTCTTCTGATTCCCTCGTCCCACAAAAGCAGCAGGAAGGAATAGTATACCATCGCGTTAAGGCAGCCCGCGTACCCCAGACCCAAGGCCCCCATAAGGAAGGTCATGCTGACCGTCATCCCCCAGAAACAGGACTGGGTATAAAGCCTGTCGCGGAACTTCCTGGTTCCTGCAAGCATGGCAATCTCCGTCACCATACTGCCAACCCAGAGTACCCGGTAACGGTTCTGCCCCTTAAGGATGAACTCCGGCCCTATGAGGCCGAAATATCCGGCAGCCAGGACGGTCAGGAAAAGAAATATGCTTCCAAGGATGTAAAATGCCTGGCTGGTCCTCTGAATCTTAAGGATTTTCCCAGCCAGCAGGCTGGAACCAAAGAACAGGCCCGAGAACCCCAATACCATGATCACCTTGCAGTAACTTGGAAGGACATGCCATGCCGTGGTGGCAAATATCAGCCCTGCCAGAACCACAAATATAACGCCGATAATCAGGGCCGCGGTTCCCTGATAGAAGTGGGAGTCCGCTTTGCGGATCCTGGCAGGGGAATCCGGCTTTGCGTTGGAAGATGTGGGGTCCATGACGGCCGCCGCTATCCCCGCAGGTACCTCCGTTACTTTCATGGCAGATGACATAGTACCTTCCATAGTCTCTTCCATAAGCCCTTCTATAGTCTCTTCCACAGGCCCTTCCACATACCTTTGCCCAGGCTTTTCCTCAGCCTCTTTCACGGCCCGCCTTCCATCATATCCCGGCACCAGCCATTCATCTGACGGTATTTCAGGTTCCGGTGGATTGGGGGACTCAGGTTCCGGCGGATTGGGGGACTCAGGTTCCGGCGGATTGGGGGACTCAGGTTCCAACAGATTAGGGGGCATTTCCCCTTCCATGGTCCTCTTCCTCTCAAAACCGTACAGCCTTTGGCGCTCCAGCTGGCAGGTCAGTTCCTGTATCCTCTTCTTATGACGCCCGTTGGTGACGGCGAGTCCGATTATGACACCGGCTTCTGCAAAAGGAGCCACCAGCCATATTAATAAAATCATGATTATCTCCATATCCATTCCCCTTTCATCAGATACTTCCTCTTCATGATTTTATTATAGATAAATATCCCAGCACTTCCCAGATGTCTGGCGTCATTATCAGAATGACATTTGTCACTGAAATTCCTATATCAGCGCCCCATAAGCCTGCCCAGCTGTCCTAATATCTCCTCATCCGGCACCAGGCTTACATACCCGCCCAGGCAGATGGAAGGTTTTGTCTTTCCATGGTAGTCGCTTCCGCATGTAAATATCAGCCCGTTCCTCCTGGCTGCGTCATAATAAAAGGCTGCCTGCTCCGGCGAATGGTAACTGCTGAAGGCCTCTATCCCGAACAGTCCCGTTTCAATGATCGGCTCCAGCAGCCCGCTGCGGCCCTTTAAGTTAACGCCCGGATGGGCCAGTACCGCGCATCCTTTATTTTTGTGGATAATATCAACCACCTGCTCCAAATCCGGATATTCCATCTCCACATAGCAGCATTTTCCCTGTGAATAGTAATCCCAGTAAAAATTCACATAGGGATTATCGGCCCGCTCCCCGCCCGGACGGTAAGGCCGCAGCATGGGATGGTCTGCGTATTCAGTTTTATCCAACAGTACTTCGGCGAACATTTCCCCGGTCCATATGTCCTTATTAAAATTGTTCTTTGCCAGTTCCTCCATCTCCTGTTCCGAAACCTGAAATCCCATCTTCCTTGTGGCCTGAAGCATCTGCCGCGATGCCACGGCCCCCTGGGCAGCTATATTATCCTCTATTTCAGCAAAATCCTGACTCTCATATCCTATTCCATATCCCAGCACGTGCAGGTTCACCCCACGGAACGTGCAGTCAATTTCGATTGCCGGAATATAGGTGATGCCTGCCTTTGCGGCTTCAAGCTCCCCCCGGGCATTGGCCCGCACCGAGTTATGGTCCGCTATGGCCATGACCTTTATGCCGCTGTCACTGCATTTCCTCACCAGTTCTTCCGGTGTAAACTCCCCGTCATCGCTGTAATAGCTGTGCATGTGTAAATCGATTGATTTTCCCAACATGGATCCTTCCCACCCTTTCTGTCATTATGATCATGAATCCGCCAAACACCAGCAGGCATAGCGGATACAGTCCAATACTGATACGCTCTCCCAGCAAGCCGAACAATGGCGGCATGAACGTGCTTCCCATATATGCACAGGCCATCTGCATCCCCATCATGGATTGCGAGTACTTTGTGCCGAAATTATCCGGTGTCTCATGAAGCAGGCTGGGATAAATAGGCGCGCAGCCAATTCCTATCATGACAAGGCCTGCCAGCACAGCCCCATCCCCAAAAGCCGCCAGCATCAGGACAGCCCCCGTGCATGCCGCCGCCTGACCGCACCGCACCATTTTCCTGTCCCCCATACGGTCTGTAACAAATCCGCATACCAGACGCCCTGCCGTAATCCCCAGATAAAAAAGGGAGGCCCATTTTGCTGCCGTCCCAGCCGGTATTCCTTTGTGAAGGACCATGTAACTGCTGGCCCATAGACCTGCCGTGGCCTCAAGGGAACAGTAACAGAAAAATGATGCCAGAACCGCCTTTGCCCCCGGAAGCCTCAATGCCTCTCCTATTCCTATCTTTTCTCCTGCGTCTGCGTTTTCTGCACTGGAGGCTCTTTTCGATTTCCACAGAGGCAGGGACAGGACAAGGACCGCCACCAGCACAACCTGTATGATTCCCACTGACATATAGCCTGAATCCCATCTCAGCCCTCTGGCAAGACACAATCCCATGATATAGGGGCCTGCGGTTGCCCCGATGCCCCAGAAGCAGTGCAGCCAGCTCATATGCCGCGATTTATAGTGCAGGGCCACAAAGTTATTTAACGCGGCGTCCACACTGCCTGCCCCTAATCCATAGGGAATTCCCCAGATACATAGCTGAAGGAAGGTACGGGAGGATGAAAAACCGAACAGGGCAGCCGCTGTCATGGCCACGCTCAGCGCGGTTACCGCCCCGGTCCCTATCCTTCTTATCAGCCGGTCGCTCAGGATACTGGATATGATGGTACCGCCTGCAATAATCATACTGATGATTCCTGCATAGGATACCGCTGCGTCCAATTCCCTGTACATGGACGGCCAGGCGGAACCCAGCAGCGCATCCGGAAGCCCAAGGCTGATAAAAGCCAGATAAATAATTACTAATAACAACTGAAACATTGTGTCCTCCTGAATCATAACCTTTTATTGAAAACCGCCGTCTTCTTAGAAGGAGGCTTTCAGTAAAAGGATACCGTCTTTCTTTCCTTGATTCAATTCAAATCTCGACTTATAATATAAGAAAAGCGACCAAACGGAGGTGTAACCATGGGATTACAGAAATGTGCCCTCAACCTGAACCGCATAGGCAAGGAGCTTCAGCCCCATGGGACGGCAAAATTCCCCTGTGCAGGTTATTCTGCCGTCTATACAGACAGGCCAGAGGATGTCATCCCCTGGCACTGGCATGAAGAGCTGGAAATCGTGTTTGTGGAAACCGGCGGCTTAAAGCTTCAGATTCCCGGAAAGACCTTTCATTTAGGGAAGGGGGAGGGATTTGTCATCAATTCCAACCTCCCTCATTTTGCAGCAGCGGAAAACTTCTGCGACCTGCATTCCCTGGTCTTCCATCCTGTTTTGATAACCGGCAACAAGGACTCTGTCTTTGCAGTCAGATATATGACGCCGCTGATTCACTGCAGTACATTTGACGGTTGTCCCTTAAGCCTGGCGGATGCATTTAACAGGGCGTTCCGGGCATTGAAGGAGGAGCGCACGGGATATGAATTCATTGTCAGGGAAAATCTGTCCCTGATCTGCCTTTCCCTTCATGAGCGCTATGCCCATGAGATTGACTCGGGTGAAACAGGGCTGGATCCGGACAGCAGGCGCATCCAGATTATGCTGGAGTTCATTCATGACAACTACCATGAGAATCTGGATCTGACACAGATTGCGCGGTCGGCAGACATCGGTGAACGGGAATGTCTGCGCTGCTTTAAACGCAGTATCCAGAATTCCCCCATGCAGTATCTGTTAAAATACAGGACCACCCAGGGCGCAGCCATGCTTCTTCAGGATCCCGGCAGCAGTGTCTCCGAAATAGCCGCCATGTGCGGATTTAACAGTTCCAGCAATTTCTCCCAGATGTTTAAACGTTTTTACAAATGTACCCCCAGGGAATACAGGAGGGATCATGGCAGGTAAGCCCCTTCCTGCAATGCAAAAGGTTCCGGCGTAGAATCAGCCGGAACCACTGCATCTCATCAGGCAAAGTCAGTTAAACTCCGGTCATGCCGGATCATATCTCCTCAGTCAAATCCTCACCTGAATCAGGGATTGCGATAAATCAAGCAAATGCCCTTTGTCGATTGCTTACTTATGATTCAGAGCTGCCTGGGTGGATGACAACCACGCAGGGCAATCCACTAAGTTATTAAATCCCATATCTTTCATCACTTAATTTGTACGTTTAAACTCTTCCCCAATGATTCAGCCACCTTCGAAAGGAAGTCCAAACTAGGATTATAATTACCGCTTTCAAGTCTGGATATATTGCTTTTCTGAGTCCCTACACGCCTGGCAAGCTCAGCCTGTGTCATATTCTGTTGTTTTCTGGCCACTATAATCTGTGCAATGGCCTCATAACGTGGCCGCAATTTCTCATATTCAAGTTTAAACTCTTCATCTTTAAGCATATCTTCTTTCATTTGCTCAAAAGAAATTCCTACTTTGCCCATTGTTTACACCTCCTTACATAATCTTCCATATACTTTCTTGCCCTGCCAATTTCTGTCTGTGGCGTCTTTATACTCTTTTTTATGAATCCATGCAATAAGATATACTTTTTATTATGATATGTAAAATAAAATATCCGAACTATATCATTGGAAAATTTCACCCGCAGTTCATACAGACCCTTATTCTTCTCACCTTTTATAGGTTTAACATATGGCTCACGTAATTCATTTCCCATATTCCGCAATAACTCAATATCACTAAAGGCTTTCGCTCTTAACTTGGGAGAAAGTGAGAGAGAAAATCCTGCATCGGCAACCGGATACTTTGGATAATGCCCGTAGATCTTATGATATTTCTCCATCAATGGTACAAAGCATTCCATGTCTGATGCGTATGGTTTTACATCAACTACCGCAATGTATTCATCGCAGACTGCGGTCTGAAGATTATATGCTGGAAGCAACTGGTCATTTCCCATGTAATCTCGTTCTATCCGCATAAAAGTGGCATCATGATCCGTTTTGGAATGACTGTTCCTTTCCTCCCCGCAGACTTCTATATGGTGCGCGTATGTTTTCAAACGCTCCAGATATCCCTGTAATTCCTGATACTGTTTTTGCTAAATGCTTTTTCTATGTCCACAGCCTGAAACAAAAGTGGATTCCTCCTGCTTTGTCCCCAGCTTGTACATTTCCAACAGTTCGGAAACATAATCGATGGCATACTCTTCGCGCTTCTCAAGTTTCACATTTAAATAGCCCAAAACTTCAAGGTTCATGGCATCGATCAGCGAGGATATCCTTTCAAAGACTTTTCCCCGGTTTTTGGTACATGATTTTTTCCATACCCAGGTATAGCGGTTCGCATTGGCCTCCATTTTAGTACCGTCGATATAGGTATGCTCCAAGTCGACATGGTCTTTTTCAAATATATATGTATTCACATCCCCAAAAACCTGTTCTATCGAATCCGTAAGTTCATTCCGGATAATGTTACCGAAAGTGGCTAAGGAAGGTGCTTTCATGCCGTCCAGAAGATACATATACCGGATATCATTACGGCAGAGTCTTTCGATGTTCCGCAGGGAACAGATCCCGTATTCCATAAAAGAAAAAAGTATCACTTTGAGGAGCTTGTGTTCATCACATCTTGGACGGCCTGTTCTGTAGCCTTTCTCTACAAAATATCTTGATAGGTCGATGTGATCCATCACTTCGCAGAAAGTGTATACCGGATCAGAAATATCAATTAATTTTTCGATTTCCAATGGTAATTTCAACTGACGTGGTGTATAATTATCATTGGTTTTATTAGTTAGTCGCATAATTAATTATACCAAAAAATCGCTGAAGTCTCACGACCTCAGCGATTTTTCTTTAGGGCTGTTTTTTTACAGCCCCTTCAACTCCCCTGCCCCTCAATCTTGAGGGGAGGGCTTGCTTCTTTCTTCTATCTGATTCATAATTATCCCATGAACATCTTACAAGAGATTTTTAAAGACAATTACGAAATCATGCAATATACCCTTTATCCCAGAGCTGTTGAAATGGAAAACATCTCCAAGATGATTCATTGTGGTGACCCTTCTTTTGGCGGCGCCATGTATGCCTGCCCTCACTGCGGTAACTTCAAGTTCGTTCCTTTTCGCTGCAAAAGCCGTTTCTGCCCCTCCTGCGGCGTCAAATACTTCCAGGAACGCTCTACTCAAATGGCTTTTCAACTAATACGATGCCCTCACCGCCATTGTGTCTTTACCATTGATGAAGGGTTACACCACTTTTTTCTGGAAGACCGCTCTCTTCTTGACTGCCTTTTCCAGGCTGTACGCAGTGTTGTCCTGCGTAAGTTCCATAACCTCAACAAATCGAAAAATTCTGTTCCCCGCATTGTCTGTGTCCTTCACACATTTGGGAGACCCCTGGAATGAATCCCACATATCCACTGCCTCATTACGGAAGGCGGGTTCTCTGATGACGGCTTTTGGCGTGTCGTCAAACATTTTAACTATACTCTATTAAGAAAGTCCTTCCAGACAGTACTTCTTAATCTTCTCGAATCCCGCATTGGACCTTCTTTCAAAAAAACAAAAGCTCTTATCTATCGTAAGGATAAAGATGGGTTTTATGTTTATACCAAACCTAATATTTGTGAGACGGATGCGGTTATCAAATATATCAGCCGCTATCTCGGACGCCCTGTCATCGCACTAAAACGGATTGATTCCTATGATAGCATCAACGTCACATTTCACTATAACCGGCACGAAGACAATGCCTTTATAAAAAAGACACTTCCTGCCAGCGATTTTATAAAGCTCCTGATTCAGCACATACCCGAAAAAACTTTAAAATGACACGTTACTATGGTCTCTATGCAAGGCACCGGGAAAAAGATGAAACACTTTGGAAAGCTGTCCCAAAAGCCAAGCACCGACTGATGAAAACCTTTGCTAAATGGCGCGAGGATATCCTTCTATCTTTCGGCTATGACCCACTCAAATGCACACAATGTAACCACGAAATACAGTTCGTAGAACTTTATTACAATCATCACCGTGTTTCTCTGGAAGAATTATATGAAAGGGCAATGGCAAAAGTAAAATGCCGTTCTGCTTGATTTTTCCACCTGCCTGTACCATACTTATCTTATTAACAGACAGGAGGCTTCCCATGGATTCAAAATTTTTAGAGGAACTGCGGCAAAAATATATTCAAAACCCGCCGGAAGGAATGACAGCCAAACTGGTCAGAACTATGTCTGTTTCTGATCTGCTTGATATGCATGAATTTCTTACGGAGGATGATGACCTGGATGACGATGAATTTGAAGAAGGATTTTATATTGACCTTTTTTAACCACCGTCTGTTTGCTTTGCCCGCATTTTGCGGGCTTTTTTATCAATTGGTCCGCCATTTGGCGAACTTTCCTATTATATAAATAAGTGTCTTCGACACTTCAACTCCCTTGCCCCTCAATCTTGAGGGGTGGGGTTGCTTTTTACTTCTATCTGATTCATAATTATCCCATGAACATCTTACAAGAGATTTTTAAAGACAATTATGAAATCATTCAATATACACTTCATCCCAGGGATGTTGAAATGGAAAACATCTCCAAGATGATTGATTGTGGTGACCCTTCTTTTGGCGGGGCCATGTATGCCTGCCCTCACTGTGGCAGCTTCAAGTTCGTTCCTTTTCGCTGCAAAAGCCGGTTCTGTCCTACCTGCGGGGTCAAATACTGCCAGGAACGCTCCACTCAAATGGCTTTTAAACTAATACTCTGTACTCACCGGCATTGTGTCTTTACCATTGATGAAGAATTACGGCACTTTTTTCTGGAAGACCGTTCTCTTCTTGACTGCCTTTTCCAGGCTGTCCGCAGTGTTCTCCTGCGTATGTTCCATGACCTCAACCAATCTAAAAACTTTGTTCCCGGCATCGTCTGCGTCCTTCACACTTTTGGGAGGCCTCTGGAATGGAATCCTCATATCCATTGCCTCATTACGGAAGGAGGGTTCTCGGATGACGGCTTCTGGCGGGTTGTCAGGCATTTTAATTATACCCTCTTAAGAAAGTCCTTTCAGACCGCTCTTCTCAATCTTCTCGAATCCCGCATTGGACCTTCTTTCAAAAAAACAAAAGCTCTTATCTACCATAAGGATAAAAATGGTTTTTATGTTTATGCCAAACCAAATCTCTGTGATACGGATGCGGTGATTAAATATATCAGCCGTTATCTCGGCCGCCCCGTCATTGCCCTGAAACGGATTGATTCCTATGATGGCACCAATGTCACATTTCACTATAACCGTCACGAAGACAATGCCTTTGTAAAAAGGACTCTTCCTGTTATAGATTTTATAAAGCTCCTGATCCAGCACATCCCGGAAAAAAACTTTAAAATGACACGTTACTATGGTCTTTATTCCAGGCAACGTGATAAAAATCAATCACTTTGGAAGGCTGTTCCAAGATCCAAGCACCGTCTGATGAAAACTTTTAACAAATGGCGTGAAGACATCCTTCTGTCTTTTGGCTATGACCCGCTCAAATGTACACAATGCAACCACGAAATGCAGTTCGTAGAGCTTTATTACAATCATCACCGTGTTTCTCTGGAAGAATTATATGAAAGGGCAATGGCAAACGTAAAATGCCGTTCTGCTTGATTTTTCCACCTGTCTGTACCATACTTATCTTATTAACAGACAGGAGGATTCCCATGGATTCAAAATTTTTAGAGGAACTGCGGCAAAAATATATTCAAAACCCGCCGGAAGGAATGACAGCCAGACTGGTCAGAACTATGTCTGATTCTGATTTGCTTGATATGCATGAATTTCTTACGGAGGATGATGACCTGGATGACGATGAATTTGAAGAAGGATTTTATATTGACCTTTTTTAACTACCGTCTGTTTGCTTTGCCCGCATTTTGCGGGCTTTTTTATCAATTGGTCCGCCATTTGGCGAACTTTCCTATTATACAAGAAAGTGCCTTCGGCACCTCAATTCCCCTAGCCCCTCATTCATGAGGGGAATTAGGGGTTTCCTTTTGTTGCCTTTTCCTTCATAATAGTCTTATGACTATTTTACAGCATATTTTTACGGACTATTTTGAAGAAATGATTTATCTCCAACACCCTCGTGACTCTATCATTGAGAATGTAGAAAAACTTATCCTCTGCGGCACTCCTGCCTTTGGTGGTGCCATGTACGCCTGCCCTTGTTGTGGCAATTTTAAATTTGTTCCCTTTCGCTGCCACTCCCGTTTCTGTCCTTCTTGCGGCAACATGTATTCCATTGACAGGACTACCTCTATGTCTTTCAAAATCCTTGATGTACAGCACCGCCACTGTGTCTTTACCATCGCAGAAGAACTACGCCCTTTCTTCCTACACAACCGCTCCCTCCTCAACTGCCTGTTTTCTGCTGTCAACAGCGTTGTCACCCGCATGTTTCACAAAGAGAATCTCTCCGAATTATTTACTCCCGGTTTTATCTGCGTTCTCCATACCTTCGGACGCAATTTCAAATGGAATCCTCATATCCACTGCCTTATTTCGGAGGGCGGCGTTGGCAAAAGTCTCTTCTGGCGACACAAAAAGCACTTTAACTTCCGTCTCCTTCGCGACTCGTTTCAGACGGCTCTCCTTAATGAACTGCATTCCCGGATTGGCTTCTCCTTCAAAAAGGTTAAAGCCTTCATTTATTCCAATCACAAAAAGGGTTTTATGTTTATGCAAAGCCCAATAAATGCAATCCTGCAACCGTCCTCAAATATATCGGTCATTATCTTGGCCGGCCGGTTATCGCCTCCTCCCGCATTGATTCCTATGATGGTGCGTTTGTCACATTTCATTATAACCGCCACGAAGATGATAAACTCGTTGTGGAAACGATACCTGTTCTTAACTTTATCGCCCGTTTAACTCTGCATATCCCGGAAAAACATTTCAAAATAATCCGTTACTATGGGATTTATGCCAGACACCGCAAGTTAGACCAGTATCTGCGCAGGGCTATCTCCAGGGAAAAGCATAAGATCTATCTTTCTTTTAACCGATGGCGTGATTCCACCCTCCATTTCTTTGGGTATAATCCCCTGAAATGTCCTAACTGTGGGAATACCATGCTTTTTCTGGAACTGTATTTCAACCATAAACCTGTTTCTCTGCACGAATTATATGAAAGGACCATGAAAAAATCTCATTGCCGTTCTCCTGCGCATAAAGCGTCCTTTTACAGTTACTCCGTCTGTGATAAACTAAAAAGAAAACGGAGGATACCATACCATGAATCCACATGCAGAGAAACTCAGAAAAAAGTACATGCTCACCCCGCCGGAGGGAATGACTTCCGAAGATGTCCGTGACATGCCGGAGGAAGCGCTTCTGGACATGGATTATTTCTTAAACGAAGATGATTTGTTGGATGATGAGGCTGGCGTAGAAGGCTTTTATATCTTCTAAATAATGTCATCTTCAAAGTCTGCCCGCCTAATGGCGGGCTGTTAGTTTACATAACTTAAGCTCGGCGAGGAATTTCCTATAAAGCAAAAAAAAATGCTGCATATTCAAATAATGAGCGTCTTTCTGCGTATATCGTTAAATGATGATTTCAGACAGCAGCCACAAGCTGTCTCTTCCCGCTGTGCAACAAGGAACAAAATTTTTCTGCACTTCTGGAGAACCCGGAAATACATAAAATCAATACAAGATTATAATGCTACTATATGTTGTTAGTACCAATGCTTTGTAATCTATATATAGCGTGCCATTGATTTATTTCGTTTTATGGGTACATACATCACAAATGGTTTCTGATAAAGCAATTAGGTCAGTTTACAAGGAAACACACGCAAACCGTGTAACGGTATGCTGGCAGGAAACGCCAGTATGCTTCCTATAGGGGCATATCGCTTCTTTGTTGCGGAGGACTCCAAAGAGGGCAACGCCCCTTTTTGCATACAACAACCTTGCTTACAAGATGTAATGTGTTATACGCTCTGGCGGCGTTGCCGCTTCGAGTTCCTGGCCACAGGGGAGGGCAAGAACACTTGTACGATTCTTTGCACCCTCGCCCGGTTTTGCTAACTACATCCTGAAACAATGAGGCACACTTAAACGGCCCAATAACCAGGAGGCTATATACTTAATGCTGTTACTTGCGAAGTAATTTATTTACTGATTTTTATAAAAATTATATTATCCTCTTTGTCTACCAGTGAAAATAGTACCACATGGTTTTTCATTTACTTGTATAGAAATTTTTGCAGTTACATTTATAACTTTACGATTATTATAGAGGAATTCTCTAAGTTCATCTTCATCAAAATCTATTGGGAGACCATCCAAAATAGGATAATAATATTTTCTTGTTTTCTTGTCATATTCCACATTTTCTTCTTTTATATTGGGGGAATGGATTGAAACATTAATATCCTGCAAGCACACCTGTATAGAATTCTTTCTCAACGCAATACCATCTTGTAAAACAGTTGTATATATTGTCTCATAATCTTTCAAAAATCTTTTATACTCAGTACTAATTCTATAATCTCTATTTTTTAAAATATATTGTGATCCAAGAAGTAAATGTAAATCATTCGCTGCTAAATATTCCATAAATTCTTTATCATCAGAAAAATCGTCAAATCTCTTTTTAAATTCAACAACTCCCCTTTGATATAAAAATCTTGCAATACCTAGCAAGAACATTCCATTCATGTGCGAATAATATCCATCCGTACTGTTTTTGGTTCCCATTGAACTAGTATAATCAATTAAGCTTAATAAATTAACATCTATGATTCCATTCTTTTCATCGCTCTCAACTAAGATTGGAGCAAATTTTTCTTTTATATTCCCAATGGTATCATTTTTAATTTTCTCGCATATCTCTTTTTCATTTATTTGGATTTCATAATTTTTCTGTGCTTCTTTTGCTAATCTGGTGTACCTTTCCTTTTGTTTTTTCTTAACCGTTTTTTCCAAGTCATTATACATCAAACCAACTTCTTTATCTATTTGTTTCTCTGATTGGTTATCTATAAATGTCATTCTGAATAATTTGCCAAGCATTTCTTTTGTTTTATCTTCATTCCCATTTGAAACATATCTAAAAGCTCGCATGTCATCAACATTTCTTTCCAATAGCTCTGGCAGAAAAAATTCGTGAGACATAAATAAAATAAGAAACAAATAAAAATCTGATGTTACAGACTCAATAATCATAGATTTTGCAGTTTCATATTGAGAGAACAACTCAAATGTATTTACTATTCCATACATTTGATTAAGAATGTCTAAATCCAACCATTCTGAGTTTTCTGACAACATATTGAGAAACTTCAAAAAAGACCCCTGCACACCTTTGTCGTCCCAGATATTTAATGCTGATTGTCTAATATCCTCAGGGACACAATCATCACTTTCTCTTACTGCTAAATAATAGCTGTAACAATGAACAACCAGATATAATAGAGCCTGATATCTATTGTCTAATCTAACAGTGTTCCTCATCCCGCTAAGATATAATCCCATCTTTACGATGTTTTCTTGTCCATTCACTATCATTCCATAGCAATAGCAAAAGTAGATATTGACCTTAGCCTTTAAAAAGTCTTCTGCTCTTTCTTCTGGAATGTTATATGTCGAAAAAAGACTCCATCTGTTTAATACGTTTGCCCAAACATATTGGTTGATTATATTATTTTTATTATTATATTTCCCCAAATAATATCCTATGTATTTAGCAAACGAATTTAATTCACTGATTTCACTTTGGTAATTATATGTATATCTTTTAAACTTTATTTTCTCCTCTTTATTATCAATCTCCTTCTCTTTGTCATATCTAAGCCATACCGCAGTTCTTAGTACTGAATCGGCCAGGTTATCAAACTTAAGTCGCTTTTCTACATCTTCAACATTTATTTCATCAATACTTCGTATCAGTTCACCACAAATTTCCGTAAAAAGAGGAAACTCTTTTTTATATTGATTTAGTAGCGGTCTTTTTTCTGTAATACAATCATAAATAAACTTCCATAATATGTCATATATTTTCTGCACAAATTCAAGACCCTTTTCCTTTAACGCTTTTTTCTCTGATCCCAAAAGGCAATATGATATACTATAGCATTGTTGTTCTATAGATGATAAAGCTTCGTCAGTGCTATAAGTCCATAAGGATGACATACATTTTTCAAAGATTTCAAGAAACTTTTCATAACTTTGTTTATCCTGTGAATCAACCACCTTTTTCCAGTCCACAACAAAATTTTTATATATATTTAATTTCTGCTCATACTCCATATTGCTTTCTAACATATAATTGACATATGATTCTATTTCTTGGTTGTGTTTATTTCTCCCCTCAAAAGCAGAGTACATCTCTAGGATTGAAATTAATATTGCAATTAATGTCGCTACAAACAAATAAAAAACAATATTGTATAAGCCCAGAGAATGGGATATCACACTTGTCAAACACAATCCCAACGAAACAAGAATAAGTACTTTTTGCGTTAATTTCCATGGTTTTATGTTCAAATAGAAATCACTTATAGATACCCCCATATAAGAATCAGAAATATTTCCTGTAATCAATGCAATAATTGTAAATATCAGAGTTCCGACTGTTGCCTGTACTTGTAAAATAGTTAATGAAAATGATTCTATATCATCAATAGGAATTACAATATTTCTTTCAACAAGAACATTCCAATCACAAATTACTCCTATTACAATAAACATAATCATACCTATCATGCCTATTCGTTCTCTTTTTTGATATGCTTTCCGTATCTTTTCCCAATCTTCCATTAGTATTAATCCTTTCTTTTACAATTCGTATATTAACCCTTCTCGATAATTAAAATATTTTCCGTCAGGGACAGCTAAATGCCGATTGAACAGTATAACTTATTCTTCTAAAATGTAAATAAATTATACTACTTTAACTTGCTCTAAACAAGGAACTTTCTCTATATTCCGTCCGTTCCACCCATACAGCCTATCAATGGACGGGTAGTATACCTATACGATTCCTTGTCTTCCCTCTCAGACACAGGGCCATTGACTCAAATCATCTTCCTTTTCCTCCGGAACAGCAGCCTACCGCATACCGGACAGCTTCTCTCCGTCCGTTCTGCCTGAGCGTGACAGTGTAAACAGATTACGTTATCCCTTTCCCCTGTATCTTCTCTTTTATTTCCGTTCATCTTCCCAATCCCCTTCTCTTGTATATACGACGTCTCTCACACCTCGATTGTCCATGTATCCCGATAATGCTCCAAAAGCTTTCTGCTCTCCTCCTCGTAACCCCAGAGTATGCCCTCTACCGCTTTTAAAGCATTTTCTCTCCATCTGAAATAAGTACTGCGGTTAATCCCTTATACTCTGTGGTAAATGTGGCTCCAGTTTACTTATAATCTCTGTTATGTTCATCAGCTGGTAAGGCGACATATAGGTATAATAAAGAATCCAATAGTTCCGTTCTCCCTGTGGATGGTACTTGTGCGATTCATCAATCAGCTTTAAAAACTTGTTGGAGCTGCTGATTGCCTCCACCCTGGAACGGATATTGGCTTCATCGTCATTCAAATCCATTCCCGCCTGATGTAAGGATTCCAGAAATTCGTCTACATCTGTACCATATTCCTTCTGAAACCGGTGCTTTACCTGCCCAATTTGGATCTGCATTTTCCATGATACCGAACGGTATATTTTAAACAGTGCCATCACATCATGATATAATTCGCTGTCAGTATTTTCTGTTGTAACAATTCCACTCTTTCCCATGATTATATTATCCTCCATTTTATATGATCGTTACTTTGAAAATCTGCTTTGGAGAATAACAAGTGAAAACAACTACCAATCTGGCTTTGCGACACAGTGTCACAAGGTCTGGCTGTCAACTGTCCGGCCTACAGTCATCTGAAAATGCCGGCCTTTATCAGTCATTTATCACTGCATAATAAGCCGACATCTCTTATCCAACTATATTCTTGTTGCTTTAACCTTTAGGACATCGTGTCGCAAAGCTCTGAGGCTACCCTTATCGTAGCTGGCCTGTCTGGTTTTCCTTTTCCTTCCAGGAATCCAGCAATCTAAAAATAATCTCTTCAATCTGTTTTTTCGTGAAATCCTGTGGAAAATAACTTCTGATTCTTTTTGCCGATATTGTAACGCTCGTACTTACCGTCTTCCTGCTTAAAATATCTGTCACCTGTTCTTCTGTCAGCCTTCCTGCAGAGCTTTCCTCTCTCAATTCCTCTGCCTGACTCTTTGACACTGTTGACTGATTGTCCTGTATCATTTGCAGCACCCAGCCCTGCTCTTCGTCACTAAGAAATGATATTTTTTCAGCCGCCACAAGAACAATCTTTCCCTGATCCACATAAATAAGTAATTCCCTCCTCAAATAAGTAAGCCGAATGTACCGCTGGACAGTTCTTGCACAGTCACCGGCCGCTTCTCCTACCAGATTGGCCGTATAGTCCTCGCCCTTCACACCCTGATGGCTTAATGCCTCCATATTCATCCTGTACACCCAGGCTTTTTCAGACGGAAGAATATCTTCTCTCTGGATATTGGAATCAACCATCACAATCGTGGCCTCGTCATCCGTCATCTTCCGGACAATAACAGGCATATCCCTGCATCCGGCCAGCTCACTTCCCCGCTTCCTTCTGTACCCTGCCACACTCTCATAGCCTCCACCCCCATCCTGCCGGACAATTTCCGGAACCAGAACACCATACTGCCTAATACTGCGTACCGTGTCCATCATTTTCTCATCATCCAACACATGAAACGGGTGGTTTTTAAAAGAATGCAGTTCGCCAAGCGGTACGCGAATGCTTCTATCTTCCTCCGCCGCTACTACCTCCGCGCTGCCAAATAAATCGTCATATGAGGTGAATTTAACCTTATCCGCACTACGACCACCCATTAAAAAGCACCTCCCTGGTCAAGGCCGCATATCCTTCAGCCGCTATTCCATCCGACGCATAGACATAAATGCTTGTCCCTTCGACGCTTGTCTCCGCCGCCCTGACAGACAGTGGAATACAGTTTTCAAATATATGAATCTGCGCTCCATAAGCCTCTCGCAGCTTTCTCAATATATCCTTTGCAAAATTAGTCCCTCGGTCCACCTTAGTCAATACGATTCCCTCAATTTCAAGCTGAGGATTCAACTGTCTGCGCACCCGCCCAATGGTTTTAATGAGCTGCTGCAGGCCCTTTGCCGGCAGATATACCGACTCCACAGGTATTAAAACACTGTCTGCAGCTACAAGGGCATTGATTGTTATCATTCCCAGAGAAGGCATACAGTCAATTAATATGTAATCATACCTGTCTTTCAGTTCAAGAATATACTGACGCAGGATTGTCTCTCTGCTCATCACATTTACCAGAGTAGTTTCCAATCCGACCAGTTCAATATTAGCCGGTAGGAAGTCCACCCCTTCCTCGTATTGAAGAATACCTTCCGACAAATCAAACGGCACGTCATTTGCCACTTTTTCCAGCACATTTACTAATGTGACTTCCAAATCATCTGGTTCTTCAATCCCTAAACTGACGGCCAGATTTCCCTGGGCATCCGCTTCAATCAGAAGCACCCGTTTCCCCTCTCTCACCAGTCCGATTCCCAAGTTTACGCATGTCGTCGTTTTTCCGACTCCGCCTTTCTGATTTGCAATCGCTATTACTTTCATGTTTTTCCCCTTTCGTATGCCAAGCTTAAAATGATTTACGCGCCTCCACAATACTCAGGATACCTAATTTTAATCGTCTGCCAAAAATAAGAAGCGTAACCACAACAGAATAAATCTTCTACTGTATACAATCTGCACTCTGCCAACTGATCCTCCGCATCCTCGTAATCAAGGACGCTGGGCGTTCCGTTATTGTACAAATTAAACGCCATGCGGATTACCTTCACGCTGCTGGATGTCTGCCAGCCCTCATGAAGGCATTCGGTTTTTACAAGTCCGGTTTTAAAATCATAAATACGGTTTACATTTTCTCTCGTATCCTCAGCGATTCCAAGACGGTAGACCAGCGCCGCGTGGTATGAATCCTTATGCCTGTATTTGGGAAAATACTGTAAATAAAACCGTTTGTGCACTTCACTTTTAAATTGTATTTTGTTCATTTCTTCCATGATACATTTACCTCCTCTACCGATTTTTCTTCTTATACGTGTTCTACCTCTCTGCAACAAAAAAGGATTAAACCTATCAAAGCCAATGCTCTGAGATTTAATCCTGAATAGAGTATTCCTAACAGCAAAAGGGGCCGCGGACTATGCTGATAGCCTCACAACCCCTTTCGAGTGTTATATATAGATTTTACATATAATATCTTTAAATCGGTTCGCCTTCGTGTATACAGGGTGATAAGACATGTACTCTCTTACGTCCTCCTTTTTTACAACCAGCGTAGTGAAGTAAACATATTTTTTAGAATCTATTATTTTCCTACATTGTTCAGAGCTGCCTGAGCTGCTGCCAGACGTGCAATCGGAACACGGAACGGTGAGCAGGATACGTAGTTCAGTCCAACCTTATGGCAGAACTCTACGGATGACGGATCTCCGCCGTGCTCGCCGCAGATACCGCACTTAAGGTTCGGTCTTGTAGCGCGTCCCTTCTCAACAGCCATCTTAACCAGCTGTCCAACACCTTCCTGATCCAGTCTTGCAAATGGGTCAGACTCGTAAATCTTAGCCTTGTAGTAGGAATCTAAGAACTTGCCCGCGTCATCACGTGAGAAGCCGAAGGTCATCTGTGTCAGGTCATTGGTTCCGAATGAGAAGAACTCTGCCTCTTCAGCCACCTTATCAGCGGTCAGGGCTGCTCTTGGAATCTCAATCATGGTGCCGATGTGATACTGGATATCGGAATTCTTTTCCTTCTTAACCAGCTCAGCAATCTCAACTACGATGTCCTTAACAAACTTAAGCTCTTTCTTCTCGCCGACAAGAGGAATCATGATTTCCGGAACAATATCATATCCGCACTCTTCCTTAACCTCGATGGCAGCCTCCATGACAGCCCTTGTCTGCATCTTGGCAATCTCAGGATAAGTAACAGCCAGACGGCATCCGCGGTGACCCATCATTGGGTTGAACTCATGAAGCTCTGCACACTTGGCATTTACTTCCTCTACCGTCATTCCCATATCGTCAGCCAGGGCCTTGATATCCTCCGGGTCCGTAGGAACGAACTCATGCAGAGGCGGATCCAGGTAACGCACGGTCATAGGTCTGCCTTCCAGGGCCTTGAACATGGCCTTGAAGTCACCCTTCTGGAAAGGAATCAGTTCATTTAATGCTTCTTCCCTCTGCTCAACTGTCTCAGACAGAATCATCTTGCGGATCTTAGGAATCCTCTCCGCGTCAAAGAACATATGCTCGGTACGGCAAAGGCCGATGCCCTCAGCGCCAAGCTTAACAGCGTTCAGTGTATCTGCAGGAGTATCTGCATTGGTGCGCACGCTCAGGGTCCTGAACTGATCAGCCCACTCCATGATACGCTCGAAGTTGCCGCTTACAGTTGCTTCCTGTGTAGCGATGTCGCCCTTGTAAATCTTTCCGGTAGAACCATCCAGGGAAATGTAATCTCCCTCATGGAATGTATGTCCGCCAAGTTCAAATACCTTAGCTTCTTCATTAATCTTGATTTCACCGCAGCCAGATACACAGCAGGTTCCCATGCCACGTGCAACTACTGCTGCATGGCTGGTCATACCGCCGCGGACAGTCAGGATACCCTGTGCAGCGTGCATGCCTTCGATATCCTCAGGGGATGTCTCCAGACGCACCAGGATGACCCTCTCGCCTCTGCCGCCCTTGCCGGCGTCCTTGGCTTCATCAGCAGTAAAGTATACCTTACCGGCTGCAGCGCCAGGAGATGCAGGAAGTGCGCTTCCGATTACTTCGCCGGCCTTCAATGCTTCCGGTACAAAAGTAGGATGCAGTAACTGGTCTAAGGACTTGGCTTCAATCCTGCATACTGCCTCTTCAGGAGTAATCATTCCCTCGTCTACTAAATCGCAGGCAATCTGGATGGCTGCCGGGGCAGTCCTCTTGCCATTACGTGTCTGTAAGAAATACAGCTTGCCTTCCTCAATGGTGAACTCCATGTCCTGCATGTCGCGGAAATGATTCTCCAGCTTCATGGCCAGGTTCATGAATTCCTCATAGCACTCCGGAAGGTCTTCTGCCAGCTTGGAGATTGGCTGAGGTGTACGTACACCTGCAACAACGTCCTCGCCCTGTGCATTAATCAGGTACTCACCGTAGATACCCTTCTCACCTGTGGATGGGTTACGTGTAAATGCAACGCCTGTGCCGGATGTCTCGCCCTTGTTACCGAATACCATGGTCTGGACGTTAACAGCAGTACCCCAGTCGCCGGGGATATCGTTCATACGGCGGTATACGATTGCACGTGGGTTGTCCCATGAACGGAATACAGCCTTAACAGCGCCCATAAGCTGTTCTTTTGGATCCTGTGGGAACTCCTCGCCGTTCATGGCTTCCTTGTAAACAGCCTTGAACTTCTCTGCCAGCTCTTTTAAATCATCGGCTGTCAGGTCTGTATCAAAATGTACGCCCTTTGCTTCTTTCATCTCATCGATGATCTTCTCAAAATAGGACTTGGGAACTTCCATGACAACGTCGGAATACATCTGGATGAACCTGCGGTAGGAATCATAGGCAAATCTTGGATTGCCTGTCTTCTTGGCAAAGCCCTCAACTGCAACGTCATTTAATCCCAGGTTCAGGATGGTGTCCATCATGCCTGGCATGGATGCACGTGCGCCGGAACGTACGGAAACCAGCAACGGATCTTCTGTATCACCGAACTTCTTGCCGTTAATACCTTCCATCCATGTAATTGCCTCAAAAATCTGCTCCTGGATTTCATCGGAAATCTGCTTGCCGCAGTTATAGTACTCGGTACAAGCCTCTGTAGTAACTGTAAATCCCTGTGGAATAGGCATTCCCAGGTTGGTCATCTCTGCTAAGTTGCAGCCCTTGCCGCCAAGAAGGTTTCTCATTGCTGCGCTGCCTTCATGGAACTTATAAACCCATTTTGCCATAAGTTAATTTCCTCCTCATGTTCTTGTAGACTGGCTTTCTACTCTTATATCTGCCTTATTCTTTCCGGACGGAACAAATGCTTCTCTCTTGTCCGTCCACCTCGTCCATTATATCACAAACATTTCTTGAGTAAAGAGTTTTTCCGCGAAAATTTGTTAAATTTCAAGTAAAAAACGGTGTAAGTACTTTCATTTTCTGTCATTTTCACATATCCGTTATCGATTCGCATATACGAATATGCATCCCGGGATGTACGCATTTTTATACATCCGGCCTGATATGCTGCCTGTTTTTCATATCCGCATTCCCATCTGTTTTATGTAAGCGCTTACAAGTTTTCACCCGCACATCAGGCACAGTCTGCATCAGGCATCGTCTGCATCAGGCACTGTCCCCATCAGGCATCGTCTGCATCAGGCACTGTCCCCATCAAGCATTGCCTGCATCCGGCACTGTCCCCATCAAGCATTGCCTGCATCCGGCACTGTCCCCATCCGCCGCTTTCATCCGTCCATACTTTACCCCATGCTGTTTTTACAGTTATTCTTATAGTCAAATGGATTCTGCCCAAAGTTCTTTTTGAACACCGTCGAAAAATAGCTCAGGTTGGAATACCCCACCTGCTCCGCGACCTCATATACCTTCAGGTTGGTTGTCTCCAGCAGGTGCAGCGCATGTTTCAGCTTCAGATTATTCAGGTATACCACGAACTTCACCCCTGTCTCCTCCTTGAACAGGCGGCTCAGATACTCGGAGCTTAGGCCCACATGGGCGGCCACGTCCGGCAGGGCCAGGGATTCTGCAAAATGCTCCTCCATATAGCGGACCGCGTTCCGTATGGGCGCCGAATACGCTTCATTCCTCACACCATGGATGCCGCACCAGTCAAATCCCTGTTCCATCACAGCGTCCAGCTCATCTAAGGACATTGCTGCAGCCATGTCACGGTTCAGGCATGACAGCTGTTCCTCCACCTTATCCACGTCATCCTTGGTAATATGGTACAGGGAGGTCAGGAAAAATGAATACAGCTTCTTCAGGTATTCAATGTCCGTGACCTCCTCTGAGCGCGCCTCGGCCATCATCTCGTCCCGGATTTCCCCTGCCCTGGAATAATTCTGGTTTACAAGTTCCTTGCTGAACCGGATTTTGTATTTTTCCCCGCCTGGCAGACGGTATCTTCCCGTTGGCTGCACGGAAAATATCTTCTCCCTTGGATGATAAAAACAAAGCTTGACCCGGTCATGGGCCTGCCTCATGGCATCCCCCAGCCTGCCCAGGTCGTCATATATGTCACTGCACCCAATGTGGCAGGAAACCTGCTTTAAGATCAGCTGGCAATAAAGATGCAGGTCCTCCATCCGGCGCAATTCGGACGCAGAAGGACTGCGCCGCAGGTTCCCAAGAAGGATGGTATGGTTCAGCTCCAGAGGCACTTTTATCATATGCTCCAGCGGGCCGTCACCGGGCAGATCAATCCGCAGCGGCCCTTCCTCCTCCGTCATGATATCCAGCGCAGCGAACTCCCTCTTTTCCAGCGTGACATCATATTCCTGCAGCATGGAACCGCTTACCTGGACCGCGTGTGTGCTCAAGACCAGCGAGCGCAGATAATGGTTCCGGTTGGAGATCTCCTCATAATGCTTTTTCAGCCCGCCGCCCGGCTCTCCCACGACCGCCTTCCTTCCATTTTCCAGCGCCTGACGCAGGCTCTCCTCCGTAATCTCTGTTTTTAATATGTATTCAGAAGCACCCAGCTTGATTGCCTGTCTGGCGTACCCGAAATCCTCATGGCTGGTGAGCACTGCCACATAAACAGCCGGGTTGATGCTCCGTATCAGCTTAAGCATTTCCATACCATCCATAACAGGCATCCGTATGTCCGTAATAATGATATCCGGCACAGTCTTCCTGAATATGGAATATCCTTCCGCCCCATTGGCAGCCGCACCCACAACCTGGTATCCTTCCATCTTGTTAATGCAGAATTCCAGCCACTGCCGGATCGGCACTTCGTCATCCGCAACCAGTACCTTTATCATGGCATCTCCTTTACATATCTTAATCAATTGCCGGGAGGTTCAGGATGATTTTCGTACCCTCCCACTGGACGCTTTCTATCTTCATTCCATAGTTCCCGCCAAAATTCAGCTGAATCCGTTCCTTGACATTCACAATGCCCACATGGGCCTTTTCACCCATCCGTTCCCCCCTGTTGATCTTCTCAATGGTTTCGGGAGCAATCCCCATGCCGTTGTCCTCCACCGTCACCGCGACGCCGCCGTCCAAGGCCCTGGCCGTGATGATGATCAGTCCTTCCCCTTTTTTGAATTCCACCCCGTGGAAGATGGCATTTTCCAAGAGGGGCTGGATGAGAAGCTTGGGTATCTTTTTTTCCTCCACCCCTTCATCACATTCAAATATTACCTGGAAACCGTCATCATATCGGAATTTCTGGATTTCCACATACTGGCGCAGCACCTGGAATTCCTCCCGTATCATCACGAACTCATTGGGGTTGGACAGGGTGCTGCGCAGAAGCTGGATAAAGGAAACCAGCATCCTGGACGCCTCCTCATTCTTTTCCATGTCCACCATGCACTTGATGGAAAACAGGGTATTATACATGAAATGCGGGTTGATCTGGGCCTGGAGGAAACTCAGCTCCATCCTCCGCTTCTGCTTCTCCTTCTGCCTGATTCCCTCCATCAGACCCCTCATCCTGTTGAGCATGGCATTGAGCCGGTTGCTCAGTATGTTAATCTCCGTATACCCGTGGACGCTGCATTCCTGATCCAGGTTCTCACCTTCCACCTGCAGCATGAACTCACACAGCTGGGAGATGGGGCGGGTGGTCTTATCCACAAAATGGCATGCATAAACCCCCGCCGCCCCCACGGCCAGAAGGGCCATGGTCAGGATTACCAGCCGCACCTGGCGGATAGGCTCCATCAGCACGGACAGCGGTATCTCCTCCAGGACCGTGAACCCGGAAGCCTGGTCATAATAATGGGTAAAAAGAATATTCTCCCCCTGCATCCTTGTAAATATATAGGGCGCACCGCCAAACAGACGTTCCAGGTTCTTCATATGGAAGAACTCAAATCCATTGAGCTTGCGGTTGCTTGAGGATATGATGGTTCCTCCCTCATCCACCACATATACCGTATTCCGGTTCCCCTCTGTCAGCGACTGGTACATGCCGTAAATCTGGGACTCCTCCATGTTGATCATCAGGTAGGCCAGGGGATTGCCTTCCTTGTCATTGATGGAGCGGGCCACACAAAAGTAATCGGTCTGGTTCTCCTTATCCTTAAAGCATGCGATATCAATCATATCCCCATACGCAAAAAGCATTTTCTTGTACCATATTTTTGTCTTGGGACTCATGTAACTGCAGTCCACGTGCTCCGGGGTATGCACCATACAGTATCCCCCGCCATGTTCCAGGGCCAGGGTCACCTGGAACTGCCGTCCGCTCTCATAAAAAGAATTCTGGTACTGGGAGGTCAGCCGTTCCATGTACGCCTCAAACTCCGGCGCCAGTTCCTCCTGTTCCCCTGCATCCATCCTCTCCAGATAGCCGTACAGGGTGCTGTCATAATAATAAAGGTTGGAAAGGGTATAGGCGTTCTCCTTTACCTGGCGGACACGTTCCCCTACCTGGCGCAGTACATCGGCCCGGTTGTGTCCAATCTCCGAAACCAGGGTCCGTTCAAATGTTTTATAACCAATGGCCGACACGATGATGGTCAGGATGAACACCGCTGCAAACAAAGTGAAAAGCAGACGTATTTTCATGCTGTTCTTATCCACCCGCCAGGACCAGATGCTGCTTTTCACGGCTCACATATCCCCTTTCTGATTTTCTGATCAGCTTTTAGTATAGCATATATAAAAATGCAAAAACAACCCCAGCGCCTTTTTCCGGGAACAGTCCGCGGACAAAGGCGCCGGAGGTAATCCGTCAGTATTTTCCAATCCGCAGGGGAAGCGGGTCTTCTGTTTCAATGATGCGGTCCATGAGTTTTTTCATCATATAAGCCTTTACAGCCCCATAAGCCTCATCATCCCACAGATTCTTAAACTCTTCCGGGTCCAGGTTCCGGTCATAAAGCTCCCCGTATTCCTCCCCCGCATAATAGGTCAGCTTGTAATTGCGTCCGGTCAGGGTCTTCACGCTAAGCCCCCAGTCATAACAGTTAAATTCCGTCATGGCATATTCCTTACCCGCCCCCTTGTCCCCCCTCAGGATGGGCGCCATGGAACAGCCCTGGACACCGTAGGGAGGCCGCACCCCTGCGTACTCCAAAAGGGTGGGCATGATGTCCACATGTTCCGTGACCTGGCTGTAGCGGGATCCCTGTGGAACCACCCCCGGCCACTTGATGATCATAGGCGCTTTGATGATACAGTCATAGTGGAACGGCCCCTTAAACAGCAGTCCGTGGTCCCCCAAAAGCTCCCCATGGTCATTGGTGAACAGGATCAGGGTATCCTTTTCCACGCCATTTTTCCTGAGCGCATCAAGAATCCTGCCGATGTTGTCGTCAATCAGGGTTATCATGCCGTAGTAAGCCGCCTTTATCTGGCCCCACTGATGGTCTTTCAGCTTCCGGTAGTCATATTTTTCATTGGAAAATCCCCTTGCGGTCAAAGCCTTCCTGAAATGGGGCGGTTTGTCAAGAAGCTCCCCTTCCATCCGTACCGGAACCTCAAGGGCATCCGGGTCATACATCTCCCCGTAAGGCTTTGGAGGGTCAAAGGGATGATGGGGATCCACAAAGGAACAATAGGCGAAAAACGGCTGGTCCGGCCCGGATTCCTCAATCAGGTCAATCATCCGGTCCGCAATCCAGTGGGACTGATGATAGGATGGATTGATGCCGCTGGGATAAACCTGGGGCGGCCCGCCGGTATCCTTATCCGCAGCCGACGCCCTGTCCTCTTTTGCCTTGCGCTCCCCCTGCATTTTCACTTCCTCATAATCCTCAGGACTTGCCGCCTTCAGCCAGTCCAGGTATTCGCCTGTCTTACAGTCACAGGTCGTGTGGATGATATCAAACCCATAATTGTCCTCAGGCCAGTCCTCCTGTTCATCCTCCTTGGGCACAAACTGGGTGGTGATATGCATCTTCCCGATGGCCGCCGTGCGGTAGCCGTTGTCCCTCAGTGTCTCAGCCAGGGTAATCTCCGAATCCCTCAGGGGGATGCCGTTGTCCCTGGTCCCGTGGTTTTTCGGATACCTGCCCGTGAGCACCGTGCATCTGGAGGGGGAGCACACCGGGTTCTGGACAAAATGATTATCAAATGTGCTGCCGTTCAGTGCAAGGCTGTCAATATGGGGCGTATGTATCTGGTTGTTCCCATAGCAGCCCAGGGCGTCAAAACGCAGCTGGTCACACATAAACAGGATGATATTGGGCCGTCTGTCCGCCATTTCCCTTTCCCTCCTTTACCACCATTTAATTAATTCCGTCACATGATTGCGTATTTCCACAAAATCCCTGTCCGTCACATCCCGGGGCCAGGGCAGGGTATTGGCAATCTCTTTTTTGATTTTGGTCGGCTTATTGGTCAGCACAAGGATCCGCTGGCTTAAATAGACCGCCTCTTCTATATTGTGGGTGATGAAGATGACCGTGGTCCCTGTTTCCCGCCAAAGGCGTATCAGTTCATCCTCCAGGCGGAACCGCAGGGAAATGTCCAGCTGCCCGTAAGGCTCATCCATGATCAGCAGCTCGGGCTGCACTGCAAACGCCCTTGCAATCACCACACGCTGCAGCATGCTGGCTGACAGCTGGTCCGGGTAATAGCCGCGGAATTCCTCCAGCCCGACCATGGCTATCACCTCATCGGCCCGCCTCTGCACCTCATCCTCAGGCAGCCCCTTGATGCGAAGGCCGTATTTTACATTTTCCTCCACCTTAAGCCAGGGAAATGTGGAATACTCCTGGAAAATGTATGCGATATTATGTCTCTTCAGATCCACAGGCTCCCCGTTTACCAGGATTTCACCTGCCGTGATATCGTACAGTTTGGTCAGGCTGTTTAAGAATGTGGTCTTGCCGCAGCCCGTCGGCCCCACGATACAGAGGAACTCCCCTTCCTTTACCTCAAAGGAAATGTCGTCCAGCACCAGAAGGTCCCCGAATTTTTTCGTCAGGTTCTTTACCTTGACCTTTACCTTATCCTCACTCATGACGCGCTCCCTTCTACAATGTCTCGTCCGTATTATCCAGGATTTCCTTTCTCAGACGCAGGAACTCCGGGTCCACGTAGCTTCTGGGCCTGGGCAGGTCCACCGCATATTCCTTTTTAATGGTGGTGGGGCAGTTGGTCAGCAGGATGATCCGGTCAGCCAGATAGACCGCCTCCTCGATGTTGTTGGTAACAAAGACAACCGTGCGTTTTTCCTTCTGCCAGATTTTTTCCAGTTCCTCCTCCATCATATAGCGCGTCTGGGCATCCAGATGTCCGAAAGGCTCATCCATGAGCATTACCTTGGGATCGTTACAGTAAGCCCTGGCAATCCCCACACGCTGGCGCATCCCCCCTGAGAGCTGGTTGGGAAAACTATTTTCAAAGCCCTGAAGTCCTACCAGGTCAATGAAATACTGGGCCCGCTCCCGCCTGGTCTTCTTGTCAATCCCCCGCGATTTTGGACCGAACTCCACATTGCCCATGACGGTGCAGAAGGGAAACAGCGCCGTGGTCTGATATACCACGCCACGGTCCGCGCCAGGCCCTTCCACCTTTTTACCGTCCACGGTCACCGTGCCCTCCGTCACCAGCTCCAGGCCGGCAATCAGGTTAATCATGGTGGTCTTGCCGCACTGTCCCGGCCCGAACAGCACCACGAATTCATTTTCCTTCACTTCCAGGCTTACATTATCCACCACTTCCTTCACACGCCCCGCAGATTCAAACCGCTTCGTCACGCGGTCCAGGCTGATTACACTATGTCCTAGACGTCCATTCTGTTCCATGAACAAAGCCTCCTTTCCGCCGCCCGCATAAGGGTGGCCAGTACCAGGCCCACCACCCCGATCACAACCATTCCCACAAGGACCAGGGGAATGTTGATGGTATCGCTGCCCCTGAGGATGATCCAGCCGCAGCCTTCCTGGGCGCCCACCATCTCCGCTGCCAGCACCGCCATCCACGCAGTGGACAGCGCCACCTGCATGCCTGCGAATATCTGGGGAAGGCTGGAGGGAAGGATGACCCTCAGGAAAATATCCCTGTCGCTGGTTCCCAGCATCCTGGCACAGCCGATCAGGGTGGGGTCCACGCGCTGGGCCCCGGTATATGCATTCAGGGTAATGTTCGTAAAGGAACCGATAAAGATGATGGCGTATTTGGGCAGTTCACCGACCCCGAACCACAGGATGACCAGGGGAATCCAGGCAATGGGGGGTATGGGACGTATCAACTCAAACAATGGCTTGATGATTGCTTCCGCATAACGGGAGGTTCCCATGGATAAACCCACCACAATGCCGCTTACCGCTGCCACCGTATATCCCACCAGCACCCGCCTCAGGCTGTAATACAGATGCCCGTAGATCGTATAACGGCCAATCGGCTCAAAAAAGGACGTGAACAGCAGGCGGATGACCTGAACCGGACCAGGGGTCGTCTCCCCTGCAGCGGTAAAGGTAGTGATGAAAGCCCAGGCCAGGAAAAAGGAGGCGATTGCCAGGGCGGCGTAAACCGATTTTTCCGCTTTTTCAGAAACACTCATTTTCCTCATGACTTCTTTCCTCCCTTCACCATGTGGTCCTCCATTTTCGTCAGTACCACGGCAAAGATGGTGCCGATAAAGCCGATGGTCAGCATGCCCACGATAATCAGGTCGGCCCTTGCAAGGGAACGGTTCAGCTGTATCATATAGCCCAGTCCCTTGTTGGCTGCCAGCATCTCAGCCGCGCACAGGGTGGTCCAGGCAGCCTGCAGGGATATCCTGAGCCCGGTGAAAATCAGGGGCATGGCAGTTGGGATTGCCACGGTAAACAGCATCTTGGTACGGGATGCGCCAAAGGTCTGGGCCACCCACAGATGCACCGGCTTGGTCTGCTTGATTCCGGCATAAGAGTTAATAACACACGGGATGAATGCAGACACAAAGATAATGGCGGCCTTTGCCCCCAGGCCAATGCCAAACCATAGGATCATCAGTGGAATCCAGGCAATGGTGGGCACCGGGCGCACCAGGTCAAACAGAGGCGTAACGAATAAATCAATCCGCTTGAACCATGCCATGCAGATACCCAGCGGGATCCCAATCACCGCGCCCAGCACATACCCGCTCAGCGCCACCTTAAGGCTGGCCAGGATATGCTGGAACAGGGTGCCGCTGTCCGGCGCCTTGTGGTTCAATTTATATATAAATGCTTCCAGCACCTGTACAGGACTTGGAAGGCTGTAATCCGGCATCAGATGCAGGACAGCAGTCGCCAGATACCAGATCCCGAAAAACATCACCAGGGAACATACGGAGATTGCGGCAAACTTACGTCTGTCATGCAGCTGTTTCTTCTCTAATTCTGTCACGTCTAACCCACCTTTCAATAATTGAGGGCGCTGTTTCAAGCGCCCTTATGATCCGTATGGTCTTATAATCAGTAACCCAGAGCTTCCTTAACAATGGTATCGTCCACATGTTTTGCAATATCCGGGAACCTGGATTCCTCCAGCAGTTCCTGGGATACCCAGAATTCTCCTGTTATCTGGACAGAATCGCCGATTGTTATGGTCTTTGCCTCCTCAGAGGTCACAAATGGACGTGTCTCAATTTCTGTTTTACAGGCTTCCAGGGAAGATTCCGACCCATTCTCCGTGTACCAGTCAAGAAGCAGCTGGGCCGCCATGTCCGGGTCGGCCTGCAGTGCGTCGGTGGCCTCAAAAAATGCTTTCACATAATTCACAAGCACATCCCTCTTGTCCGTAAATGCCTTATTGCTGACAATGATGGAATCAAACTGGGGCACTCCCAGGTTGGTCAGGCTGGAGGTAATGACCATCCCCTCACCCTCTGCCTGATAGGAAGTGGGCGGATTCAGGGCAGCCACATCGCAGTTGCCTGTCATGAGAGCCTGGTATGCGGACGGGAAATCCATATGTACAATCTCCACATCCTCAGTGGTAAGTCCCAGCTTCTCAAGCCATTTAATCACGTTCAGATGGGAAATGGTTCCTGTATTGGTGGCAATGACCGCGCCTTTAAGTGTTTCGGCATCACCGTATACATCCGGGTAGGATGGGTTATTGCCCTTAACCTTTGCAATGGGTGAATCCGGCTTGCACAGTGTATAAAGCCCTCCCTCTGAATGGCCGATATCGGCAATACAGTATGCCCCGTAGATGGCCAGGGAATTGACCGCGGCCGCGCTCAGGGTCCCCACCTCCCACTGGTCGGCTGCCAGGGCCTCGTTCATGGCCCCGCCGTTGGCAAAGTAAACTGTCTCAATCTTAAAACCATTCTTGGTATCCAGCCCCTGGTCTATCATATACTTAATCGGGATACTGTTTAAGAAGGGCATGACCGCCACCTTCAGCACAGGCAGGTCCTCCGTATCCGGAGCAGCCTGGGTTCCGGCCTCCGTTGTATCCCCGGAAGCCTCCGTGGCCTTGGTTGGGGCCGGTGTTGCCTCCACGGGTTTTGGCGCACATCCTGCCAGTGTGCCTGCCAGCATTGCAGCCGCCATTACTATGCTTATCCATCTTTTCTTCATTACGCATAACCTCCCTTTCATACGCAGACATGAACCTGCATGCTGCATGTTGTCATGTTTCATTTGATGGGATAATCATACTAAATTCCTGGAAAACCGTATATCTGTTTTCTTATGGTTTTTTTGAAATTTTTGTCCTGTTGGATTTTTTATGTGAGGATGTTTTGAATTTTTGATATTATTTTAGATTTTTTAGACTGGTTTCAGTATGGAACGGAATCAGGTGTTTTGCATAATTGAAATCCCGTGTACTGTCATACACGGGATTTCGCTTTGTGACCACATGGACACATATAACTTCCTAGATAAAATTATTTCACATCAAAATTCATGTAATGTCAACATCACACCTTAAACCGGTACCCAACCCCCCAGATAGTCTCAATATATTGGGGCTTGGCCGTGTTAAATTCAATCTTCTCCCGTATCTTCTTGATATGCACCGTTACAGTAGCAATATCACCAATGGATTCCATATCCCAAATCTTACTGAACAGTTCCTCCTTGGTAAACACATGGTTCGGGTTCTGGGCCAGGAAGGTGAGCAGGTCAAATTCCTTGGTGGTAAATGTCTTCTCCTCCCCATTAATCCATACGCGGCGTGCAGTCTTATCAATCTTCAGTCCACGGATCTCGATGATTTCATTGGAAGGCTGGCCGCTGCCGATCAGCCGCTCATATCGGGCCATGTGGGCCTTTACCCTGGCCACCATCTCGCTGGGGCTGAATGGTTTGGTGATGTAATCGTCCGCCCCAAGCCCTAAGCCGCGGATTTTATCGATATCCTCTTTTTTAGCCGAAACCATGATGATGGGGGTGTTCTTAACCTCCCTTACTTTCTTGCAGATTTCAAATCCATCTGTTCCGGGAAGCATCAGGTCCAGGATCAGCAGGTCATAGTCTTCCTTTAAAGCCTTATCAAGGCCCTCTGTCCCGTCATTCTCAATCTCTACTTCAAAACCGGACAGTTCCAGATAATCCTTCTCCAGCTCTGCTATGCTCTCCTCATCTTCCACTATCAGTATCTTGCTCATCCTGTATAACCTCCTGATATTTTCTTAGGACAAAGTGGATCTCCGTTCCAATCCCTTCCTTGCTGGTAGCCCATATACGGCCTCCGTGGTCCTCTATGATCTTGCGCACGATGGACAGTCCGATACCGCTTCCGCCCTGGGATGAATTCCGGGAAGAATCCGTGCGGTAAAACCGGTCAAATATATTAGGAAGGTCTTTTGCCGCAATGCCCTTCCCGTTGTCCTCAATCTCCACCTGGATGAAATCACCCACATCCTTTATCCGGATATTGATAATACCCTTTTTCTTATCCAGGTATTTGACCGAATTGCTGATGATGTTGTTGATGACCCGCTTCATCTGTTCCGCGTCAGCAATCACCACGATATCCTCATCCACGTAATTGAAGTAGCCCAGTTCAATCCCCCTGGCCTCCATATCCACTCCCACTTCCTCGACGCAGTCCCTGAAATACTGGGCCACATTGATTTTGGTAAATGCATATGGAATCTTGTTGGTATCAATCTTGGAATAAAAGGTAAGCTCATCAATCAGTCTGTCCATGTCATTAGCCTTATTGTAAATGGTACGGATATATTTGTCCAGTCTTTCCGGTGAAGAGGCAACGCCGTCCATGATTCCCTCCACGTAACCCTTGATGGCCGTTATGGGTGTCTTCAGGTCATGGGATATGTTGCTGATCAGCTCCTTGTTCTCCTTATCATCCTGTATCTTCTCATCCGCATTCTCCCGGAGCCTGATGCGCATCTCTTCAAAATCCTGGCACAGCTGCCCTATCTCATCGTCCGCATCCACATCCAGGGTAAAGTCCAGGTTGCCGTCCCGTATCTTCTTGGTAGCCTCCTGCAGTTTGTTAAGTGGGCTTAAGATAGAACGGTAAACCCAGAGTGTAAGGGCGATACCCGCTATCATCAGTATCATGGCCCCAAGTATCAGCATCTCGCGGAGCATTGACTTTACTTCCGGAACCAGGTCGTCCACGTTGGAAATGATGAATGCGGTGCCGGCTTCCCCATCCGGAAACGTAAAATCCATCTGCTTAATCAGGTGCTGGCTTTCGCCGTCCAGATAGATACCGCCTTCCAAATCGCCCTTCATGGCGCCAAAATGAGGGAGCTGGGCACAAAGCGCCTCATCCTCCTTGATATTATCATCCCCACAATAGATGATTGCATCCCCTTTCAGGACCATCAGGAATGCATAGTGGCTTTTCAGTTCCGCATTAATGGAATCCAGGTAGTCCTTATCGCTGTACTTCCCTGGATTCTTATCCAGTGACTTGCGGATATCCTCCTGGGAACGCTTTGTAAGCCGGTTGAATATCTGCATGGAATTGCCGGAGAAGAAATCCACCGGCTCCGTCAGCTCATATTCCTTGATAAAGGATTTGGCCTGATAATTGCTAAGCACCATGGCCATCAGACAAAACAGCATCATGGGTACAATGGTAATAGTCAGAAATGCTACTGCAAGACGGGTCTTTAATTTCATAAGTCCCATCCTCCTTCATTAACTTGCGGTATGACGCTGTACATAGAAAGACATACTGTCACCCGCTATTGACAGTATATCACAATTACTTATAATCGTTTATAAAACTATTATAAATTTTATTAATAACTCTCCCGTTTATCCTTGTTTCCTCGGCAATTTCTGATATAATAATACTATTGCCCATGAACAGACGGGCGAAAAAGCAGTAACGATTGGGGTTAAAATATGATTGGTTTTTACAGTTACACTGTGATTTTGACATACCTTGGGCTGGCATCCGCTGCCCTGGGCATGATGCTTACATTTAACGGTTTTGCCAGATATGCCTTGTTCTGCCTGGCATTCTCAGGACTGTGCGACATGTTCGACGGCAAAGTGGCCCGGACAAAGGCAGACCGCACTGAGGATGAGAAGCGTTTCGGCATTCAGATTGACTCCCTGTGTGATGTTGTCTGTTTTGGCGCATTTCCCATGATCCTGTGCTATTCCATGGGAATGAGGGGGATTGCCGGAATCTGCATCCTGGTCTTTTATCTGACGGCAGGTGTCATCCGCCTTGCATTTTTCAATGTGATGGAGGAACGGCGCCAAGATGAGACGGACGAGGCCCGCAAGTACTACCAAGGGCTTCCGATTACGTCCATTTCCATTATCCTGCCCTTATTCTGCACCCTGCGTCCCTTGCTTGGGCACCGTTTCCTGTCTGAGCTGCACATCTGCATCCTCACGGTGGGACTGCTGTTCATCATCAACTTCCAGCTTAAAAAGCCAGGCTGGAAAATGCTCACATTCCTGATATCCATCGTGGCACTGGCACTGATTAAGATATACTTTTTTTAAGGAAAGAAAGGTGTGATTGAATGAAATACGCTGACAGAACTGGACGCATCCATGGCAGCGACACATTACAGGACAGATACCTGCGTCTTCTCTACGGCAGTCTCCCCGGACGTTTGCTTTTAAAGCCGCTGGTCCATCCAGCCATATCCAGAATCGGGGGCCGTCTGCTGGACTCTCCCCTGTCATCCGCCCTGATTGGGCCATTCATACGTTCCTGCGGTATTTCCGTAAGGGGATGTGAGATTCCGCCCGGAGGCTCCTACCGTTCCTTCAATGCTTTTTTCACACGTTCCCTGAAGGAAGGCGCCAGGCCCTTTGATATGGATCCGGATGTGCTCTGCAGCCCCTGCGACGGGCTGGTAAGCGCATATACCATCAGCCGGAGCCGGCATTTTTCCATCAAGCACACGGACTATACCCTGGACCAGCTGCTAAAGGACCGCAAGCTGGCTTCCCGCTACACAGGCGGCACCGCCCTGGTGTTCCGTCTCACCGTGTCAGACTATCACCGCTATGCTTATATTGACGACGGAAAGCGCTCCTCCTACCGCAGGATTCCCGGCGTACTCCACACAGTGAATCCTTCCGCTGCCGCCAGCCGCCCCATCTATAAGGAAAATACACGTGAATACACCCTGATTAAGTCCCAAAACTTCGGCACCGTGCTGATGATGGAGGTGGGCGCCATGATGGTCGGCAAAATCATGAACCACCATAAGGCCTACACCAGCCTGGATGTTTTCCGCGGACAGGAGAAGGGATACTTTGCCTTTGGTGGCTCCACTGTCATCCTGCTGTTTGAACCAGGCGCAATCCGTACCGACAGCGATATACTGAGGAATACGGCGCTTGACATAGAGACAAAAGTGCGGATGGGGGAACCTGTGGGCAGGCGCTCCTGATTCCCCTCCTACCTGTCATATGCAGGCAGTCCCGATGGATACACAACCTTTACCGTCTTCTCCTCCTGGCCGTAATCCGTCAGGGATTCCCTGTAAGTCCCCATATCTGAATCAATCAGCGTCATTTTCCCGGGGCACATCCGGAAGGTCTGATACCTGCTGTCATACCCGTTTTCATCCTCATGGTCCCGGCGCAGGTTGAGGTGGATCAGTCCATTGCCCCGGAACAGTATCCCGTCCACCTGGAACCCATCTGTCTCCGCTTCCCCCAGAACCTCCTTTGCACCCTGGCAGGCAAGGAATTCATCCATTGTAACCAGTATGGCGCCATACTCCGTAAAATCCCCATTCTCATAAAAGAAATAATACGGCTTGTAGCTGTGCCCGCTTACAAACGGCTCACTGCGTCCGTCCCCCATCTCCATATATGACACCGAACCGTCATATGCGCTTCTAAGCAGGCACACATTGCCCATCTCATCCATATGGAACCCCATTCCCAGACCGGATAGATTCATGGGACGCGGCGAGCCGTCCCTTACGGTCCAGAGATAGGATGTGGATGAGGTAAATGCGTCCAGATCCGTCAGACTGATGACTTTAATATCCTCAAATCGATAATATCCACTGACATACTGGCCTCTTGTTTCCCGTTTCACTTCTTCCATGGATTCCTCCGTGACAAACACCAGCGCCCCCATATATCCTTCAAAGACGCGGGATGCCGTTTCCTTTCCGTCTGCCACAAAGGCAAATGCCTCATATGCGCCATCGCCATCATAATCGTCATAATCCAGGGTCAGGATGGTCCCGTCCGGATATGCGCCCTGAATCCTTTTAACCCAGTTTTGCGGACAGGAAACAGCACCCGCGTTTTCCACAGGTGGACGTCCGCTTACATCCACCACATGCTTCACAGGTTCCCAGTCATCCCAGGCCAGGTTTGTACCGCTTAGCGTAAGGTAGGTGTGCGTACCAAGGCCGGACAAGGGGGTAATATCCCTGACCGGATTACAGTCCAGGCATAGAAGGCTCAGTTTCCTAAGGTCCGCAAGAGGTGACAGGTCCTCAATATCATTGGACTGCAGGCGAAGTTCTTCCAAATTACGTAAGTTGGAAAGGGGTGAGATATCTTTAATCTGATTGCCAATCAGGCAGAGGTCCCGCAGATTCCCAAGCCCTGACAAGGCGCTTATGTCCGTCAGGCCCTCATAGCTTACATTCAGTACTTCCAGCCGGGTCAGGGTTTTCAGCGGTTCCAGGTCATCCGGGGAAAACGAGTGAAAAGCCAGCCTCAGGTCCCTCAATCCGGTGAGCCGGGAAAGTTTTGCATAATCTATTCCATTGCATATAGTTATGCTGGCGGTTGACGCTGAACCGGATATTGTCTGTATCTTCCCATCCCAGTCCGTGAATGTCACATATTCGGATAGTTCCAGCGCTCCTGGTTGGGCAGACGGCATACCGGCCGTGTCACCGGACTGGCCGACGGCGGTATTATCGGTATGTCCATCACCAGCAGCATCAACACGTCCATCATCAGTAACATCCGTATGCCCAATGGCCGCCTGGCGGCTTGAAACGTCTGATATCGGGCTACACGCCAAAAGCAGTAAGGAACACAGAAGGACAGCCAGGAAACAGCCTCCATAGGCGCCCCTCATGTGCAGGAGTCCGGCAGATGATGCTCCTTCACATAATCCTTCCACATATGTGCCTCCGGCATCTAATCCTCCCCCGCACGAACCGCCTGCAGTTAATCCCTCTTCACATAATCCGCCTTCGCACAAGCCGCCCTCCAACACCACATCCCATCCTCTGCCGCTCTCCATCCCCGCCTCCTCAACAAACCTCCATAATACAGGGAAAGCCGCACATCCAGGCCAGTCCTTAAGGTGTGCAGCTCTCCGTTATTATCTCATCTTATAACCATGCAAAATGCAGCCATACAAATTACAGCTCTATCGAATGTAAATACTCAATTTCCCCTAAAACATGAACTTATCAGCGAAGTAATCCTTCAGTTCGCTAATCGGAATCCTTACCTGCTCCATGGTATCCCTGTCGCGTACCGTCACTGCGTGGTCTTCCTCGGAGTCAAAGTCATAGGTGATACAGAACGGGGTGCCGATTTCATCCTGTCTCCTGTATCTCTTACCGATATTGCCCCTGTCGTCAAACTCACAGTTAAAGTACTTGGAAAGCTCGGTGTAAACCTTCTCAGCCCCCTCGTTCAGTTTCTTGGACAGCGGAAGCACGCCTACCTTCACAGGCGCCAGGGCCGGATGGAAATGAAGCACGGTCCTCACATCCCCCTCGCCAATCTCTTCCTCGTCATATGCAGCGCAGAGGAATGCCAGGGTCACACGGTCAGCGCCCAGGGACGGCTCGATTACATACGGGATGTACTTTTCCTTTGCCTCGTCATCAAAATAGGACATATCCTGTCCTGATACGTTCTGGTGCTGTGTCAGGTCATAATCCGTCCTGTCGGCGATTCCCCACAGTTCGCCCCAGCCGAATGGGAATAGGAACTCCAGGTCCGTGGTTGCCTTGCTGTAGAAGGACAGCTCCTCCTGCTCATGGTCTCTTGCGCGCATCTCGTCTTCCTTGATTCCAAGGGCTTTTAACCAGTCGATGCAGTACTGCTTCCAGTATGCGAACCACTCCAGATCCGTATCAGGCTTGCAGAAAAATTCCAGCTCCATCTGCTCAAATTCCCTTGTACGGAAGGTAAAGTTACCTGGCGTGATCTCGTTACGGAATGACTTGCCGATCTGTGCAATGCCAAAGGGAACCTTCTTTCTGGAAGTCCTCTGTACATTCTTAAAGTTGACAAAAATGCCCTGTGCTGTCTCCGGACGGAGATAAACCGTGTTCTTGGCATCCTCGGTAACGCCCTGGAAGGTCTTGAACATCAGGTTGAACTGGCGGATTTCCGTAAAATCATGGGCGCCGCAGCTTGGACAGCAGATATTGTTGTCGTCAATGTACTGCTTCATCTGCTCCTGGGACCATGCGTCCACGGAGCCTTCCATCTTAATACCGTGTTCATCGTTAAAATCCTCAATCAGCTTATCTGCACGGAACCTCTCCTTACACTGTTTGCAGTCCATCAGGGGATCAGAGAAACCGCCCAGATGTCCGCTGGCCACCCAGGTCTGGGGATTCATCAGGATTGCGCAGTCAACACCCACATTGTATGGGCTTTCCATTACGAACTTCTGCCACCATGCCTTCTTTACATTGTTCTTCAGCTCTACGCCAAGGTTGCCGTAGTCCCAGGTATTGGCAAGGCCGCCGTAAATCTCAGAGCCGGGATAAACAAATCCCCTGTTCTTGGCAAGCGCCACAATCTTTTCCATTGTCTTTTCCATATCCGTATCCTCTCTTTTATCTTCATTCATTCTATATTAATCTAAGATGATATAGCTGGCGCCTTCCTCCGGCGTCTCAACCGTGTTGGAATCCCTCATGCTGCACCCGTCACTGACATAAAGGATTTTCTTTTCCGTCTTGATGACACCAGGGCCTTCTGCCTTTACCAGCACCTGCTGGCCGTCCGACACTGCCTGGGATGCATCCACCGCATTGCCCTTGACATCCTTAAATGCCACATCCTCCAGGCCCTGGCCCAGAACCGCTACCCTTCCTGCCTCCAGCGCTGTGAAGGTCACATTATAATCCCCGATTTCCCTGGCAAACTCTATGATGCGTGAAGCCGTATCATATTCAGTTACGGTAAATGCCTTACCATCCCCGATTTTGGCTGATACAAGGGCTACAGGCAGCTTCTCAGCGCCCTCGGTGTTCTCGGACTTTGCCGCCTTGCCAAGGGAACTGTTGAAATCGCTGATGCGCTGTTGCACAAATGCCTTCAGCTCCTCCTCCGTATAATCCCCCTTGTCATAGGTTTCCACGGATGCCCACTGGACATTGCCGTCCTTTTCTATCATCACGCTGTTCTCCACAGGCGTCCCCTTGCCCGGTGCGCCGATTCCGGCACAGCCCGTGGCCAGGACCGAGGCCGTCAGGAGGGCCAGCGCCATTGCCATGATTTTTTTCATACTCAATCCTTTCGTGTGATTAATCCGCAGACCCGCCGGCAGAAACCAGTACCCATTGGCGTCCGTCATGGGCCTACCCGGATATTATATCCTCTACATCCTATAATTTCAAGCCTTAGAATGTATTTTATCCGGTGAGCACATCCAAAATCTCAAGGGATTTGAACTCATGGCGCACATAATAGCGCCTGCTGGCCTCCACCACTGATTCAAACTCCCTCATCACATCATCCTTTAAGATGAATTTATAAAGGGATTCCACCTGGGAACACACCACATATTCCCAGGCATAGCTGCAGGATTCCGAAACCGCCCTTGGCGGTTCCTCCGTATACTCCCCGTTAATGACCATGGATTTAAGCTCAAACACCCGCCTTGCCAGACGGTTGGGGATGGATGGGTTCAAAAGGGCGCGAAGGGACTGGTAAAGCAGCTTTAAAAGTTCGGTGCCGTCCATATTTTCCTGTGAAAAATAATCCGCCACCTCCAAAAAATAGGAGCCGTAGCACGTGCACTCCATATCCAGGGACAGCCCGTCAAAATAATTGGCAATCTGCGACGACTGAAGGTTATAGGCGCTCCTCCCCTCATACAGGGTGAAGGTCCCAAAGGAAAAAGGCCTGCTGGATGCCATCAGGGGATTGCCTGGTTTTCTGGCGCCATGGGCAAACGCGGTAATACGTCCCCGCTCCCTTGTGAGCAGCACCAGCCTCCTGTCATAATCCCCGGAAGGAGCTGAAATGAGGACCATCCCGGTCAGTGTTACTGTCTCTCTCATTTCAGAATCCCCTCCCCTCTGCTATCCATCAGACCTTATCTTCGTTTTATCTTGTGGCATTCGCCATATATCCGTTGTAAATACAACGTTTTCTCACACATCCTTGCCATCGTAACCATAGTTCTTCATATAAAGTTCGCTGTCCCGCCATTCCTTCCTGACCTTGACCCACAGCTTTAAATTCACCTGGATTTCCATCATGCGCTCGATGTCCTTCCTGGCTTCCGTACCAATCCGCTTTAACATGCTCCCGCCCTTGCCGATGATGATGCCTTTGTGGGAATCCCTCTCACACACAATGCTGGCGTCAATGTCCATGATGCCGTCCGGGCGCTCCTTCATCCTCTCAATGGTCACCGCAATCCCGTGGGGAATCTCATCATTCAGAAGGCGCAGCGCCTTTTCCCGGATTAACTCAGCCGCAATCTGGCGCATGGGCTGGTCGGTCACCGTATCCTCGTCATAAAACTGGGGACCATAGGGAAGATACTTGAAAATCAGTTCGGTAAGCAGGTCCGTGTTCTTCTCCTTCAGGGCTGACAGGGGTACTATCTCGGCAAAATCACATATGTCCTTGTATGCCGCCATGAAGGTAAGGATTTCATCCTGGTTCTTAACCGTGTCAATCTTATTGATGACCAGGATGATCGGTGTCTTCACCTTATTCAGCTGCTCCGCGATATGGCGTTCCCCTGCCCCGATAAAGGTGCTTGGTTCCACCAGCCACAGGATGACATCCACATCCCGCAGCGTGTGTTCCGCCACATTGACCATATATTCGCCCAGCTTGTTCTTGGCTTTGTGGATACCTGGTGTGTCCAGGAATATGATCTGTCCCCTGTCGTCCGTGTAAACGGTCTGTATCCGGTTCCTGGTGGTCTGGGGCTTGTCGGACGTAATTGCAATCTTCTGTCCGATCAGATGGTTCATCAGGGTGGATTTCCCCACATTAGGCCGCCCGATCAGTGTCACAAAGCCTGATTTCTTCTGTGTATTCTCTTCCATTCATATCTCCTTATCAGTGGTACAGGTTCTTGATTTCCCCAAACATTGCCCGGTCCGCCTTAATCTGTTCATCATTGCCGATCACGCACAGCGCCCCCGTGTCCAGCACGGCCTGCACGATGTCTGCCAGGTTCCTTATATCCTCCTGGGTCACGTCCAGGATTTCCTCCCTCTCCCGCTGTATCATCTCATCGGTCACGCCGGAGAGATAGGCGGAAAGGTTCCTGCTGCCCTTCAGGGATGGGGTAAGGGGTGTGTCCACATCACTGATGGTGCCGATTACATATTTGGTCATATCCCGCTCATCGATGGTGAAGCTTCTCAGATAATCCGGTATGCCTTCGTATATTTCATTGGTTTTCGCCATGTTCGGGTCGCGGTAGGATACCATGTACCCTTCCCCCGACCTGCCAAAGCTGCTCATACATCCATATGCGCCGCCTTTTACGCGCAGGTTCATCCAGAGATACTCATAGTTCATGATGACCTTCAACACCCTCAGCGCCCCGGTGTACTCCAGGCTGCGTCCATTGACGTCCTTACCTGCAAAGGAACCGCACCTTGCCACATAATTGACCTGGGAAGCTGTCTTATATCCTTCATTGCGGTTGCCGGCTTCAAAGGTAAATGCGTGCTTTTTCCCGCTGCCTTCCAAAAGGCCTGCCTTAAATGTCTGAAGCTCCACAGGAAGGCGTCCATAGCCCTCCTCATCCGCCGTATACGCCACAAGGATATTATCCTTTGTAAACAGCTGCCGGGCCGTGCTCTTCAGCTTTCCTATCAATTCCTTCCTGTACTGCGGCTCCTCACTGTACCTGCGGCTTACATACTCTAAAAACTGATAATATCCGATTCCGCCTATGATATCGTTGAATGCCGAGGTTGCCGAGTAGTAGGAGGACGCCCTGCCCACCGCGGCCGCATGGGAGGAATCCTCCATCTTCATCCTGGCCCTGGAACGTGTCTCGTCCAGGATCTCCCCCAAACGCTTCTCATTATCCAGATTGGAACGCGTAAGGATTTCAGTCAGGATGGAAAATGCAAAATCCAGTTTTTCATACAGTACCTTGGCGCTGGCAACAAAGGCTCCGGTAAACCGGCCCGGATTAGCCATATCCGGATATGAACTTACTGCAAAGTTCACCCCTCCGCTGTTTAAATATATCTCGCTGGACAAATCACTGTAGCTGTAGTGCTCCGTATCCACATATCCCAGGACGGACTTGAGGAGGCCCACATAGGAAAGGTCTTCCACCGGCACACGGTCCGTATCAAAAAGCACCTTCAGATAGCCGATGCCGGAAGTAAACATACTGCTGTGGATTACCCTTACCCCATCCTCCATCTTAAGCTCATAGGAGAGCTTTGCGCCCTCCCTGTCAATATCCTCCCGTGTGAGCATGGGGATTTTCTCCAGGTCTTCCTGGGAGGAGGTTTCCTCCTGGTATGCCTTCAGCGCTTTGGTCCGGGCCACAAGTTCTTCTATCTCTTCCCTGCCAAGGGAGGCTTTATGGGCTGCCAGCCTCTCTGCCAGCTTCCTGTCCTCCTCGGCTGTCTGGTTTATCCTGGGGCTTACCATGATGACAGCCTCATGTGGGTTATCCAACAGGTATTTGAGGATCAGCTGCTCAAAATACCCTTCCCCTGCCGCCTTCTTAAGGAAGTCAAAGGTCTTCTGGTATTCCAGGTGCAGCATGGGGTCCCCGTCATACAGCCAGCTGTCCATGGACCACAGGCCGTACATAAGTCCTTTGGGGGCGGAACCATAGTCCGCTTCCCTGTAACGGAACTCATAGTAATTCAGTCCGGCTAAAAGGCTCCTCTTATCAATCCCCTGGTCGGCAAGCCTGCGCAGGGTGCCCTTGACAACCGCCAGGAATTCCCCCTTCTGCTCCGGGTTGGCATTCTTGGCTATGACGGAAAAGTAGGGCTGGAGGATCCCGCTGTCATACCCGCCCAGGATATCCTGTCCGATTCCCGCATCAATCAATGCCTGCTTAAGGGGCGCGCCCGGAGCATTGATCAGGGTATATTCCAGTATCTGGAAAGCCACATACAGTTCCGGATTCAGATCCGTGCCAACCACCGTGTTCACGGACAGATAGGTCCTGTCGGCCGTCCCCTCCTCCTCTGTGACGGAATAGGTAATCTCCCGTTCCACCGGACCGTCAAATGCCTTCTGCATGGGAATGGAGGAGTCCGCATGACAGTCCTTCCTGTCATACCTGCCCAGATATTCCTCATCCAGCCATGTAAGCTTCTGCGCCATGTCCATGTCCCCGTACAGATAGATATAGCTGTTGGCCGGATGATAGTAGTTCCTGTGGAATTCAATGAACTGCCCATAGGTCAGGTTGGGGATCACAGCCGGGTCCCCGCCAGACTCATTGGCATAGATGGTGTCCGGGAACAGCACGTTCCTGGTGAACCGGTCCAGCACGCTCTCAGGAGAGGAAAATGCGCCCTTCATCTCATTATACACAACGCCGTTAATGGTCAGGTCATCCTCAGGGGACTGCATCTCATAGTGCCAGCCCTCCTGCAGGAAAATCTTGGGTTCCCTGTAGATGGCAGGGTGCAGCACCCCGTCCAGGTACACGTCCATCAGGTTCTGGAAATCCTTTTCATTGCAGCTGGCCACCGGATACACGGTCTTATCCGGATAGGTCATGGCGTTTAAGAACGTATTCAGAGAGCCTTTCACCAGCTCCACGAACGGGTCCTTGACCGGGAACTTCTCAGACCCCTCCAGCACACTGTGTTCCAGAATATGCGGAAGTCCGGTACTGTCCTCAGGAGGCGTGCGGAAGCCGATACAGAACACCTTGTTATCGTCATCATTCGACATAAGGAACAGCCTTGCACCGCTCTTAATATGTTCCAGCACCATTGCGCTGGAATCCATTTCCTCCACAAACTTCTCCCCGGCCACACGGTAGGCGGCCAGCCCTTTGACTGCTTCCAGTTTCCTTTCATCTGCCATAGATTCACTCTCTCCATTTCTATATCATACTACTTCATAGTCTGCCTTGGTTGTCCCAGCTTATTCACATCCTACATATTTCCCATGAGCCTGTCTTTGACAATGGACGCACACTCCCTGACACAAAGATGGATAAACAGCACAGGGTCCGAGTCAGCTGAAATTCCATAGACATTTTCAATCCCCCACTTTTCAGCGGTCAGCCTGGCCCTGTATATATGGAAATTGCTGGTAAGGACACCGATTTCCAGCGGTTTATCCGGCGCAATGGCATAGGGCACCGAGGTGGTCCTGCGGGTCAGGGGAACCAGTTCCTTCTTATCCCGGTTCCGGTGTTCCTCAATCACGACCTTGCTGTAAGCAATATTCTCCACCGTGCTCACCGAACGGTCCTCTATGAGAAGCTGCTCCGGCCTTACCCCGTTGTATTCCAGGTACTGGCGCATCACTTCCGCCTCGCTGACATCCTCACCTGGACCGCGTCCCCCGGAAAGCACCAGAATGGTGTCAGGATTCTCCTCCGCGTATTCAATCGCCTTATCCAGCCGTTTTTTTAATGAATTACTCACCGTGTGTTCCTTTACCCTCGCACCCAGCACAATCACGTAATCCAGGTTTTTCTTATCCGATGAAGCAGCGCCCAGGAACACGAGCACGCAGAGCACGGCCAGCGCCACAACCCCTGCCACGCAGGTGGTGACAACGGATACCGGGACCCATCTTGGAATCCGGTCCATGTTCCTGCTGTAATACCAGCGTCCATAAACAAGAAACAGCAGCAGGGCAGCAAAAAACAGCCAGATAAAGGCAAAGGACGTACCGATACCAGCATACACCACTATCACTATAAAATAGGCAACGCACAGCACTCCAAGCCCAATAAGTATTCCGTCTACCATCCCCAGGCACCTCCTGTCAGCAGATACTTTCATGTATGTCCAGTCAGTTTTCCTCTTTTTTGCGTAAAATGTCGTAAACCGCCAGGTCTGCCTCCGGCCCCAAATCAATCCAGAGGACCTGCTTGGGATGAGGCGCGCTTTCCTGTGCATTTCCGTCCTCATCCGTTATGGCAGCCACCTGGACCATGAGATTGCGGCCATCCGGCTTCATGATTTCCATGGTTTCGCCCACAGAGAATTTGTTCTTCTGTTCAATCCTGCACCTTCCCCGGCCGTCCACCTGTTCCACGGTGCCAAGATAGGTATAGTTCTTCACATATGTGTTATTGTCGTATATCTGTGCATCCTCAGTGGGTTTGCCAAAATAGAAGCCGGTTGTAAACTCCCGGTAGGTGCATTTGCCTATCTCCTGTCTGTACCACTCCATGTTGGCTTCGTAGAGGGCCGGGTCCTTATTGTAATCGTCAATGGCCTTCCGGTAGGTCCGGGCCACCGTGGCAACGTACAGGGCGGTCTTCATCCTGCCCTCTATCTTGAAGCTGTCGATACCCGCGTCCATCATCTCCGGTATATGCCCGATCATGCACAGGTCCTTGGAATTGAATATGAAGGTCCCCCGTTCATTTTCATATACAGGCATATACTCCCCTGGCCTTGTCTCCTCCACAATGGAATACTTCCAGCGGCACGGATGGGTGCAGGCGCCCTGGTTGGCGTCCCTTCCCACAAAGTAATTGCTTAACAGGCATCTCCCTGAATAGGAAATGCACATGGCGCCGTGTATGAAGCTCTCAATCTCCATGTCCTCCGGAATCCGGGACCGTATCTCCTTGATTTCCGCCAGGGAAAGCTCCCTTGCAGTCACCACCCGTCTGGCCCCAAGCTGGTGCCAGAACAGATAAGTCCCGTAATTTGTATTGTTGGCCTGGGTGCTGATGTGGATTTCCATGTTGGGAAGCACCCTCTTTGCAATGGCAAACACGCCTGGATCGGAGATGATCAGGGCGTCCGGGCCGACTTCCTTTAATTCTTCAAAATAAGCCTCCACCCCCGGCAGGTCCACGTTATGGGCCAGGATATTGGCCGTGACATAGACTTTAACCCCGCGCGTATGGGCAAAGGCAATTCCTTCCTTCATCTCTTCTTTGGAAAAATTATGGGCCTTGGCCCGAAGGCCGAAGGCCTCACCTCCAATATATACGGCATCCGCCCCATAAATGACAGCTGTCTTAAGCACATCCAGGCTTCCCGCCGGTATCAACAATTCGGTCTTTCTCATTTTCTTCTCTCCACAGAACTAAAACTATTTTATCCTGGTGCTGATTGTCACGCCATCCCCAATGGGAATCACCGCGGTCTCCAGTTCCTCCATGTGTTTCAGGGTATGGAGGTATTCCCGCATCCTGCTGTGGATGGTCCTGTTCCTGCGCTGGACGGCAAACCTGGATTCCACGATATCGCCGTCCTGGAGCACATTGTCCGATATCAGGACCGCCCCCACAGGCATGACCTTCAGTAACAGGGGCAGCCAGTGCAGGTACTGCCCCTTGGCCGCATCCATGAACACCAGGTCAAAGTTCCTGCCTTCCAGTTCCTTAAGAAGCTCATCCGCATCCCCTTCCAACAGGGTAATCCTGCTTTCTTCACCCGCCTTCTTAAAATTCCCGCGGGCCACGGGGATTCTCTTCCCATACTTTTCAATGGTCGTTATATGGCATTCCCGGGGCATGGCCTGGCACATGAGAAGCGCCGAGTACCCAACCGCCGTGCCGATTTCCAGTATCTGGGCCGGCTTAAGGGCCGCCACCATGGTGCGCAGCAGGGACGCTGTCTCCCTTTTTATGATGGGGACATAGGCCTTTAGCGCCTCTTCCTCTATTGTGTCTAAAAGCACTCCCTGGCTGGATTCCAGGGAGTGCAGATAATCCCTTATCCTGTCCTTCACAATCATGGATCCTGTCCCTCAGTCACGTCCTCAAACCATCCGCCTTCCATCTCCTGGTCCTCGCCCTCATAGGTCTCCTGGTTGGCTATCTCATCGCTGTTTTCAGCCTCCGGATCCATGGAACGGCCGGCAGCTTCCTGGCTTCCCGTATCTTCTGCAGCCCCTGTCTGGCTGGCGGCAGCCGGAACACCGGCTTCCCCTTCCGGGACAGTCTCCCCAGCCGTCTCAGCGGTCTTAGCCGCAGGCGCGGCGGCAGCCTTGCCTGCTCCTGACTGGGCCGGCTTTACATCCTCCTCAGTCTCCGGCTTTTCGTTGAGCTGCTGGAGGATTTCCTTGGAGGTCATGGAGGTATTCAGGGTGTAGGTACCCGGGTAAATGGTTTCATAGTCGTAGAATTTACTCTGGAATATAAATGCAAACTCGCTTTTGATAAGCCCTTTGCGGGCCAGGAATTCCGCTGCCTCGGACACGCTTTCACCATCCGTCATCTGGACTACCATGTCATGGCCCGGGGCCTCCTCCACTGCTTCCGCATAAAATATCTCATGTCCGAAGGCATATCCCTTTGCCACCGCCTCATACAGCAGCAGGACAATCAGGGCATATACGATGAGTTTCACCGATATGCTGATTATGGTGGTTGTTATCTTATTGATTTCTCTCGTTCTGTTGCTCATAATCCATTCCTCTTGCCCTGCCTGGCAGACCATGACATCCGGCGCATCCCGGCGTTGACACGCCATGAAATCAAGCTTCTCCCGGCGTTGACACGCCGGGATATGCGGGCTGATATCCGCACCGGTGTCTGGTTATACCTCCATGATGATCGGCAGGATTACGGGGTTGCGCTTCATGCGCTTCCATAAAAAGTCACTTAAACTGTCCTTGATGATGTTCTTTATCTTTCCCCAGTCATTCACACGGCGGCCCATGCAGTCATCCACCGCATTAACCACCACGGAATGCGCTTCTTCCAGCAGGTCCTCTGATTCCCTTACGTACACAAAGCCCCTGGACACGATGTCCGGCCCTGCAAGAAGCTGGTTGCTGTGCTTTTCTAATGTGAGCACCACTACAATAATACCATTCTGAGCCAGGTTTTGTCTATCCCGCAATACAATATTGCCCACATCGCCCACTCCAAGGCCATCCACCAGGATTCCGCCGCAGGTCACATGGTCAATCACCTCACAGGTTTCCCCGTCCAGGGCAACCACGTCGCCGGAGTTGACCAGCACTGCATTGTCCTTGTCAACGCCCATGAACTCAGCCAGTTCCTTCTGAGCAATGCGGTGGCGGTATTCGCCGTGTACCGGTATTGCGAACTTGGGATGGATCAGGGAATATATTAATTTCAAATCTTCCTGACAGGCATGTCCTGAAACATGGGTGTCCTGGTTAATGATCTTTGCCCCCTTCATGGACAGTTCATTGACCACGTTGGAAACAGCCTTTTCATTACCGGGAATCGGGGTGGAGCTTAAGACAACCACGTCCCTGGGTGTGATGGAAACCTTCTTATGGATGCCGGACGCCATGCGTGAAAGGGCTGCCATGGACTCTCCCTGGCTTCCTGTGGTAATAAGCACGGTGGATTCCGGCGGATAATTCCTCAGATGCTCAATATCAATCAGGGTGCCTTCCGGCACATTGATATACCCCAGCTTGCTGGCAATGTCCATGACCGTCACCATGCTGCGGCCTTCCACCACCACCTTGCGCCCATACTTATACGCCGTGTTCACCACCTGCTGCACCCGGTCCACATTGGACGCAAAGGTTGCAACAATGATGCGCTGGTTCTTATGCTCTGAGAAAATGTTGTCAAAGGTCTTGCCCACCGTGCGCTCAGACATGGTGAATCCCGGCCTTGTGGCATTGGTACTGTCTGCCAGCAGTGCCAGCACGCCCTTTTTGCCCAGCTCGGCAAAACGCTGAAGGTCGATGGGGTCGCCGAATACCGGCGTGTAGTCTATCTTAAAATCGCCTGTGTGAAGCACGATTCCAACCGGCGAGAAAATTGCCAGTGCGGACGCATCCTGGATGCTGTGGTTCGTCTTGATGAATTCCACCCTGAAGCAGCCCAGGTTCACGGACTGTCCGTGCTTCACAACCTTGCGCTTGGTGTTCTTCATCAGGCGGTGCTCCTCCAGCTTGTGCTCAATCAGCGCAATGGTCAGCTTGGTACCGTATACAGGCACGTTAATCTGCTGCAGGATATAAGGAAGGGCGCCGATATGGTCCTCATGTCCATGGGTAATCACAAAGCCCTTTACCTTGTCAATGTTCTGCTTCAGATAGCTGACATCCGGAATCACCAGGTCAATGCCCAGCATGTCATCTCCCGGGAATGCAAGTCCGCAGTCCACGATGATGATGCTGTCCTCATACTCAAACGCGGTGATATTCATTCCTATCTGTTCCAGGCCGCCTAAGGGGATGATCTTCAGTTTCCCTTTGCCGTCCTTCTTGCTGTCCCTGGAGGCCTGTCTCACCGGCGCCAGCACCTTCAGGTCCTGGGATGCAGGTGCTGCTTTGGCCGCAGCTGTCTTGGCCTGGGACCGGGATGCCTTTGCAGTTCCCTGACCGGACCGGTTGTCCTGCCGGGACGTCTTGGCTGCCTTGTCCTGCTGGGACGTCTTGGCTGTCTTCTGCTGGGATGCCTTGGACGATGTCTGGGCTGACTTGGATGCGGACTGGGCTGCTTTGGCTGATGCCTGTCCGCTGCCGTCCGCTGCCTGCTGCTTTGCCTGTCCTGCCTGCTTGGCGGTTTTTGACGCCTGGGCGCTCTTTCCGCTGCGGCTTCCCTTCTGTCCCTGGCCTCTGCCGGAACCCGAAGCATCCTTGTCCGCTGTCTCCGCAGTACGTCCGCCCTGCTCCTTGGAAACACTCTTTCTCTGTGCCGGCCTTCTGTTCTGAGGCTTCTTAGCCTGCTGTTCCGGCGCTGCTGCCTGGTCTGATGCCGCTGCCTGCTCTGATGCGGCTGCCTGTCCTGCTGCCTGCTCCGGTGCGCCCGCCTGCTCTGATACGACTGCACGCTCCGGCGCCGCTGTCTGTACTGATGCCGCTGTACGCTCCGGCGCCACGGTCTGTACTGATACTTCTGTCTGCTCCGGTGCCGCTGTCTGTGCGGCCACCTCCGGCATGTTGTCTTTTTCTTCTAAATTCAAATTGATTCCTCCAATCTCTATTTCTCAAGCTCCACATCTGCATCGCTTAACAGTTCCTCAAACACGCCCATGAGGCCGTCCAGTTCGCGGTCATCTTCCACAAACTCATAAACGGCTTCAGCGTCCTGCTGCCCGGATACATCCTTTAAAATGTAACACTCTCCGTCCTGATCCTCCGGCGCATCTGTCACAAGCAGATAGTTTACTGCATTGATTCTTGTTTCTTCTAACACATAAAAATCCACGGATTCTCCGGAATCCGTTATCATTGTTATCATATCCGTCTTATCTTTCATTGTTTTCTCCTAAACCATTGGACAGGCTGTCCAGATATCCCTGTAAAATCATGGCCGCCGCAATCTGGTCCACGCTTTCTTTTCTGTGTTCCCTGCGCACGCCGCTTTTAATCAGCACCCTGCTGGCCGCCACGGTTGTAAGACGTTCATCCCAGAGCACCACAGGAAGACCTGTCCGTCTCTCAAGGGATGCCTTGAATTCCTCTGTCTTCACAGCGCGCTCCCCAAGAGTATTGTTCATATTCTTAGGATATCCAAGAACAATCCGTTCAATCTCATACTGGCCAATTATTGCCTCTATTCTTGCAAGGGTCTGCCTCAGTTTATTTTCATCTTTCCGCGTGATGGTCTCCACTGTCTGCGCAGTGATACCTAAAGGATCGCACACCGCCACCCCGACTGTTTTTGAGCCAAAATCCAGACCCATGATTCTCATATTCATTTTCCTCCGTTATCATATAAAATAACGCACAACAAAACCAGCTGGCTGTCCACCAACTGATGCATCCCTGTCTTATCTTACATATCCGTACATTGCCGAGAAGGCCCGCATAACGGGCCTTCCCATCTTTCGCCACGGTGTGCCTGACCGTGCCTGTCCCAATCCTGCCTCTTCCTGATACCAAAACGTGTCTCATCATTCGTTCCACGTCCTGGTTGGGCATCACGGGTACAGCGCTCCGTCCGGCATCCCCTGAACCGTACGCCTGTCACGAAAGCATCTTCATGCCTTAATGCGTGTCTGGAAAGGAATCCGCAAACACGTCCTACCGCAAACGGGCATCAATATACACAGCCATCAGTTCTTCCAGAATCTCATCCCGTTCAACCTTCATGATAAGGCTTCTGGCGCCCTTATGGCTGGTAATATAAGTCGGGTCCCCAGACATGATATATCCCACTATCTGATTCACAGGGTTATATCCTTTCTCGGTCAAGGCAATATACACCTGCTCCAGCACATCGCTTACTTCCATCTTCTTGTCCTGAACAGCTTGAAAATATTGAGTTTCACTTATATTGCCCATGTCATCACGTCCTTTAAGTATTCTTCTCTATTCTACATTATATTTTCCTATTCGGCAATAGATAATTTTCTTAATTTTTTCTAATTATTGTCATGTATTTGTAAAATTTCGCATAATATTTCCGTCAACCCAGGGAAATGTTTCTATTTTTGGAAAAATATATACCATCAACAATCCTGCATTTTCCTGACTTCCAGCAACTCCCCTGTCAGCAATCTGACTGCGTCAAGACAGAGAATCTGACCGGATAATACATTTTCCTCCCCGTCCTTAACAGGAAGGGCCGCCTTCACATACTGCGGGGTATGGCCTGTGATATATTTCCTGCCATCCACCTCCGCCACGTCTTCGAAGAGTACGGATACCCGGCTTCCGGCAAAATGTTCCCTGTATTCCCGCGACATGGATGCTTCCAGCTCCAGCAGCACATCGCTGCGCTGCGCCTTCACCTGCTCCGGCACCTGGTCCGGCATCAGGGCTGCCCTGGTTCCGGCCCGCTTGGAGTATTTAAATACATGCATTTCATAAAAATGCACCTTTTTAAGGAACTCCCTTGTGATTTCAAACTCCTCCTGGGTTTCTCCCGGGAATCCCACAATCACGTCCGTGGTAATGGCCGGATGATCAAACCATTTCCGCAATATGCCGCAGCGCCTTAAATAGTCCTCCGTGGTATAATGGCGGTTCATCCTCTTTAATGTGGCGTCGCAGCCGCTTTGGAGGGACAGGTGGAAATGCGGGCAGAACTTAGCCAGGCCCGCCAAAGCCTCTGCAAATTCCTCCGTGATGATCCGCGGCTCCAACGATCCCAGGCGGATACGCTCCAGTCCCGGTATCCGGTGGATTCTTCCTATCAGGTCAAGCAGGGGGCCGTGGTCCCAGTTACCGCCCTGTACCGGTCCTCCCTCCCTGTGTTCCATCCCATAGGAGCTGAGGTGGATTCCGGTAAGGACCACTTCCTTGTATCCCCTGGCAACCAGGCCTTCCACCTCCGCCTCCACATCTTCCGGCTTCCGGCTCCTCACCCGGCCCCTGGCATAGGGGATGATGCAGTAGCTGCAGAACTGGTTGCAGCCGTCCTGCACCTTGATGAATGCCCTTGTGTGGTCCTCGATATTGTCCACGTGAAGAGGCTCATATTCATCGGTGCCCCCGATATCCAGCACGTGTATACCGGATTTTGGCCCTTCATCTTCTTTAAGCCTGCCCTCCATATATTCATCCAGGATCTGTACCAGCTGGCCCTTTTTGTTATTGCCGATAATCACGTCCACACACGCGTCCTCCTTAAGCGTGTCCGCAGCCACCTGCACGTAGCATCCGGCCGCCACCACCACGGATTCCGGGTTCAGCTTCTTGGCCCGGTGAAGCATCTGGCGTGATTTCCTGTCCGCAACATTGGTCACGGAACATGTGTTGATGATATAGACATCCGCCTTTTCATCAAAGGGCACGATCTCGTATCCGTGCTCCCTGAGCTGCTGCTGCATGGCCTCTGCCTCATAAGCATTTACTTTGCATCCCAGGTTGTGCAGGGCTGCTTTTGGCATGTTAAAACCTCCTATTTATCAGGTCATGGCCAGACCTCCATCCCCCGATTGCCGGGGGCAATGTACTGCCATAACCAATTTACCAGTTTCTTACTGAATTTTTCATGCAATCTCACTATTGACTTTTACCCCCGCGGTCTGTAGTATTAAAGCAAAGCAGTTATACTAAACTGCAATTCAATTCACACACACCACAAGGAGGGTTCTTCGTATGAAAACAGTTCGCATTTCGTTAAATTCCATTGACAAGGTTAAGTCATTTGTAAATGATTTAGCTAAGTTTGATGTTGATTTTGATTTAGTTTCCGGCAGATACGTGATTGATGCAAAGTCCATCATGGGCATCTTCAGCCTGGATCTGTCCAAGCCCATCGACCTGAACATCCATGCAGAAAGCAATGTTGAGGAGATTCTGGGCATCCTGAAGCCTTACATCATCTAATCTTTGTCATACATCCCACGGCGGGGACCACACCGCATGGTTTAACAAGGAAAGAAGCAAGAGTCTGCTGACGCAGACTCTTTTTTATATTTCCTGCAATCCTTGGCTGCCGGATATGTCCCGCCCTTTTTGCGCGATTCGGACAGACCCCAGAGCGTGTTTGAAAATTGCTTTCCGACAGACCCCAGGGCGTGTTTGAAAATTGCTTTCCGACAGGCCCTAAAGCGTGTTTGAAAATTGCTTTCCGTCGGCTGTGCGTCCCACTTTGTGGGAGATTTGGTCCCGATGATGGAGGCGTAGCGGGCTACGCTGACTGAATCGGGGCCAAATATGCCGCGAAGTGGGGCGTGCTTTGTCCTAAGGGGGTACCTCTGGTGGATTCCTTAGGGCAGACGGCGGGAATGAATTTTCAAACACGACCTAGCCCTGGCAGAGGATCTGCTCCGTGGTAGCAAGCGCCGTCTCCACCAGTCCGTCAATCTTTTCTTCCAGATGGCGTTCCGAGCTGTGGATTACATTGATGTTGGGCTTTGTCACAGGATGCTTTGCCACGAAGATGGTACAGCAGTCCTCGAAGGGCTGGATGGATGTCTCATAGGTGCCGATTTTCTCGGATACGTCCACAATCTCCTGCTTATCAAATCCGATTACCGGACGGAATACAGGCATGGTGCACACTTCGTTGGTGGCTGCCAGGGACTGCAGTGTCTGGGAGGCAACCTGGCCGATGCTCTCGCCTGTAATCAGGCCGATGGCCCCGTTCTGTCCTGCAATGGTCTGGGCAATGCGCATCATATAGCGGCGCATGATGATGGTCAGTTCCTCATGGGGGCATTTATCGTAGATATAAAGCTGGATATCCGTGAAATTCACCACGTGCAGCATGATTGGCCCGGCGTAGCGCGCAACCAGATTGGCCAGGTCCACCACCTTCTGCTTGGCCCGCTCGCTTGTGTAGGGCGGCGCATGGAAATATACGGCGTCTATCTTCACGCCCCTCTTGGCAATCATGTACCCTGCCACCGGGCTGTCAATGCCGCCGGAAAGCAGCAGCATGGCCTTTCCGTTGGTCCCTATGGGCATGCCGCCCGGTCCTGGGATCATCTGGGAGAACAGATTGATTTTCTGGCGCACCTCCACCCGCAGCAGCACGTCCGGATGATGGACATCCACCTTCATCTGTGGGAATGCTTCCAGGATTACCTCCCCTAAATCCCTGTTAATCTGATCTGAGGTCACAGGATACTGCTTATCCCCTCTCCTGGCGTCCACCTTAAAGGTAAGGTTCTTGTCTGGGTAAACCTGGTCCATGTATTCCTTTACATGATGTTTCAGGTTTTCATAATCCTTGTCGTCAATCTGCACCATGGGGCAGATGTCCGCGATTCCGAACACGCGTCCAAGGGCTTCCACGGTATCATCGTAATCGTATTCCCCATCCGCCTTCACATAGATGCGGCCGGATTCCTTTGTGACCTCGAACTGGCCATCCACATCCCGCAGCGCATACCGGATCTGTTTCATCAGGGCATCCTCGAACATGTAACGGTTCTTTCCCTTGGTGCCGATTTCCGCGTACTTAATTAAAAATGACTGGTACTGCATGTTTTACCTCTTTCTTTCATTGTTGCGGTGTCATTTATCCTCTGTGATATTTCCTGAGTACGGGAAGAAGTCCTTCCAGCGCCTCCATACAATAATCAATCTCCTCTTTTGTGTTAAACAGCCCAAAACTGAACCTGAGGGTGGAATCCAGAAGCTCCTTCTTTACCCCGATGGCCTTTAAGGTGCCGCTGATTGCAGGGTGGTTGGATGAACAGGCCGAACCCGAGGACACGTAGATTCCCTTGTCCTCCAGGGCGTGAAGCAGCACCTCGCTCCTGACGCCTGCAAAGCCGGCGCTGACAATCTGGGGCGCGCCCTGGCTGCCTTTTAAGCTGTTGACCGTTACCCCCTCCAGCTGTTCCATCCTGTCTATCATATAATCCTTGAGGCTGGTGATATAATCCACCTTTTTCTGGTGGTCCGTGTACATTTCCCAGGCAGCGGCGCCCATTCCGGCAATCCCCGGGACATTTTCCGTGCCGGAGCGCAGGTCCTTCTGCTGTCCTCCGCCGTAGAGCAGGGGACGTATCTTCACCCGTTCGTCAATGAACAGGAAGCCCACGCCCTTTGGCCCGTGGAACTTGTGGGCGCTGACGCTTAACAGGTCGATTCCCTGTTTCTTTGGGTGGATGACCAGCTTGCCGTATGCCTGTATGGCATCCACATGAAGGAGGATGGCCGGGTTCTTACCATGGACCAGGGAGGCAATCTCTTCTACCGGCTCTATGGCCCCCACTTCATTATTCACATACATGACGGACACCAGGATGGTATCCGGCCGTATGGATGCTTCCAGCTCCTCTAAGGAAATGTGTCCCTGGCCGTCCACGGACAGATAGGTCACCTCGAAGCCCTGCTGCTCCAGGAATGCCAGAGGGTTATACACGGAGGCGTGCTCAATCCTGGTGCTGATAATGTGTTTTCCAGCCCTCTGGTTGGCCATGGCCGTCCCTATCAGGGCCATGTTGTTGGATTCCGTGCCGCCGGAGGTAAAGAGGATTTCCTTATCCTTAACCTTCAGGGTCTTTGCAATCCTGGATGCGGCCTGGCGCACATACTGCTCTGCCTCCATCCCCTTTTTATGCTTGGCAGAAGGATTGCCGTAATCCTCTGTCATTACCTTTACCACCACATCCCTGACGCTGTCAAGCACACGGGTTGTGGCGGAATTGTCAAAATATACTTCCATGGTCTGTCTCCTATATTCTATCTGCCTGCCCTTTTACGGGCCTATAGCCTGTCATCCGGCCGCACTGCGGGCCTTTTGAGTTCATGCAGCCCGCCTTTCAGCTGCACTACTGGCCTTCTGTCCCTACAGCCCGCCCTCCAGCCGCATCATGAGCACGGACAGCATGGCAAGTCCCGCTGTCTCTGTCCTCAGTATCCGTTTCCCAAGGCTTACCGGGCGCACGCCCTTTTTCAGGGCAAGATTAATCTCCGCCTCGTCAAACCCGCCTTCCGGGCCAATGAATACCGCAATATCCTGCCCAGGCCCAACGCGGGAAAGCTCCTGCCTGCTGCCTTCCATCCCGGCTTCGTGCTCATATGGAATCAGGCGCAGGGCGAACTGTTCCTTCTCTATATAATCAAAGGCCTGTCCCAATGTCATCAGTCCCATGACCTCAGGCATCAGGCTGCGCCCTGACTGTTTGGCCGCGCTCTCTGCAATGGCCTGCCACCGCTTGCGCTTGGCCTCCTCCTTCTTTGCATCCAGCTTCACAACCGCATTCTTCGTGGACACCGGGACAATGCACGCCGCCCCCAGTTCCACCGCTTTCTGGATGATCAACTCCATCTTATCAGATTTGGGCAGCCCCTGGAAGAGCCAGATCCTGGAAGGCAGTTCCCTTCCATCCCGGTCCACGGACACAATCCGGGCTTCAACGCAATCGCTGTCCAGGGATGACAGGGCGCAGCGGTAATCCGTTCCCGTGCCGTCACTGATCAGCACCTCTTCCCCGGGTTTCATGCGCAGGGCATTTTTCATATGGTTCACATCAGGACCTGTGATGCGTATACAATCCCCCATGACCTGGGCCGGGGCCACAAAAAAATGATGCATGGCTTACCTCCAATCCATATCTAGTGCTCCGTCCAGACAGCACGTTTTCTGCCTGGATGGAGCACTGGCTTCGGTGTCATCAGCGTTTCCTTGCTGTCACAGAAACCCATTCGCCCTGATAAGTCACTTCCACAAGTTCCAGTTCCTCACATTTTGCAAATGCAGCCTTAACCGCCTCTTCCTTCATATTGATGATGCCTGAGGTGATGAAATAGCCGCCCTGCTTCAGATGGGCCGGAATCTCGTTGACCAGCAGGATGATTACATCAGCCAGGATGTTGGCCACCACTATATCGTACCTGTCATAGCCGGCCCAGTCCTTGACGGATCTGTCATCGATGATGTTGCCCTGTATCACATGGAACCTGTCCGTGGAAATGCTGTTGGCCTCCAGGTTCTCTCCCACGGCAGTGATGGCATTTTCGTCCAGATCCGTGCCCCAGACTTCCTTTGCCCCCAGTTTTAAGGCCGTGATTCCCAGGATGCCGCTTCCGGTTCCCACATCCAGCACCAGGGTGTCCTCATCCACCCGCTTCTCCAGCTGTCGGATACACAGCTGGGTTGTCTCATGCATGCCTGTCCCGAAGGCAGTGCCAGGGTCAATCTGCACCAGAAGCTTGTCCTTGTGTTCCTCCGGTATGGGCTCCCAGGTCGGCTTGATCAGGATATGGTCCACGGTAAACGGCTTAAAGTACTGCTTCCAGTTGTTGATCCAGTCCTTATCCTCTGTCTCGCCAGCGGTGATGGTCCTGGCGCCCAGGTCGGTGAACAGGCTCAGCTCATCCAGCCCCGCTTCCACATTCTTAAGGATTTCCTCCACATCCGCATCGTCATCCAGATAAAAGCTGACCTTGGCGATTCCCTCGTCAGGCGGAAGCTCCGGAAGGATATCGATGAACATCCCCTTTGTCTCCTTGTCGGTCAGGGGAACATTGTCCTCTATCTCAATCCCCTCAATCCCAATATCATCGAACATGCTGCTGACCAGGTCCACTGCTTCCGTGGTGGTGGTTAATGTAAATTTTTTCCATTTCATAATGCATACTCCTTTTATTTTCCGCTGATGATCTTGACAAACAGCACGGCCAGTACCAGAAGGACAACCGGACGCACCACCTTTTTCCCATTGTGGGCAACCATGCCCGCTCCGATATAATGGCCTGCGATGGAGCAGACCCCGGCCGTAAGGCCCAGCGGGTAAAAAACATTTCCAGTGGCAATGAAGGTTACAAGGGCCGCTATGTTGGACGCCAGGTTAATCACCTTTGTCTGGGCGGACGCGCTTCTGGTATCCAGTCCCGCCGCCCCGGTCAGGATGAGGATCAGGAAGGTTCCTGTTCCCGGTCCGTAAAACCCGTCATAGCCGCCTATAAAAAATGCAGCCGCGATACAGATTGCAAATACCTTTGCCTGTGGGATGGTGCCTGTCTTTTCATTTTCCCCCATGTCCTTATTCCTTAATACATAGAATGCGACAATGGGCAATACCACTATCATCATGTGCTTGATGACTTCCCCCGGCACCATCAGGGCCAGATGGGCGCCCAGGGCTGAACCGATGAGCGCCGCCACGGCCGAACATACGGCCATGAGCATTTTCCCGCGAAGATAGCCGTTCCTGGCAAACCGGGCCGTGGACACGACAGTTCCCATGGCGGAACTCATTTTGTTGGTTCCAAGGGCCATATGGGCAGGTACCCCTGCAATGAGATATGCAGGCAAGGAAATGAGCCCGCCTCCTCCGGCAATGGAATCAACCAGTCCGGCCACGAACACAAGCGGGCATACAATGAGATACTGTATCATGATCTTATCCTCTTTTCCGTAAAACAACCTTTATATTATCATATATTAAAACCACTGGCAATAAGCGGCAATTTTTTTTTGCAATAAAAAAGCCGGATCCTGCATTAACATTATGAACGGATGAAAAACAACTGTAAGGGTCCGGTGATTCCGGCACATATTAAATCAGCCGCCCCCGCCGCACTGCGGGCAGGCAGGCATAAGAAATTCCCAGATTGCATTACAACTCCATCACACACTCCGGATGGGACGGACCCCTTGCAGGATTTTCATTTTACCAATGAAGGATATCACGAAAGAGAATGAGTTTGTTCTGGTCTTAACAAAAGATACCATACGATAAGGACAGAGGACCGCGCCCCTGCTTGCCGCAGGAGGACGGTCCTCTGTTTTTATGATTGGGCGTCCTGTTTTTTCAGGATCCTTTTTAGATAAGCCTCATCCAGCAGGTTCACTGTCTCAAAAACCCCTTTGTAAAACACGGCCCAATTATTGAATACACAGGGCAGTGCCTTCGCTTTTTCCAGCGTATCCACCGGAATCAGGGATACGGGGACATCATTGATCCTGCAGAACTGTTTTATCCTCTCAATGTTCTGGGGGATATAGGGGCATTGGGCATCGTAATAAATGGTCAGGTCCTGGCTTTCGATTTCCTGCTTTTTAACGTTTGGTGCGAACTTTGGCGTTGTCCCGTCAAAGGAAAGGGCAAGAAGCTCATATCCGTCATCCGTGGTATCGGCCACCTCAAAACCGCACTTCCTGGCAAAGGACTGGTCGGAAAGCCAGGATTTCTGTTTCTTTGCCCCAAGCATGCAGACGCCGGATTTCCCTTTCTCCCTCGCATCGGCCAGGCAGTATTCCATCAGTGCCTTTCCATAGCCCTTTCCCTTGTAACTGCCCGAAACCCACAGGCAGTACAGATAGTAATAATTGTCCCCAAGGATGGGGACCCAGGCGGTTTCAAGAGGGGCATATTCAATAAAAACCACTGCCTTTTCATTTAACTTCCTGAAGACATGGCCTTCCTTCAGCCGTTCCGAAAGCCATTGCCGCTTTGCCTCAATCCCCGGATGGGGCTTTTTACTGCGGATGATACAGCATAAATGCTCATGGGCAAGGTTCTCCGCTGTCAGGTTGATGAAATCAGTATCCACAAAGTTTCCCTCTCTTTCAGTTTTCTGTCCGGGCAGCATGGGTTCTGCTTCCCAGGGAGTACTCGAACCGGTACCCCAGTTCATGGAGGATATCCAGGCCGTCCCTGTATACCAGAATCCCCCGGGATGATGGCCCCAGGCGGTATTCCAGCAGATAGCGCAGCAGCTCCGCCACGAACCGGGGCTGGTTCATATTCACGATAACCGGTCCGCCGTCTTTCACAGCCGGCAGGCCTGCGTTAAACGGGCACTTGCCGATTTCCCATCCAGGCGAACGGAAATACAGGATTATCTTCAGCTTCCGGTCCACGGAGCGGAACACAAGATGGGACGGCTCCTGCCAGTCATAGTCGTCAAAGGTATATTTCCACTCATATTCATGTCCATCTACAACAATCTTCCGGAATAAAGCCATTTCCCCTCCTAATCATATCAAAATCCTGCCGCCTCCGCGTTTTACCGGATCAGCGCCGCGGCTGCGTCCTACTGGATCAGCGCCCCGTCCGCCCCCACCTGGTAGCCGTCAGGGGTGGTGGCGTTCACAAACAGCCGTCCCATGGTGCCGTCTGACTGCGTGTTGAAATAATAGGACCTGCCGTCAATGACCTGCCAGCCCGTGCGCATCATGCCAAGGGTGCCGTCATCCACGGGATTCAGATAGTAGCGGTTGCCGTCCCCATCCGTAAACCAGCCCGTGACCATGTACCCGCTCTGGTCAAAGCGGTACCAGCGGCTGTGTATGAGCTGCCATCCATTGGACAGCCAGCTGCCTCCGTAAAGCTGGAACCACCAGCCGTTGGGGCTGTAACGCCAGCCCTGTCCGTACTGGACGCCGGGACCTCCGCTGTAATACCACCAGTCGTCGTCATCGTCCCAGTCATCCCAGTCATCGTCATCCCAGTCCCACCAGTAATCCGGGTTGAATTCGTAGCTGGACGTGTCCGGCACATTGGTGTTAAAGCCGGGATATGCCCTTACCACGTTGTCCGAGGTGACCTGGGCATTGCCCTGGGTGCCCGATGGCCCGCCATAGTCCATGACCCCGGACGGGCCCACGCCGTAATCATACCCTCCCGGGCCCCAGCCATAGCCATAGCTGCCGGGGGATCCTGTGCCGTAATCATAGTCCACTCCAGGGCCGCCCCTGTGATACACGCTGCTTCCCGGTCCGTAGGCCATTGCCGTAACCGGCGTTCCCATGGTGAATATCATGGCGGCTGTGAACAGCAGGGCGCCGGAATAAATTTTCCTCATATGCTTCTCCTCTTGTCTGAATCATTTCAATCCACGCTCGGTATATTGTCGAAGTGCGGCTGCATCCTACGTAGATACGTGGTTGACCTCATGGCAGTAGGGGATACCGATTACTCTCCGCCCACCACTGCCGTTAAGTTTGTTTTTGGCAATTCATTTCACCACCTTAGAGGATGCGAGAATCCTTGCTAATATTTGTTGAAACAACATTATTAAGAAGTATACCACAACCACGTTGACATTTTCAACACATGAGCATACAATAATTGCATATGCAACTATTGCTCATGCAATTCAGTTCCATAAAGATTAAATGCAACAAGGAGGAATCCGGAATGAAGGATTTTCTAAAGTATCTGCGGCCATACAAAAGGGATGCCGCCCTGGCAGTCCTATGCATCGAGCTGGAGACTGTGTTTGAGCTTATCATCCCCCTTGTGATGGCGTCCATTGTGGACGTGGGGGTTGCCAGCGGCGACCGGCACTATATTCTGATGAAGGGGCTGCAGATGGTGTTTTTTGCCCTGATATCCCTGGTTCTGGGGCAGGGTTCGGCCATGTTCTCGGCCCGGTGCGGCCAGGGCGTGGGCGCTGAGATCCGCAAGGCGGAGTTTGCAAAGCTCCAGCAGTTTTCCTTTGCCAACACAGACCATTTCAGGAGTTCATCCCTTGTCACAAGGCTTACCAGCGATGTGACCACCATACAGAACTCCCTTGCAACAGGCATGCGCCCCGGGTTCCGTTCCCCGGTGATGATGCTGACGGCCATGGTGGCTTCCTTCTATATTAATCCGAAGCTGGCCCTGGTCTTCTTCGTGGCTGCCCCGGTGCTTGGCATCCTGCTGTTCCTGATCATCAGCCATGTACGGCCCCTGTACGGAGTGATGCAGGGCGCCATTGACCTGGTCAACCGGATCATCCAGGAAAACCTCACGGCCATCCGCGTGGTGAAGTCCTATGTCCGCGGGGATTATGAGATACAGAAATTTGAACAGGTCAATACCAACCTGCGGGACACCGCACAACACGCCTTTGGCCTGGCAGCCCTCAATATGCCTGCCATGCAGTTTGTCATGTATTCCACCATCCTCTGCATCCTTTGGTTCGGGGGCAGGCTGGTGACCGTGGGCGGCGTCAAGGTGGGCGAACTGACAGGATTCCTCAGTTACGTGCTTCAGGTGCTTAATTCCCTGATGATGTTTTCCAATGTGTTCCTGATGACCACCAGGGCGCTGGCTTCCTGGAAGCGTATCTCGGAGGTCATGGACGAGGAAATCGACATTAAGGAAGACATGGCCCTGGACCTGAATGTGGAGCAGGGTGATATACGGTTTGAACATGTGTATTTTAAATATAATAAGGATGCGGCCGAGTATGTGCTGTCTGATATTTCCTTCCATATCAAACCCGGGCAGACCGTGGGTATCATCGGACAGACCGGGGCGGCTAAAAGCACGCTGGTCCAGCTGATTCCAAGACTTTATGAGGCAACCTCCGGCACGGTCTATATTGACGGCCATCCGGTCCAGGAATACCCCTTAAAGCATCTGAGGGATTCCATTGCAATGGTGCTGCAGAAGAATACCCTGTTCTCCGGGACCGTGAAGGATAACCTGCGCTGGGGCAAGGAGGACGCGACAGATGAGGAAATCGAAACGGCATGCCACATTGCCTGTGTGGATGAATTCATTGACCGGCTGGAACGGGGATATGATACGGAGCTTGGCCAGGGCGGCGTCAATGTGTCCGGCGGCCAGAAGCAGCGTCTGTGCATTGCCAGGGCCATCCTCAAATCGCCAAAGGTAATGATACTGGATGATTCCACCAGCGCGGTGGACACGGCCACGGAGGCCAGGATAAGGGATGGCCTGGCGCAGTACATGCCGGGAACCACCAAAATCATCATTGCCCAGCGCATTTCCTCCGTGCTTCACGCGGACCAGATCATCATCCTGGAAGATGGGAAGATCAATGCGTCCGGCAGCCACGAAACGCTTTTGGCAACGAACAGGATTTACCAGGAAATCTATTATTCCCAGCAGGAAGGGGCGAATCTGTAATGGCAAGAATAGCAAATTATAACAGACCGAAAAATACCAGACGCACATTGATGCAGATGTTAAGCTACCTTGGACGCCATAAATGGTATATGCTGATGATTGCGCTCCTGGTCACGGTCAGCGCTTCGGCAAGCATTTTGGGAACCTACCTTTTAAAACCAGTCATCAACAACTATATCATCCCCGGCGATATACCGGGTCTTGTGAAAATGCTCATACTCATGGGAATCCTGTACCTGTGCGGGGCGCTGTCCTGCTATGCGTACAACCAGATGATGGTCCACATTTCCCAGCAGGTGGTAAGCGAGATACGTTCCGACCTGTTTGTCCACACCCAGCGCCTTCCCCTGACCTACTTTGACGCCCATACCCACGGGGAACTGATGAGCCGGTTCACCAACGACGTGGATACGATTAGCGAGGCGCTTAACAGCAGCTTTGCCATGATGATACAGAGCTTCATCACCATCACCGGCACCCTGACCATGCTCCTTATACTGAGCTGGCAGCTGTCGCTGATTGTCATGGTCTTCCTGGCCCTTATGATACTGTTCATCCGTTTCAACGGCAGACGGAGCAGGAAATATTTTGTACAGCAGCAGAAATACCTTGGAAGCATCAATGGATTTGTGGAGGAAATGGTTGCCGGGCAGAAGGTTGAGAAGGTATTTAACCACGAAGCCCAGGATTATGAGGAGTTCTGCCGCCGCAACGAGGCCTTCCGGGCAGCCGCCACCAAAGCCCTCACCTATTCCGGCATGACGGTCCCCACCATCGTTTCCCTGTCCTATATCAATTACGCCCTGTCGGCATGTGTGGGCGGTCTTTTTGCACTGGCAGGGCTTACGGACCTTGGAACCCTTGCATCCTATCTGGTGTATGTGCGCCAGAGCGCCATGCCCATGAACCAGTTCACGCAGCAGATTAACTTCCTGCTGGCAGCCCTCTCCGGTGCGGAGCGCATCTTCGATATGATGAACGAAGGACAGGAACTGGACGAAGGCAGCGTGACGCTCTGCAATGTGGCGGTGGACGAAAACGGGGAAATGAAGGAGTGCAGCGGATTCACAAAGGACTTTGCGTGGAAGGTGCCGGCCGGGGTGGCGGTATCAGCGGATGCAGACCCAAATGCCTCATCCTTCCGTCTTATCCCACTGAAAGGCGATGTGCGTTTCAATCAGGTGGTGTTCGGGTATACGTCTGAAAAAACCATACTGAACGGCATCAGCCTATATGCCAAACCCGGGCAGAAAATCGCTTTTGTGGGTTCCACAGGGGCAGGCAAGACCACCATCATCAACCTGGTCAACCGTTTTTATGAAATCAACAGCGGCAGCATCACTTATGACGGCATTGATATCAGGAACATTAAAAAGGATGACCTGCGCCGCTCCCTGTCCATGGTCATACAGGATACCCATCTCTTTACCGGGACCATTGCCGACAATATACGGTATGGGCGCCTGGATGCAGCAGATGAGGATGTGGTGAACGCGGCCAAGGTTGCCAATGCCCACTCCTTCATCCGCCGTCTTCCCCAGGGATACGACACCATGCTCCACAGTGACGGTTCCAACCTGTCCCAGGGCCAGCGTCAGCTTCTTGCCATTGCAAGGGCCGCCATCTCCCGTCCGCCTGTGCTGATTCTGGATGAGGCAACCAGCTCCATTGACACCAGGACGGAAAAACTCATTGAAAAAGGAATGGACGCCCTGATGGACGGACGTACCGTGTTCGTCATCGCCCACCGCCTGTCCACGGTGCGCAACTCCAAGGCTATCATGGTATTGGAAAAAGGGGAGATTATTGAGCGTGGGAACCACGATGAACTGCTGGAACAGAAGGGACGGTATTATCAGCTTTATACCGGTCAGTTTGAGTTGGAATGAACCATTATGGAAAGGAAGTCTGTACTATGATTGAACGTTATCAGGTCCGCCGCCTGCTTGTAAGGGCGGAGAAGGCGCGAAAACGCCTTCTCCAGCCATTCTTTAACTCCATCGGCCTTACCTTTGGCCAGGGCCATGCCCGGATACTGGATTCCCTGCTGGTCAAGGACCATGTTACCCAGAAAGAACTGGCAGATATCTGCCATATGGATGTGACCACCATGTCCCGTTCCCTGGACCGCCTGGAGGAATCCGGGTACCTGGTCCGGGAACGGGACCCTGGCTGCCGCCGCTCCTTCCTCATCTGTCTCACAGAGGCAGGTGTGGAGGAAGCAGATAAAGTCCATCAGATCCTTGACTTTGCGGACAGGCAGATATGGAAGGGCCTGTCCGATGAAGAGATGGAACAGTTCTGTACCAGCCTGGAAAAGATATGTGATAATCTGGAGAACTGCGATACGTTAAAAGGGCCGTTTTGAATTTATTCAGCCAGGAACGTGCGGATGTTATCCAGCACCTTGGCGCTCAGAAGGTCAAAGGCCTGCCTGGTCCTTCCTGCCGATATGTGGGCGCAGAATACGTGAGGATGCTTTATAAGCTCTCCGGAAGGATCTCCCAAAGCGCCCTCCGTGTCGCAGACAAAGTAATTGCCTTCCCGGTCCAGCCATGCTTTAAGCGCCGGGATGTCAAAGGCCGGCCCTATGGACGTGTTGAAAAGGATCTTGCCCGTGCCAAGGTGGCCGAACTCCTCCTCGTGGAGCAGGATGGCGTTCTTGTTCAGGCATGCGAACACCACCTCGCTGTATTCCAGAAGTTCTTTTAAGGGACGGTATGCCATGCCCTGGGCTTCCCTGTCCATTTTCCTGGAACGGCTGTAATAGGAAAGGTCGGCGCCCATGAACTTCATGGCGTCCGCAATCATTCCGCCGGAAACGCCCATACCGATAATACCCACTTTCAGGTCCGTAATCTCAATGGGCATTTCCCGGAACATGGGACGGTCAAAGCCGTGAAGGAAACGCACCAGTTCACTGACCACATATTCCACCACTCCCCGGTCCCCGTAATCCCGGATTCCCAGCACGGTGATGCCGTTGGCCCTGGCGCATGCAATGTCCACGTTGGCGCTTTCCTCCGAGTAAAGGCTGCAGCACATGCCGATATAGCGGATGGAAGGACAGCTTTCAATCACATGGGCGCTGATTCTTGACGTATAGCTTACAAGGACACCGTCCGCATCCCCAATCCTTTGTATGATTTCCTGGTCATCCCCAGGGATATCTTCATAAAACTTAACTTCCCCGGCATACCGGCGCAGTTCCTCTTCTGCCTTTGGAACCAGGTTCACCGGCTCAATTGCAACGATTTTCTTAAACATATGGATTCCTTCTCCTGTTCTTATTTATTTTCCTGAAACAATGCCTGCAGATTGTCAGAACACGATTGGCGACACAAGGTTCCTGAGCACCGCCACCACACTCCATCCCGCAATGGCGCTGGTACTGGAGTAGATGTCCACAACCGCCTTTACCCCGTCTATCTCTGCGGTTATCTTATGGTCATCCCCTATCATTCCGGGCACGCTGAAAATGTCCACGCTGGTGTCCTCCGGTCCGGTCGTTGCCAGGGACGCGGCCACCGCTACATTCACCTTGGTTGGCAGTATGGAGATTGCCTCCTTGGCATTGCCTTTGAAAACCTGCTTTTCTCCCTCCTCCGTCATCAGTGCATCATCATACAGAGGGGTATTCTTAAGGGATGCCGGTCCCTTCCTGGTGCAGATGCCGGACTTGGCCTGGCCCATCAGGGATACGGTGCGCAGCACATCAAACCCGCCTACTGCCCCGGAAGCAATATGTACTTTTGTATCATGCTCCGTGGCTGTCTCTTTTATCTTATCATACAATGCCTTATCTGCAAATGCGCCGATGGAAAGCACGATCAAATCCACACCCGAGGACAATATCTTTTCTGCGTTGTCCCTTATACATTGTACGGATGCGGCCTCTGCCACGACATCGGGTTTCAGGGCCAGCAGTTCCTCAACCGTGCCGCATGCCTTACATCCGCCTCGTCCAGCTATGGCGGCAGTCTTATCCGGGGTGCGTCCCATCACCCCCACCAACTCGTATTCATCTAAAATGCCGCTCAGATAACCGTCCACTATAATTCCGGCCAGATAGCCATTTCCCATAATCCCAAACTTTTTTTTACCCATGATATCCTCTTTCTTTTTTAATTTTACACACATACTGATACCTTACACCGAAACAGCTCCACCAATCCTGCGGGTGCAGGATTGCTGAAGCTGCCCATACGTAACAGTCCAAACGGCTATTTACTCCGCTTCTAATTGGTATAGTTATCAAAATACCCCTGTACCAGGATGATCGGAGTCCCCTTATCCCCGGAGCCGCTGGTAAGGTCGCAGAGCGAACCAATGAGGTCCGTAAGGCGTCTTGGGGTGGTTCCCTGGGAAGACATGTCTCCAACCAGGTTGGACTTCTTCTCCTTGATTCTCTGTGAGATGGCGTCCTTCAATGCTTCGCCTGACAAATCCCTGAAGTCATTGTCAGCCAGGTATTTTAACTTAACTTCGTTGGGGGTTCCCTCCAGCCCTTCTGTATTGGCAACGGCAACACATGGGTCGGCCAGTTCCCAGATTTTTCCTACCGGATCCTTGAATGCCCCGTCGCCATATACCATGACTTCAACATGCTTTCCTGTCCTGTCAAGCATCTGCTTCTGAATATCCAGGACCAGGTCCGTGCATTCCCTTGGGAAGAGCTTGATGCTGTCCTCCGTAGACTTGTTGGAGCCGAGAAGCCCGTACTTCTCATTGCATCCGCTTCCATTGACCGGCGCATTCAGGATATCGTCCATTCCGCACACCACCTCTGCTCCGGCCGCCTTAAGGATACGCTTGGTCCTTGCGCGGGAATGTATGTCACAGGTCAGGACCCGGCTGGTATGGTTAAGGATCTCCTTGGGATTATTGGCAAAAATAACTTCCGCCTCCGCGCCCGCGTCCCTGATGATCTGACAGTAATAATCCACATAGTCCACTCCGGTAAATTCATGCCTGTTCTCCCCAAAAAGCTCCCTGTAACGCTCCAGGGTAAGCACGTCGCTGTATGGATTGATTCCGGCCTCATCTACCTGGTCCAGGGATACCAGTGAGTTGCCCACCTCGTCCGTGGGATAGCTGAGCATAAGGACGACCTTCTTTGCGCCCCCTGCGATTCCCTTTAAGCAGATGGAGAAACGGTTTCTGGACAGGATTGGGAATATGACGCCGATGGTCCCTCCTCCCAGCTTTGCCCTGACATCCTCTGATATGGCCTGAATCGGGGCATAATTTCCCTGGGCCCTTGCAACCACGGATTCCGTCACGGAGATGACATCCCTGTCACGGATTTCAAAGCCCTCGCTCTCTGCTGCTTCCAGAACACTGTTCACCACAATATCTGCCAGATTGTCGCCCTCCCTTATGATCGGGCAGCGGATTCCCCTTGAAACTGTACCTACTTTTCTTTCCATATGTATTGTCTCCTGTACATGATATTTATCTTCAACTATTGTATTATAGTATAAAAAAGCGGATTGTGGAAGTGTTTCATATAAATTAAATGAAAATCAAAATACCTTTACAAAATACTGGCGGCTTATGGCTGATTCGTGATAAAATGGACACAAACGTTTACAAGGAGGTTCCCATGGTCACACTGCACCTGGACGATGCCGTCATCAAAAGCCTGAGCAACAATGAGCTGAATATTTTGAAATTCGTCTATGAGCATGGCGAGGATGTGCCGGACATGAGCATCCAGGCCCTAGCCTCCCAGGTGTGCTACTCCTCCGCAACCATCCTGCGGTTCTGTAAAAAGCTGGGATATTCCGGCTTTGCAGAACTGAAGTACGCACTGAGGGCCGCGGCTAAGAAGGAGCCATCCCGGCCTGACACCCATAAGGCTCAGGATTTTACCACCTGGATGATGATGGACAGCCTGTGTTCTGATATTGAAGGGACCTCCAAGCTGATATCCGAAGACCAGCTTGGACGCACCTTCCGCTATTTTGACAGCAGCTGTCCCATCTATCTCTGGGCGCCCGGCGGAATCACCAGCATACTGAGCGACTATTTTGAGAAACTTCTGTTCTCCATCGGACGCCAGAACGTATATAAGATTGAATCCGCCAAAATGGGGGAACACATATTAAGGAATGTCCATACCGAATCCCTGCTGATACTTATCAGCACCACGGGGAATTTCGGGCCAACCGTACGCCTGGGCAAAATTGCCCGCATGAATGATATACCGGTCCTCTCCATTACCCCATACACCAGCAACGAGGTGGCTGGCCTGGCCACGGTCAGTTTCCGCTTTTTCACCGACCAGCGGGAGAACCGCGGAGCGGAGTTCACCTCAAGGCTTCCCGTATTTTATGTAATCAACAGCATCATACGCTGTTATCTGGGTTATAAACGGTCCGGAGAACAGCCTCAAGGAGGAAACCATGATTCCCATATTTGAAAAAGCCCACCAGCTGGACCTTACCGGGACAGAGGAGGAAATCCTCCAATATTTTGAATCCAATCTGCCTGCTTCCATATATACCAGCCTCAATGACCTCAGCGCCAGCCTCTATACCTCCAATGCGACCATTGTCCGTTTCTGCCAGAAGCTGGGCCTGAAGGGTTATAATGAATTTAAATACCAGGTCCGGGGCGAGTTAAAGCAGCTTCATATGACCCCGTCTTCAGATGACCTGATGTATCATACCCTGGCCCTGTTCAGGGATAATCTGGAGCAGATTGACGTTGCAAAGCTGGAAGAGATCGCAGGCCTCCTCACCAGCGGACGGCCCATCTATATATACGGCTCCAACTTAAGCTCACTGGCTGCCAAATATCTTCAGACCGTCCTCACCTCCCTGGACTACCCTTGTATCCTCATTGAGTGGCAGCGCCTGCTGAACGGGCTTGCCTATGAACTCAGCAGCGATGCCGTGCTCTTCATCATCACGGCCCACGGGGATGCCAGACGCTACCTCTCCGTGTTCCAAAGGGCCAGGGACCGGGGAACCACCACGGTCCTGCTTACCTGTGAGGAGGACAGCCCCCTGATTCCATACAGCACAATCGCCCTCTGTACAAACGACCAGAATGAAGAATACCGCCATGTTGATATCAATCCCCGTCTGGGCATCCTGACCATCATCCAGCTGCTGATTGAACTGGCCGCACAGACCAGGCAGGATTCCCGGATTGATTAGATTGGATTGATTAGACCGGATTGATTCAAATCGATACGTGTCCCCGGCACTTATATGAAATCAATTTTCCTTAACATATCGGTTATGTATCTTCCTTTTATCCATATCTGCTGGGAATAGGCATGTATGGTATCTGTCCCATCCGCTGCACGGCCTTTAAATACCCACGGTTTCGAATTGCTGTCCGTACCCGTACCTCTTACAAAAACAGACGACTGGGCCTGTTTGGGAAAATTCAATGCTGTCATGGGAACCCCGGTATCATTAATCCGCTGCCTACCGTCCTTCCGGTACACATAGCTTTCCACTACACCGTTGTTATTGATCTTATCTGAAATATCCTTATATACATTCCTGATTGTCCCGTTTATCATCCCATCATCAAAGACCAGTCTCTTGAATCCCAGGAATACATTATCATTCAGAGGCGCAGCCGTGCATGGTTCCTCAAACATGATGCACAGCATCTGATGATTGCTGAAATACTCATAATAGCTTGTGTCTTCATACTCAAGGGAGGGATCTGTTATTTCATCCAAATCCATGGTAAACAGCTTCATCTGTTCTGTTTCCATACCCTTTTTCGTGACAGTAATGGTCTTTGCTATCAGTCCGATTTTTTCAAATAATTCTATGCTGCTGATTCTTTTGGATGTTCCGCCGAGCATACGCACGACAATTGTTTCCGTTATATGTTTGCATAGCTTATGAATGTCCTTCACTTCTATGTCAAATATATGTATCAGTTCTTCCACGGTCCGGCCGCGATACTGTTTAGTCAGCGCGTGCAGCCTACGGTCTAATTCGCTGTATGAATTAAACTCCTCACTGAGCTTTTCTAATTTATGATTGTAGAAGCCCTGGAACAATGTATTTACATAGGATTTCTTAAACCGGAATCTGGGCGTCTGCCTTGGCTGCTGCTTAAATCTTGGGGCAATGTCAATGTAAAACAGGTCTTTCTTTATTTTCTGATGCAGCAGCGGATATAAATCATACCGGTCCTCCCGGTTTTCTATACTGAGCAGATAATCATGGACCTGGGTCCAGTCATTTTCAAACTTTGCCAATTCATCTTTATCATCTGCAATATCAAGGAACTTATATCCCAAAACCGGAAACCTGTCATATTCAGCATAGGGAACCACCTTCTGTCCGCTTTTCCTGTCATAGACATAGAACACGAACAGCATATGGGCAATCTTATTATAAAAATGGGATTCCAAAAATTTCTCATGTTCGATCACCCCGATGCTGACGGCTGTCAGTGACATGGGCTCCTTTGCCGCGTATTTCTCCCCCTGTTTATTGGAAGGTTCTACCCCGGTGACCTTTAATTCCGTATCCTTATAACTGCCGTCCGCCTGTAGGATTGACAGATCGGCTTCCTGTGTGGAATTCTGTTTCATGGACAATACGCTCTGTTCAATGACGCAGCCGGCAATCCCCTTGGCAGGCACCTGTGTGTGGAACACATCCCTTACATCCACCTCCCCAAGTGTTTTTTCACCGTCAAACACTTGGAATTTCCGGATGATTTCTTCCCTTGTGAAATATTTATCATGATATTCCATGGCATTCCTCCATCTTATGATTTTCCATATATTTGAATTTTAGCAGAAATACATCTGTTTTGCCATCACTAACACAGAAAACCTCCTGATCCACATAATAAAAACAGGTCTTCTAACAAGTTCATGCCTTGATAGAAGACCTGCCGTATGGCCAGGCCAATGCTTTTTACACAGCCTAATATTTCAATACTTCCCTTACATGGGATGCAATCCCTTCGACCTTCGGTCCATAGATCACCTGGATGTGCACGTCGCTGGGACGGACAAATCCCATGGCCCCGGTCTTTTTCAATAACTCATCATTTACCAGCGCCATATCCTTTAAATCAACCCGAAGCCTTGTCAGACAGTTATTCACCACCACGATGTTCTCACGTCCCCCAAGTCCTTCAATGATCCTGGACGCAAGGATATGCTGTTTCTCATCAAGGCTGCCCCCCCTGGTCTCCTGTTCCGGCTCTTCATCGGACACGTCAATGGACAGCTGTTTTCTGCTAAGATACCATTTAAACACATAATAGTATGCCGCTGAGAAAAACGGTCCGGTAATCAATACCCAATACCAGTGCGAGCCTGGCTGGAACACGCCCCATATGAGGAAATCAATAAGGCCGCCTCCCGTATTTCCAATGATGACGTTAAACGCGGACATCAGCATGAAGGAAAGCCCGCCCATCAATGCGTGGAACAGATACAGGGGAGGTGCGATGAACATAAAGGAGAATTCCAGCGGCTCGGTGATGCCGGATACAATACTGGCGGCAACGCCCGCAATCATCAGCGCCTTCACCTTTGCCTTTTTCTCCGGCGGGGATGTCCTGTAAATGGCCAGCGCCGCTGCCGGAAGACCGAACATCATCATGGGCATCTTGCCCTGTCCCAGGAACACGGTAAAAGGCTTAAGCTGCGAGATATCCACCTTATCAATAAACTGCAGGAAAATGTTCAGGCAGCCCTCCACCCCCTCATAGACACCGCCGATGGAGGTGGTACGGAAAATGCCGTTAAGCACATGGTGAAGCCCGGTGGGGATCAGCAGGCGCTCCAGGAAGCCGTATCCGAATACCCCTGCCAGCCCGGTAGCGGATATCAGCCCGCCCATGCCGTCAATGGCCATGGATACGGGCGACCAGACAAAGGGCGCCGCCAGGCCCACGGCAGCCATTGCCAGAATGACCACAATCGCCACAAAACGTTTGCCCCCATAAAAGGAGACAGCCACTGGGAACGTGATTTTATGGTACCGGTTGTGCAGCGCGGCAGTCACCACGCCGGTGACAATACCCGCCACCGCGCCCATATCCAGCGTTTCCACCCCCAGGATGGTAGATATCTTCAGCGCCCCAAAGTTCATGAATCCTGATTGGATCATACAGGAAGAGGCCACTAAAAACGTATAGTATCCGATAAAACCTGCAAATGCAGCTATCTCCTTTTCCTCCCTCGCCATCCCGAAGGAGATGGAGATCGCAAACAGGACCGGAATCAGTGTAAATACAACACCCGCAACCTTATTTAACGTAGATATGATGAAATACAGAAGCTCCTGCTGTAAAAACGGGGCCGCCGCCTGTACCTGTGCTTTCATAAGCGCGGAAGTCAGTCCCAGTACAATACCGCATGCGGCCAGGGCCGCAATGGGCATCAGCAGGCTGCGTCCCAGCGCCGAGAAAAAATCCATTACTTTATTCTTCCCCATAATCTTACTATCCTTTCCCTCCAAATTATCCTACGGATCATTTTAACTCAGGCCACATCCCCCGGTTTGCTTCAATCAGCGCATCCAGCACCTTCCTCGCCTTCTTGGCATCGTTAATCAGACGGTTAAGGGTGAATGCCTCCAGTGCCTTCTGGTAGGAGTTCTCAAAATAAGCATCCACAATCAGCTTCTCACAGGATACCTGGTTCACCAGGAGTCCCAGGTTGAACTGGGGGATATTTCCCACCCTCATGGGACGCGGGCCGTTGGCTCCCAGTTCGCACACCACCTCCACCATGGCGTCGTCCTGCATATTGGCAATGGCTCCGTTGTTCTCAACAATCAGGATGTGTCTGTCATTCTTATTGTAAGCAATGGCCTCGGCAACCTTAATCATCATCTCGGCATGGGCATCGGAAATAGCATCAAACCTGTCCCCCAGCTTACCTTCCCTGATTACCTCCTCACATTCGCCGAATACACGCTTCTCCCTTCCTGCCATGACCTCGTCCGCACGGGTAAAATCAGGATCCAGGTGGCTGGCCTTATATTCCGGGTACAGGTAATACTGGTCGTATGTATTGGGCAGGAAATCCGGGAAATCCGCCATAAGGGTCTGCACCATCCCATAGGTGTCCAGCCAGGATTTATCCCTCTGCTCGGCATCCTGGGGAAGGAAACCGTTCCGGGCAACCATTTCCCTGATTTTAGGAAGCAGGTCCTCGCCTGTGCGGCTGTCATACATGTGGGTAAACCATCCGTAATGGTTCAGTCCGAAGTATACCGGGTCCAGATCTTCCCAGCTGCAGTTAAGGAGACGGCTGCAGGAACGCACCACGTTCTCCGGCTGGTCGCAGATATTTAAAAGTCTCCTGTCCCCGGGAAATTCCCTTCGGAGCGCTTCCGCCACAATGGCAGCCGGGTTGGAATAATTCAGGATCCAGGCGTCCGGCGCATATCTGCGGATATCGTGCACTGCCTTAATCATGTCCACGCAGGACCTGAGTCCGTAGGCCATTCCGCCTGCCCCGCATGTCTCCTGTCCGATGATTCCCATGCTCAGCGGTATATGCTCGTCCTTGGCGCGCATGGGAAGCCCGCCTGCGCGCATCTGCATGAACACAAAGTCCATCCCCTCATACGCTTCCCTGCAGTCTGTGGTATATGAAAAATCCAGTTCCGGGAACCGCTCCCTGAAAAGAATCTCCCCATATTTTCCAATGGGTTCCTGGCGTTCTGCATCAATATCGAACAGCACCAGCTTCTTCAAAGGGAATTCTTCCCTGAGCCTGACAAATGACTTGAGGAATCCAAGGGTAAAGGTACTCCCGCCTCCCACGATACATAAATTAAATGCTTTCATTTTCCTTCTCCTTTTTCAACGTTTATAGTTGTCTGTCTCTGATGACCTTATGATACTTCATTCTGTTTTGTATGTAAATAGTTCCAGATTCATACGGATAGCATCCCTTATTTTAATATTTATGACTTATATAGTAATTTTTTTCATAAGTTGTGTGGCACCGGAACAAACACGCCTATGACAAAAGGCGGCCGCACCGATTGATAATCCGTGCGGCCGCCCTGATTTTACTTTGTAACTGCAGTCCAATCCATATGTATGTTAGCGGATAAATAACTGGGTCCAGTAATTAACGCCTGATGCGTTCTGGTAATGTCCTACGCCGATGGAGGTATAGCTGCTGTTCAGGATATTGGCCCTGTGGCCGGAGCTGTTCATCCAGCCCTCCATCACCTTTTCCGGTGAGTTCTGTCCATAGGCAATGTTCTCCCCTGCTCCGCTGAAGTTCACACCCGCTTCGGTCAGGGCAGAATTAAAGCTGCTGCCATCCGGTCTGGTGTGTGAAAAGGATCTCTCTATCTCCTTGGCTCTTACCTGGGCTGCGCTGGCTGCGCCTCTATCCACGGTAAGGGCCGGAAGGCCGGCCTTGGCCCTTTCTTCATTTACCAATCTCACGACTTCATTGGCAAATGCGTCCTGGGAACCGTCTGTCCCGGGCTGGTCCGGAGCAGGATTGCCCGGCTGATCCGGAAGCATGCCGCCCGGCTGGTCCGGAAGCATATTACCCGGGAAATCCGGGATTGGGGAATCCGGGGCAGGCAGACTGTTGTCCGGGATATTGGAACCTGGAATATTGATGCCCGGAATATTGATGCCCGGGATATTAACACCTGGGAAACCAGGCAGTTCACAGTTGGAACCATTCATGCTGCCGCCGATGACAATCATCTTTCCTCCCGGAATGTTATATGTACCGGTTGCTGCTAATGCGGTTACCGGAACCGCGCCCGCTGCCGCCATGGCTGTTGCTGCTGTCAAAAGGCAAACTGATAATTTCCTCATGGTATGTCCTCCTATTATTACATAAATATTACATTTCTGTTACAAAAATATAATACCACATAATCAATGGAAAATGTTTAGGAAACCAATGGTAAATCTGGAAATCCTGTTTCCAGTGCTTTATCCCACCACTCGGTGTCAGCGCCTTCCCGGGAATGGATCTGAACATCACATTCCGCCATCCGTGCTGTGTACTTTCTTCGCTTTACCCGCTTTCTTCTTCACCTTGGGTTCAGGCAGTTCCCCGCAGGTCTGGATGACCAGCCTGGCAAGGAAGTCCGCATCATCCAGATCCTCCACCAGATACATGCCTGGCTCTCCTCCATGAGGAGCTGCCGGTTCTGCGTCCGGTAAAAGCAGATGGCCCGCATTGGTCATTTTCACATAAAACTGGTTGTCCTCCACGGTTCCAAAGAACTTGCCGCCGCACCAGAGACCGTATTCCCCGAATAATTTCTTATAGGTAATCACGCCCGCGTCCGCCAGCTGGGATGCAACATATTGTACATATCCTAAACTTGAAGCCATAGCCATCCTCCTTGTCTTTCATATGCCGGGTCCTGATCCTATTCCATCGCCTTCAGCACCTCAATTTTCTCCAATCATAACACCACAAACATGACAACAGAATGTCATATTTATACATTTTATCTGTCTAAATAGACGATTCCCCATCCTCCGGTTGATACAGTGCGCGTATCCTGCCTGCGGTCTCTGCCAGTTCTTTTCTGAACGCCTCCGGCTCCAGCAGTTCTATCTGGCTGCCAAGGCTGAGGATCCACCCCATCAGATTCTCCTTATCGGAATAACCTGCCTGGAACAGAATACGGCCGTCTTCCATTTCCTTCAGGCTTTCAATCCCAAACTCTTCTATAATGCGCCATTTGACTGCCGGCTGGCAGATGGCCTTTACCTGGAACCTTACCGGAAACGGTCCTGTGGGTTCATTTTCATAAGCAGGCATATTACGTTTTGTAAAATGCTCCTGGCAGAGTTCCAAATCCGCCATACGGTTCAGTTTAAACATCCGGTAATCTTCCCTGAGACAGCAATATCCCCACACATACCAGGATGACCACTGGAATACCAGCGTATAAGGTTCAATGCAGCGGGAAGTCTCGCCGGACGGGGAAAAATAGGAAAACCGGGTCAGCCTGCATTCCTCGATGGCTTCCTGGAACAGATGGATTTTAGGCGTAAGGGTCTCTTTGTACCAGGAGGACAGGTTAATCATGATATGGCTGTCAACATGAATCAGATCATGGTTCCCCACAGACAGCTTGTCCATCAGCTGTCTGTACTGCCCGGTAAAGGATACGCTGTCCAGGCTTCGGAGCCCTGCCAGGATGGACTGCATTTCCCTGGATGTGAGCAGGGTTTTATCCATCCTGTACCCTTCCATGATGGAAATGCCTCCGTTCACACCCCTGGTGGTCACTATGGGGATTCCTGCCTTGCATATATCCTCTATGTCGCGGTTGATGGTGCGCCGGGATACCTCAAATTTATCCGCAAGGTAGGGCGCGGTCACCTTTTCTTTCTGGAGAAGGACGGATAAAATACCGATGAGACGGTCAATCTTCATATGGCTTGAACCTCCTTTGCTGCCTGCATACCTTATCTTACTATCAATCCTTTATTTGTTCAATTTCTTTTCCCCAAAACCAGCAGAAAACACAGCAGTAATTTACCGCTGTGTTTTCTGCTTTTATCTTTGATTCATCTTCCCCGGTGCTTCTCTTTCCGCTTTTGCTGCCTGATTTCAAACTGGCGCTGTTTTTCTTCTTCCTTCTGCCTGCGGCCCTTCTCCTTGCGCGCCAACTTATTCTCTTCCTTCTGGAGACTTAATGCCTGCTGGGATTTGGTCCCGGTCCCGTGTGCTTCCAGCTGTTTCCTGATATTCCTCTGCATGCGCTTGGGATTAACCTTTGTTTCCTTTTTCCCGCCAGCTTCCACCGGCGGGCTGAACCGCAGTTTATTCCAGTTCTTTAAAAGAAATTCATATACCTCATAGTCCTTTGGTTCTGCCCCGAATGTGATTTTGCAGGCTTCCAGCTTTCCATCCTGGATGCGTTCATAGATACCGATCCAGAAAATGCCGTCAAAAAATACTGTCAGTTTACTTTTTTGCATAAAAAACACTCCTCGCTTTCAACAGCAAAGAATGGACAACCGAGGAGGCAGGTTACTGACAGATTTTTGGAACTGCGCCCGGACTACCGGCCGGGACTGTGTTTTTATCTTTGCGTTATTTAGTTTTATGGTATCATTTTACCTTATAGACTTCTTATTTGCAAGCCTTGATACGGAGATTGGCGCGTTTTTCCCTGTCCCGGCACTGTCTTGCGTAAAAACCGATGAATTCAGCATCCACCATCCGCGTAAGGACTTACAATACGCTGTACCAGTATATTTTCCAGAAACCAGCAAATACTAACCCCATCTATTATCAAACCACCAATCTAACAATACAGGAGATTTTACTATGAACAAAAACATGCGTATCTGGATTATCGGTATCTGCGTTGCACTGGTCATCATCATCGTGGCAGCGGCAGCATCCATGAACAGGAAAAACAACAGCCAGGGGCAAACCGGAACCACCTCGGAAAGCGGGGTGACAGAGGATCCCAACGCCGCATCCTCCTCCATGTCCGGCACGGACAACGGCTCCATGAACGGTTCAGAAGGCACATCCATGGCCGACAGCCATATGGACCATTCCTCCCACGGCGGCCAGGCATCCGGCAATGGCGATAACCTGAGCCGTTACCTGACCGAACAGGATTCCATCATGATGAATATGATGGATGACATGATGATCCGCGAAAAATCCGGCAGTGCCGACATTGACTTTTTAAAAGGAATGATTCCTCATCATGAGGCTGCCATCAAAATGTCGGAGAGCTATCTGGACTACGGCGGGGAAGTTTCCGGCCTTGAGACCCTGGCACAGGATATCATTACCGCTCAGAAAAAAGAACTGGCCCAGATGAATGACCTGGTTAATAAATACGAAAAAGAAGGAAAGAAGAATCAGGAAAATGAAGACGCTTACCTTGCAAAATACAGTGAGATGTTCTCCGATGATTCCATGTCCCATCACATCAATCCTTCCGGCGTCGACAACATTGACCAGGCATTTGCAGAAGGCATGATCATGCATCATCAGATGGCTGTGGATATGGCCAGGGATATCCTGGATTATTCAGAGCAGGAGGAAATCAAGAAACTGGCCCAGTATATCATCGATGTCCAGGAAAAAGAAATCGAACAGATGCAGAAGCTGATACAGAAATAATAGGAAACTCCGGAAATACGGTTCATTTCCAGAATGCGTCCCCTGATGGGAAACGCATCCAATCCGTATTTCCGGAGTTCTTTTATCCCTATTCCCCACCAGCCAGCCGCGCCACCGAAATCCGGTTCAGCACTGCCATCACAACTACCAGGGCAACCACCGCAAAGCCAAGGGCTGCCTCGCTTCCGGTCAGTCCTGCTATGATATAGGCAATGAACGCTATGATTCCATTGACAGCAGCATAGGGCAGCTGAGTCTTGATATGTTCCACCAGGTCGCACTCCGCGCCTGTGGAGGACAGGATGGTGGTATCCGATATGGGTGAGCAGTGATCGCCGAACAGGCCGCCGGACAGGACTGCACCAACCGCAATATAAAATGGTATGCCGAATGCATGCGCCATCGGGATTGCAAGCGGCATCATGATGGCGAACGTCCCCCAGGAACTGCCAGTTGAAAAGGATATGAACGCCCCGAACAGGAAGATTGCAGCCGGCACCAGGGATGCGGAAAAACTCATGTCCTGAAGGAATCTGACTATGAATTCAGCCGTCCCCAGCCCGCTGATCATCTTACCCAGGGACCAAGCCAGGATCAGGGTAATGGCCACATCTGTCATCCCCTTCATACCGCCCACATATACCTTGAATGTTTCGTTAAAAGCCATGACCTTAAACAGGCAGATTAACGCCATCAGGACAACTGCCCCAAAGAAATATCCCATGGTCAGGGCCACCCGGAACGCGTTGCCGTCCACCTTTGCGAACGGGAATCCCAGAGGCGCCAGGGTTCCGAACAGGGTTACGAATACAACCACAATCGGAAGGATTACCATAATCGGCTTTGCATGTTTAAGGGAATATCCATTCCTTGTCTCATGGACAATCTCCTCCTTGACCAGGTCAGCGGCCCTGTTTTCCTTCCCAGCCCGCATTTCCGCCTTTTTCATCTGAGAAAAATCCAGCTTCGTAAATGCCACCAGAGGAATCATGATGATTGCAAGGATGGCATAAAACTGGAATGGGATTGCGCGGACAAAGGTCGTATAATCAGACTCCGCCACCCCAAGATTCTCAAACTCCGCCTGAATCAGCCCCATGATATAAACGCCCCATCCGATGAACGGAATCAGGATTGCCACAGGGGACGAGGTGGAATCCAGTACCCAGGCCAGCTTTTCCCTGGATATCTTCAGTTTGTCAAACAGCGGCCTGAACACCGGTCCCACCAAAAGGGGCGTACCCAGGTCCGAGAAAAAGATAAGGATTCCGCCGGCCCACGCGCACATCTGCGCCTTCAGCTTCGTGTTCACGTACCGGTACACGCTTTGGCTGAATGCCTGTGCTCCCCCGGATTTCTCCATCAATTTAATAAATCCCCCGATAAATACCACCAGGACAATCACACCTGAGTTGTAGCTGTCCGTCAGTTGGACAAACAGGTAATCGCCAATCATGGATTTCACGGCCAGGAACGGATTGCCCCCGCAGAATATCATGACTCCCACAAATCCCCCGCAGAACAGGGACAGGATCACGTTCCTGCTCCTGATTGCAAGGATAACCGCGACAATGGGCGGCAACAGGCTTAATGCACCGTAATTCATACTTTCCTCCTCATGTAACCCTTATTATGTTTATACATGAAAATGCATAAACCACAACTGATTTTAATGGATTGGGGAGAAAATAGCAAGCGGTTATTTCCAATTTCCTTCAGCCCTGCTGTGTCTTCAGCCTGACTGCGTCTAAAAGCACTGCCACAAAGATAATAAGGCCATTAATCATCTGCACATAGTAGCTGGATACACCCAGTATCTGCAGTCCCACCTGAATGACGGTGAGGAGCAGGACGCCGCCCAGCACTCCCAGGACATTTCCCTGGCCGCCGCTGCACGCCACGCCGCCGATTACAGTGGCTGCAATGTTATTCATGTCATAGGAGGTACCAAATGTGGAGGTGACAGCCCCCATATAGGCGGAAAGGAAGAATCCGGCAACGCCTGCCAGGAATCCTGAGATGGTAAAGGCAATGATTTTTATCCTGTCAACCTTGATACCTGACACATAAGCCGCGTCCTCATTGCCGCCTACCGCGTACAGACTGCGTCCATAGGGTGTCTTATTCCACAGGATATATACGAATACAAACACTGCAACTAATGCAATGGGAAGGGTGGGAATGCCTGCAACGCTTCCCTGCCCGAACCATTTGTAGGAATCCGGCATATTGGTAATGGCGCGCCCCTGGGTAATGACCAGGAATGCCCCCAGCAGGGTCAGCTTCACGGCAAGGGTTTCCACCAGTGCCACTGCTTTCAATTTTGCTATCAGCACTCCGTTCAAAGCGCCTATAGAGGCGCCTACCAGGAAGATGACCAGGATGGCAAGCGCGGCAGGGCAGCCTTTTTCAAGCAGCAGAAGTCCGCAGGTAGCGGAAAATGACATCACGCCCAACAGGGACAGATCGATTAAGCCAAGCATGATTGCAAAGGCCTGGGCAAAGGAAAGGATTCCAAGTACCGTTGCCTGTGAAAGGACATTCCCTAAAATCGTAGGTTTGAAGAAGCTGGGTTCCAGGCCACCCACAACGGCAACCGCCAGGACCAGCAGGATCCACACAATATTATTCAGCAATTTTCTTTTTAATTTGAACCATTTTATATTCACTTTTATCCCTCCATGTCTCATACATTCACAAACAATGGCATTTAACCCACAGAATCACGGATGTTGATTACATCCTCATGGCTCAGTCCATGATTCCTTACATCCTTTTCCAACCTGCCGTTTTTGAAGAACAGTATCCTGTCAACGGTACGGATAAGCTCGTCAAAATCATTGGTCAGGTACAGGACGGATGTATGGTCCTCTTCTGCTATCTTATTGATATTTTCAATAATCTCCTCACGGCTCTTAATATCAATTCCAATGGTGGGTTCATCCAGCATCAGAAGCTTCGGACCGGTACTGACCGTCTTTGCCACAACTACCTTCTGCTGGTTCCCGCCAGAAAGACTGTTAAGTTTATCATCTGTGGAGTTTGCCTTAACATGGAACAGTTCAAAATAATGCTCTGATATATCCCTGGATTTTTCCATATCCACAAATCCCAGCTTATTCTTAAGCGTGGTGTACAGGGACGGCAGGCTGATATTCTCACGGATGGACATAAGGCCCACGATTCCCTCCTTATGCCTGTCATAGGAGACATAGGAAATCCCGTTTTTCATGGCATCGGACGGGTTGCGGATTCCCACCTTCTCATTGCCCCCTATCCATATTTCCCCCTCGGTCATTTTCTCCAGGCCGAACAGGGTACGGCACAGTTCCCTTGCGCCTGAACCTGGAAATCCCACCAGACCTGTGATCTCACCGCGGTATAGCTTTACGGACACATCCTTAAGGATATGGCCGGACATGTTCCTGCATTCCAGCAGCAGTTCCCTGCCGCCGTTGTCCGGAAGCTTTTCCCGGTTTATCAGTTCCACTTCCTCGCCTGCAATCAGGCTTGCCAGACGTTCCTCATTGAGCTCACCGCCATCAGAACCTGAAAAGGAACGCCCGTCCCTTATGACCGTCACATCATCTGACAGTTCCACCACCTCCTGGAGGTAATGGCTGATAAAGATAAATGCAGTCCCTTGGGCCTTTAATTCATTGACAAACACAAACAGTTCCTGGCGCTCAACCGATGAGAGGGCGGTTGTCGGCTCGTCCAGGATGATCAGCTTTGCGCCGCCATGCATGGCCCTGATGATGTTTACCTTCCTCTGGTCCACTCCATTTAAGTTGCGCACCTTTTCTTTTGGGTCCACATCCAGGCCATATTTACGCAGTTCTTTTTCCGCGTCTATGAATAATTTCCCCCAGTCCACAAAACCGCCCTTTTTCCTGGGCCATATGCCCATGAAAACATTTTCCCCGACAGTCAGTTCCGGAACAATGCTGGCGTGCTGCGGCACTATCTTAACTCCCATATTCTGCCGTTCAAAGACAGAATATGGGGTGATATCATTACCGTCCAGCGTAACAATGCCGCTGTTCTGTTTATAGATTCCGGCTATGATGTTGACAACCGTGGATTTTCCGGCTCCATTCCTTCCAAGCAGAGAGTGGATGGTCCCTTTTTTTATGGTAAAGCTCACATCCTTCAGGGCCTGGGTTGCACCGAAGTTCTTGCTGACATGCTCAACCTTCAGGAGTATTTCTTCCATGTTTCACCTGTCCTTTCCTATGCTTACCCGGTAAACACCGCGCGGGTCATTTCCCTTCTGCCTTCAGTGCAGCCACACCCCAGTGTCCGTCCTCATTGACATTGCTGCTGTCCAGGGCGTAAGGAGGGACCTGAAGGATCGGACCGGTCTCTCCGTCCATGAATTCAGCTGTCTTCCAATAGAAATCCTCGTTGGTATAGGTTCCGGAGGTGGGAACCGGCTCCCCTTTAAAGATATACTGTACCAGCATATCAACTGCCATTGGCCCATATGCATAGGCATCTTCTACGATAATCGCATCGTAATATCCATCCTGAAGGAACCTGACCGCATCCGGCTCCCCGTCTCCTGTGACGAATATCACATGATCCTCATCCCCCACCGGGTGCCACATGCCGGCAATCTGCATGGCTTCCGCACATCCCAGGCCAGGGTCATCGGATGGGCAGTGTACCGCATCGATTTCCTTATCGTACTTGGCAATTACATTGGTCAGGGCTTCCTGGGATTTGGAGCGCTCACCTTCTCCGGGCACTTCAATCTTCTCAATTTCCGGATACTTATCCATCACAGCGTCAAAGCCATCCTTGCGCAGGCGCCAGCACTCGGAACTCATGGCGCCGTAAACATTGACCACACGGCCCTTAGGGGAACCGTATTTTGCTTCCAGCGCTTCCACAATCCGCTCTGCCGCCATTTCCCCGCATTTTAAGTTGTCAAACTTGATGGAACAGTCCACCACTGCCGTGGAAGCAGGGTTATCCACCATGACCACCGGGATTCCCGCTGCCACTGCCGCGTTGGCAGCATCATTAAGGGCGTCCGAGTCAACGGTATTGGCAATGATTGCCTTTGGATGCTTGGAGATGAAATTCTGCATCTGGTCATTCTGAAGCGTGGAATCGTTGTTGCAGTTAGCCACTTCCGGCTGATATCCGGCTGCGGTGATTGCTTCCTCCACCTTCTGCTGAAGCGCCACATGGAAATACTGGTTCATGGTTTTCTGGGTATAAACAATTAATCCCGAGTTTTCCGAAGCATTTCCTGCTGCTGATTCCGAACCTGATCCGGAGCCGGACTCCGAACCGTCCTTCGCCGTTGTCTGGGCGCTTTTAGACGTGGATGCGTCTGCGCCTGCATTGGCAGCTGTCCCGCTGTTGCCGCAGGCAGTTAAACTTGTAATTGTCATGATTGCCATTGCCATACATAATATTTTCCTCATAATTCCCCTTCTCCTTTATCTTGGATTCCTTTGTGCCTGATTTTCTATCATAGCATAAAACGGTTTGTTCCCCAAACATTACATGACAGTTTTTACCGCTGCATTTTGCATCAGAAGCAGGTGTATGCGCCGTCCACGCGGAAATCCGCACCTGTTGTATAAGAACTCATATCCCCTGCCAGATACACGGCAATGGCCTGCAGCTCCTCCGGCCTGCCCATACGGTGTACCGGGATCATTTCCTCCCACTTTCCGATTAACGGAACCAGTCCAGGGTCATTGAGCGTCATTTCCGTGGCCATATAGCCGGGACTTATGGTGTTGACCCTTACATTCTTATCCGCCCACTCCACTGCCATGTTCCTGGACATTGCAATGACGCCAGCCTTGGACGCCGCGTAGGAACACTCCTTTTGCGGGATGTTGGTGATATGGGCGGACATGGAGGCCGTGTTAATGATGGAGCCGCCGCCCTGCCGGATCATTTGCCTTCCGGCTGCCTGGGCGGTCAGGAAGGTTCCGTTTAAATTGACCTGGATGACCCGGTCCCAGTCAGCCAGGTTGTCATCCTCCACCGGGACGCCGTGGCCGATTCCCGCATTGCAGAATGCCACGTCCAGCCTGCCGAACGCTTCCAGTATCCGGGCCATCATATCATCCACTTCCTGCGGTTTGGTGATATCGGTCTTAACCGCGATTGTTTTGGTATGGTTTGCAGCTTCAATCTCCCGGGCAGTCTTCTCTGCCTCCTCCAGGTCCACATCCACAATGGCAACATCCGCGCCTGCTTCCGCCAGTGCAATGGCAATGCATTTCCCAATCCCGCGTGCGCCGCCTGTTACAAATGCCTTTTTTCCGTCCAGCCTCATTTTCTCAAGAATTCCCATGATTACCTCCTAGTTTTATCCATATATGTTTTATTCCCCTACTATCTGCACCCGTACCTTGCGTTCCCTGGCCCTTGTCTGGTCCATGTCAGAAAAATATATGCGCCCGAATTCCCCCAGCGTCATCTCCCCCTCAACCAAGGGAATGGTCTCGGAACGGCCTAACAGCACGGAGCGCAGATGACCATCCGTGTTCAGGAGCCACTCCGGCTTCTCGTCCCTGAGTTCCATTGCATTTTTTGTGTGGATTGGTCCAGGATGAAGATACTGGCCTTCATTCCGGCAGGTGGGGAACACTTTCTCCATGGCATTGACCATATCCTGCAATATCAACGGCGTGTGCCAGTAGGTTTCATCCTCTGAGTCCTCCTGTATGAATACACAGCAGCTTGTATGCTGTGAGAAGACATTCACCAGCCCATTGCGTATGCCTGACTGTTCCACAATATCCTGTACCTTTTCCGTCACATCCTCAAAGCTTACCCTCCTGTCTGTCTCAACAGGAATGATTTCATGATATACCGCCATCATCATCCTCCTTATCGTCCTCGTTCCTGGCCCTGGCATGTCTGATGCCGGGCAGTCCACGCGGCTGCCACGGAGGCAATCATTTTCTCCATCATTTCACATGGATTGTCTGCCTTCATGATTCCGCTGGTGGAGCCGGTTGCATCCGCTCCTGCTTTTATGACCTCATATACATCCTTTTCATCACTGATTCCTGCGCCGTGCAGTATCATCATCCCAGGCGCCACCCTGTGCACCGCCTGGTTAATCCTGTCTATCTCCTCCATGTCCCCTGGCCCTCTTGCCCCTTTTCCAATCAGTCCGGGTGCTTCCGCCAGTATCATGTCCGGGCCAAGGGCCGCCACCGCCGCTGCCTCCTGGGGCGTTCCTGCGCACACCAGCGTTGCCAGCCCCACTTCCCCTGCCCTTACAACCGACCTGCGGATTCCGTCAAGGGTCAGGGGCCTTTCTGCATGGTTTAACAGGACGCCCGCCGCCCCTGCCTCCTTAAGGGCTTCCGGCAGCACGGCCCCTATCCCCCTGCCAGGATAAACCGGATCCATGTGCTGGGCAAATACCTTGATATGGCTGGTGGCTTCTGCGATGGGCCGGATGTCCGTGTACTGGGCTGAAAATATGATGTCCACCTGGTACTTCCTGCCGGCCCGGTCTGCCGCCATGGCAAGTTCCAAGGCCTTCTTTCCATATATGTATGTCTTGGGTCCTATTTCAAAAAACGGTTTCCTGATTGTAAATCCTTCCATATTGTAAATCCTTCCCTAAAGGCGTGTTTGAAAATTCATTCCCGCCATCTGCACGCCCCACTTTGCGGGTACTTCTTATCCAATCAGTTTCCTGAGGTAATCAGCCGTTTCAGGCAATGTTACCGCCGGATCCCCGCATGTGCTGCATTCCAGGTTCACAAACCCCTTGTACCCTATCTCCTTAAGCGCATCAAAGCAGGCCTTCCAGTCTGTCATCCCGTGTCCCGGAAGCAGGCGGTTGCTGTCGCCCAGGTGGACATGTTTTATGTATTCCCCTGCATAGAGGATACTTTCCCTGTAATCGGACTCCTCGATGGACATATGGAAGAAATCCGCCAGGACACCCGCCTCCTTTAAGCCAAGGGACTCAACCATGTCCCTGCAGTCCCTGATGCTGTTTAAGTAGGGACTTTCGTAGCGGTTGATTCCTTCTAAAAGCATTTTTCCTTCCGTGCCTTTTAATGGTTCCGCCAGTTCCCGGTACATCTCACAGAACTCCTGTTCCTCCTCCTTCCCCATCTTCGCATACGGATGGAAAAGCGGAAGAGGTGACTGCGGTCCGTATTCGAATTCAAGTTCAGTCACAGCGCCGATTTCACCGCTGATCCTGGCAGCCAGCTTGTACATTTCCCTGCTCCTCTTCCTTATGTCAGGATTCCTGTCCATCAGATGCCCATATATCCCATCCCCAAAAGCGAACTCACAAGGAACGACTCCCGTGCGTTCCTGTAAGGATAAAAGCTCCTGGTACAGTTCCTGGTTCCAATCTTCATAGTCCACAAAAACAGCAATGCCTTCATATCCCCATCGGCTCAGGTTCCTGGCCTTTTCCGTAAGGTCCTTTCCCGGAACCATGGTGCTGGTACACGATAATCTCATGAATTTCCCTCCTCATTTACAACGTTGTAATTATTGGTTAAAAAATTTTGGCTCATTGAGCCTCCGTTTAAATATTTCAAACGTTGTAATTATCATATAATCGTGTGTCGGATTTGTCAATAGATTTTTATTTTTTCTTTGTTTTTTGTTCATTATGCTTTATTTTTTGTCTTTTTTTCGTGCAAATAGCAGAAGTATCCTTGATTATAATGATTTTACAACTGGTTTTTTTCCAGAAATTTTAAATATTCTATAAAACGACTATTGACAACGTTGTAATAAAAGTGTAAGCTGAAACCAATGAAATCATGTTACCATAACCATGTTACATAAATAACAAAGGAAAGGGGTGAATTTATGTATTGCAGCAGATTTGTCTGCACAATACATTCATCTTATGGCCGATACAGCTTCTAATAAACCTGTTACAATTAAATCCATTGCCAAGGAACTGGGAATCTCCTTCTCCACTGTCTCCAAGGCCCTTAACAACAATCCCCTGGTCAAGGAAGAAACCCGCAGGCTGGTCCTGGACACAGCCAAGGAGATGGGATATACCCCCAATTCCCTGGCCAAGGGACTCCGGAGCAATTCCACCAAAACTATTGCCGTTATTTTCAATGATATCGAGAACCCGGCCCTGACTTACATTTTCCGCAATATCTCCATTGAAATGGCCAATCACGGATATACCACCATGATATTTGATTCCCAGTTCAGTGAGAAGCAGGAGCTTGCCAATATTTTAACAGTCTTATCGCGGCAGCCAGACTTTGTCATACTGGAGCCAACCACCACCAACCCGGATAACCTGAACCTGCTCTCGGGCATTACCCAGAAGCTTATCCTCCAGGGCGCCCGCTATGAGTCCGTAAACTGCCATCATGTGCATGTGGACTATGCCCAGGGAGGCTATATGGCTGCCTGCGAGATGCTCTCCAAAGGCCATCGGGACTGCCTGGTCATCACCACTCCCCTGACCATACCCATCAGCAGCCAATTTGTCATTGGAATCAGGCGGGCCTTTGAGGAATATGGGGTTCCCTTCCATGATGATATGATAAAGGATACCTGTAACTCCTCCATCATGGGCGGATTCCAAATCATGAACGAACTGTGGGACCATGAATCCGGCCGTTTCAGCGTGCCGTTCACAGGGGTCCTGACTTTTGATGATACACTGGCCCACGGGGTCTATAAGGCAGCGTCCCAGTTCGGCCTGCGGGTGCCTGAGGACATCAGCGTCATTGGATTCGATGATAATCCTCTGTCAGCATTTTCCATGCCTCCCCTCACCACCATCCATCTTCCCAGGGAAAAGATGGCGGAAAGCTGCATCAGCATATTGAATGCTGTCCTGCTGGAAAATAGGACCGATACCTGCGTGTTCTCCTTGGAACCGTACCTGGTCCAACGCAGCTCTGTATATAATCTTTATAAGAAAAAATAAAGCGGGGCCTGGGCAACGGCCATCATCATGTTACAGGAGGGTTAGGTTTATGAACATTATTTCCATTGATTTAGGCACCACCAACATTAAAGTCTCGGTCTATGACCAAAAGCTTCACCCGATTGCCACTCTTTCAGAAACCGTGCAGTATGACAGGGATGGGGATTTTGTGGAATTTGACTGCGATAGGTATTTTCGTTCCATCGAAGAAATGATACGGAAGGCGGCTGGCGCCGGGAAGGACGCCAATGCCGGAGATGTGGTTCAGATCGTACTGACAGGTCAGGCCGAATCCCTGATTCTCCTGGGGCAGGACAGGCAGCCCATCCATCCGGCCATCTCATGGATGGATATGCGGTCCGGCGGGGAGTGCGCCCTGCTGTCTGAGCATTTTCCAGCTGACCTGTGCTATCATACCACCGGACAGCCGGAACTGATTCCCACCTGGCCCATAACCAAGATGCTGTGGATGCGGGAACACAGACCTGACGTGTTCAGGAATACGGCCCATTACCTTCTTTTAAAGGATTATATCATATTCCGGCTTTGCGGGCGTATGGCCGGTGATTACTCCATCTACAGCTTTTCACATTATTTTGATATTATCCGAAAATGTTACTGGGCGGATATCCTCAGTTTCTGCGGGGTCAGCCTGTCACAGCTTCCGGAGCTGCTGCCGCCCTGCAGCATTGCGGGAACGCTGCTTCCTGAACTGGCCCACGGCAATGCAGGCCTTACTCCTGACACAAAGATTAACGTGGGGACGCTGGACCATTTTGCCGGAATGATTGGAACCGGCAATATCCAGGAAGGACTGGTCAGCGAGTCAGCAGGCACCGTGCTTTCCATTGCAGCCATGGTCCGCGGCCCCCTCTTTGACGACAGCCGTCTGCCCCTGAACTGCGGTCCCTTTCCCGGGACCTACGTACTGCTGCCTGTCTGTGAAAGCGGCGGGTTCAGCCTGGAATGGTATCGGAACACATTCCTGAAGGACGTATCATTTTCCCAGATAAACCAGATAATTGAGTCCCGGCCTGACAGGGTTCCCCCGGTATTCCTGCCGTATCTTACCGGCGTCAATTCACCTGATTTTAACGAAAATGCTTCCGGCGTCTTCTTTGGGCTCCGCGCATCCCATGACCAGTATGACCTTGCCCTGGCAATCATGGAAGGGGTTGCCTGTCTTTTAAAAAAGAACCTGGATTACATGGCAAAATCCGGAATCCCTATCAGCAAAATCATATCCACTGGCGGAGGCGCCAAATCCTCCCTCTGGACCCAGATTAAGTCCGACATCACAGGGCAGGTAATCGAGGTTCCGGAAAATGAAGAAGCCCCCTGTCTGGGAGCTGCCATCATCGGCGCTGTTTCGGAAGGCTTCTTTCCTTCTTATGAAGATGCGGTAAGGGAATGCATTTCCATTAAAAAGAGATATGAGCCTTCCTGCCATGAAAAATACAAGAAAACATATGAAGTGTTTGAAAACGTGTATGATGCACTGGCCGGGGCTTACCGGATGGATGCGGTCAGGCGGGAGTCGGGCAAAAAACATTGAGGAACCCCAGCCTTTTACAGCCCCATCCCTCAAAAAACCGCATCCAATCATATCCGTATGCGGCTAATATGGGTGGATAAGAAATGCCGGATATGGGTGGTCGTAATGATATCCCAGCTTTTCTGCCAGCGCAACGGATTCCAGGTTGTGCGCATCCCAGCTTGGATAAATATTTCTCTCAAGGCATTCCAGGATTAATCCGGCTCCACATGCATATGCCAGGCCCATGCGCCGATATTCCTCCCGGGTATCGATTTCTATCTCAATCCCCTCCCTATAGGTTGCATAGGAGGATGCGCCGGAAACCGGCTGGCCGTCCTTTAATGCCATGACCCCCAGCCCAAGCCTTTCATACATTCCATAATCCGGGTATTGGGAAACCAGGTCCCGGCTCCAGGCGTTTAATCTGCACTGGTTATATAAATCCTCATCCATCATACTGATGGTAAAACCAGGCGGAAGGGAGGAAACAGCCCGCCGGAGCCTTGACTTATCAAATACATCCGGCTCCTTTTTGATTGCATGGCGGGTTATCCTTTCAGCCCTGGTTCCGTAACACGATTCAATCAGACCGGACCAGCTGTCATTTTGAGGTACCATTATGACTTCATCATGGCAGCAGTCCGGCCTGTACAGAACCAATTCGCGGTTTGGGATTCCTGCCAAAAAGCAGAAATCCCCCAGAACTGCCATTGCAGACACGGGATATTCCCCATTGTCCGCATAGATTTCCCCCATTATCCCCTGGAGGCAGGACCAGATTATGGTTTCACCCCAATGGGCAAAAAGCGGATTGGCTTTTTGCGGGATGTCCAATTTGATAACCATGACACGGCTTCACTCCTTCCTTTCACAGGCCCATTTCCTGCATTGCTCCAACCTGGGCGCCGGGTCAAATCCTTCTTCCACTCCCATGGTTGACAGCATTTCACAGGGAAAACCATCACATTCCCCGCAATGGTTCAACCCCTTGGATTCACAGCATGATTTGACGCCGCAGACGCCTCCCCAGAAAGGGGCATCCATATTGATGCATCCCCTGCAGTTAACAGCCTGTTTCCTTTCGCATGAATCACAGCATACCCCGCATCTTGACTGAAACATTATCCATTCCTCTTTTCTCTTTGTATTTTTGCTTGGAAATTTCTATTTGTGTATGTTTTTCCTTACATAATAAGAGATGACATTTTTAAGCAAAAGTCCCGGGCGGTCCGGATTTTATTTTAAAATCATGAGGAGGACGGATCATACAGCAATGCAGCTATCTTATCAAACCATTCCTGTGAGGGTCTCTGCTCCGGCAGATTACGATAATAGTAAAGCATTTTCCTGCCTGCCTCAGGGTTATGGACATATCCCTTTTCCTGATAATCCAGATACGCTTTCTTTTGCCTGAGTTTTTCCTGGAACGTATTCCTATCCTTCATGAATTCAATCCAGGCCGTGCATTGGCAGGGATTGTGGATATCCATGAAGCTGCAGTGGTCATTGAAAAATGATTCCAGGTTCATCCTGGCACGGTACAGCAGTCCTTTGACTGCCTTGGGTGTCAAATCAAGGATTTGGGCTGTCTCATTGATGGAGATGCCAAACATATCAATCAATGAGAATACCATCCTCTGGTTCAATGTCAGTTTCCGCGTCATTGCAAGGAAACAGCCGTCCCGCAGCTTGGCAACTTCCTCCGCCACCTGGACTTCATCAATGGGCAGCGGCCTGGGGTCCACCAGGAATTCCCCATCATGTTCCAGCTCATCCATACTCTCTGCGTACCCCATGGTCCCACGCTTTTCTTTTCTTATCATCATACGGAATTCGTTGATGCAGATGGTGCGGAGCCATGATTTTATGGCATCCTCATTCTTTACCGCAGAAATGTTGGCCCAGGCCTTGATGAAGGTTTCCTGGGCTAAATCCTCTGCTCTGTCCGGGTTGGCTGAGAGTTTGAGGGAAAGGTTGTAGATATAGGAGGCGTATTGGGTGATGATTGATTCGATGGTTAGGGAAGTATTGTTGTCCATTTATAGTTCCTTTTCATTTTGTTGGGGAGTTTTTTGTTTTTTGGGGAGGTATAAAGGGGGGGACTGTGGTTGTTCTTTTCTACAATATATAACTTATTAGGGGAAATGTCTATTCTTTTTCATTTGGGGGGTGTTTTGGGAGGGGCGTTGAGGTAGGCGAGCGGGGGAAGTGGCAGGCTAAGTGAACCTATAATATTTTAAATATGTCCGGATAATGGATAATAAAAAACGCACACCTCCATAAGCTCTGCATGTAAAGATGAATACAAAGACTACAGGATTAATGCGTCTTTTTGTTTTAAGAGGATATTCTTAAATCCACTTTTCGCCTGGAAGATATTTTCCAATCATCCTCTTGAATTATTGTTCCCTGATATCCGGAGAACGGTTTACAGGTTTTCCAACCCAAATAATTGGCCCTGTCTGCTCACAGCCCCTGTAACCCCATCATAATAGAGTACTATTTTCTCCCTTCTTCAGCCGGTTCTGCTGGGTCTGACGGACCATGTTCCAGCCCTGGTTCCGATATCAGTCTTAATATAAAAATAACTTTGAATAAGTATTTATCATAGAACTATTGCAAGCCGACTGATAATTTAGTAACGGCTACTCCGGGTGTCGGCGGCTGGAAATGAGGGCAGTTTTGATGGATATGAGGTGAAAAACAGGCGAACTGCTCTCGCCGGCGTAGGTTTTTGAGAGGAAATTCCTAAGAATTACTTGAAATTGTGGCATGGATTGATTATAATAGAAATGTAAAAAGAAAGCACCCACTCCAAAAGTGGATGCTCCCAAGGTTTAAATGCTAAATGTCCTTACGGACACCGCCCATCCTGTGGATCAGACAGGGTGGGCATTTTATTTTCGCTTGTTTCTCTTATCGAGAAAGGCGATAATCGCTACAATCAAGCTGCCAAAGGACATCAATAAAGCCAATATCCCTATGAAGATTGAAATAATCTCGTAAGCTGTCATGGGCGCTACCGTCTTCGCTCCGCTTCGGTCCTCGCTAAACGGATGTCCACCGGACATCCAGCGACCTTTCCTATGTATTCCGGCAAGCCGGTTTTACTAAGTCTGGGAGGTTACCACTCCTGTCGTGAGTGCTTTCCTACTATTAATCCTAACATAAGAACATATGTTTCGCAAAGATAATTCTAGAAAGAATTGGATTGGTTTTAAGACAGAGGGTGAGATTGTGCTTCTTAGGTTCTCGTTTCTTAAATTTATCTGTTTCAATATCGGAACCAGGGCATTATAATAGTTGCATTAAATCATGGAAGATTGCTCATGGAAATTGTAGAGAAAACACTACCCACCCACATTGTTGACGCTGTGAAACGAGAGATTTTTGAGGAGTCCGGCATAGAGGTTGAGGTTGGAGAAGTGTTCTGCATTTCGTCCAATACCTGTACTTATCCGAATAAGGTGGTGTGAAAACTGTTCCGACAAAAGTTATTTTCGACTTTGTTTGTAAAAAACAGGTGGTACGCTTCGTGGGTCGGATGAAAATTCTGAATCCGGTTGGTTTCCACAAAATAAGGAATTTCGGTTCCCTCTATTTTTTCAAATAAGATTTCCTATTTGCTCTTTCTCTATTTTGAAAACTGAGAGTGAACACAGGACAAAGGATAGAAATGAATAGAAAAGGAAAGACGGAAAACAAAAAGCAGAAGTACCGGGATTGTTAGTCCTGATACTTCTGCTTGATTTTACTTTATTCTATTTTCGACCGGATAATTGAGTTAAAGCTTATTTTATACGCAATTCGGTTAATAAAAGAAAAAAGGCGCTAGGATTTACATCCCAGCGCCGCTTTTGTCTACAGGCACCCATGGGTTTCGCCTACCAAATATACATGAGAAGCAAGTTGTATTAAAATAAGAGGAACCGATAAAAGCCGTTCTGATTTGGCGCTTCTGATTTACGGCCTCTTTTTATAGTACTTGATATAGCCTTGCCTTTAGATATTCACCACATTCTGCGGCGTACCATCCATAAACGCCTTAACATTGGCAACTGCAATATCCATCAGCCTCTGCCTGCTCTCCTTAGGCGCCCAGGAAATATGAGGGGTGATTATGCAGTTAGGCGCTTTCAGCAGGGGATTATCCCCTTTAACCGGTTCTGATGATACTACATCCAGCCCCGCTGCATATACTTTTTTACTCTCAAGGGCATCTGCCAGGTCCTGCTCCACAATTAACTGACCTCTGGAATTGTTAAGGATGATTACACCATCTTTCATCTTAGCAATACTTTTTTTATTGATAATCCCTTCTGTTTCAGGAAACAGCGGACAGTGAAGGGCAATCACATCTGAGCAGCCAAACACCTCATCAAGTTCAGCATATCGGCAGGTATCACTCTCAAGGCATGGATTTTTATAAGAATCAAACGCCAGCACCTTCATTCCCATTGCCTGGGCAATCCGTCCCGTACTCTGTCCAATCCGTCCATATCCAATAATTCCCATTGTCTTACCAGACAGTTCTATGAGAGGATAATCCCAAAAACACCAGTCTGGGTTGTTTTCCCATCTTCCCTTATGCACTGCTTTATCATGATGGCCAATATGGTGGCAGATTTCCAGAAGCAGGGCAATGGCAAACTGTCCTACTGCATCAGTCCCATAGGCCGGGATGTTGCACACAGGAATTCCTCTCTCCCGCGCGGCCCCGCAATCCACCACATTATATCCAGTTGCCAGCATCCCTATGTACTTAAGTCCAGGGCAGGCATCCATTACGTTTTTTGAAATAGGTGTCTTGTTCGTTATCACAATCTGTGCGCCTCTCATGCGGCCCGCAATCTCCTGGTCATCCGAAACACAGGTCCTGTCGTATACAATCAGTTCCCCCAGCTTTTCAAGACCATCCCAGCTCAGATCTCCCGGATTCTCCGTATAGCCATCCAATATAACTATCTTCATAATCATTTACCTCATGTTCAAAGTTTACCCCATCTCATTTCTTCGCTTACGATTCCTGGAGCAATTCCCTAGCTTTCGTAATTATGTTCTGTACCGATATACCATTCTTATCCAGGAGTCTCTCATAAGGAGCAGATTCCCCAAAATGGTCCTGTATACCAATCCGCACAACCTTTCCACTTCCACTTTCAGCGGCAACCTCGCAGACAGCGCTCCCCAATCCATTAATGATATTATGGTCCTCCACCGTAATGATTCTCCCGGTATCCATAATCGCCTTAACCACCGCCTCCTTATCCAACGGCTTAATTGTGTGCATATCCAGCAGTCTTACGGAAATTCCTTCCGCTTCCAGGATATCTGCCGCTTCATACGCGCGGCTCATGATATCACCGTTCGCTATAATCGTAATATCCATACCTGCCTTTATTTCCTTGGCTTTTCCTATCTGGAAGTCCTCTGTCCCATCATAGATAAACGGTACAGCATCCCTGGTAAACCTCAGATAAACCGGTCCCTTATACTCTGCCGCCGCGCGTACCAGCTTTCTCGTTGAATAATAGTCACACCCGTTGACTACGGTCATATTGGGAAGCGTCCTTAAAATCCCCATATCTTCAATTCCCTGATGGCTTGCCCCATCATTGGCCGGTGTCAAACCGCCATGTGAGCAGGCGATTTTCACATTCAGTTTAGGATAACAGATTTCCTGCCGTATCTGCTCGCTCATTCTCATACTGCCAAAAACCGCATAGGTAGTGACAAAGGGAAGTTTCCCACAGGAAGCAAGCCCGGCTGCAACTCCGCAGGCATTCTGCTCCGCAATCCCCACATTCACATGCTGCTCCGGAAACTGCTTAGCGAACTCAACCGTCTTGCAGGACTTACCTATGTCACAGTCCACAATATAAAAATCCGGATTTTCTTTTCCTAGTTCCAGTATTTCATCACCATATGCTTCTCGTGTAGGACGTCCTACGTTTTTTGCGAACATTAGAATCCCTCCTCAATTTCTTCCATTGCCTGCGCATACTGCCTGTCATCTGGTGCCATTCCATGCCATGACGGAATATTTTCCATGAATGATACACCTTTTCCTTTTATGGTTCTGGCTATGATGCAATGCGGCTTTCCGGCACTGTTTTTACGGACTATATCCAATACATCTATAATTTCTTCCATCTCATGTCCATTGATTTTATAGGTGTCACAGCCAAATGCCCTGAACTTTTCTTCCAAATCACCGGTTGGCATGACTATATCACAGGGGCCGTCATTCTGCAGTCCATTATTGTCCACAAAAATCACCATATTATCAAGATGGTATTTGGAAGCGGTCTCTACTGCCTCCCAGACCTGCCCTTCCTGAGTTTCCCCGTCCCCTACAAGCACAAATACCCTGTAATCCATGTGGTCACGTTTGGCCCTCAGTGCCATTCCCACCGCGGTGGAAATTCCCTGTCCCAGAGAGCCCGTTGAAATGTCAATTCCAGGGCAGCGTTTCATATCGGGATGTCCCTGCAGGATGGAGCCTTCTTTTCTCAATGTCCCCAATATGTCCTTATCAAAATATCCCCTCAGCGCCAGGCATGTATATAGGACAGGGCACACATGACCCTTGGACAGGACGAACCGGTCCCTGCCATCCCACAGTGGTTCTCCCGGACGGATTTTTAATTCATGGAAATACAATGCGGTCATAATATCCGCTGCTGACAATGAACCTCCCGGATGCCCTGAACCAGCTGTATGTATCATGGTCAACACTTCTTTCCTTACTGTCTTTGCCTGCAGTTTCAGGCTCTCTGCTAATATTTTATCTGCCATGACGATATCCTCTCTATTATTTCATCATACTATAAATCTTCTTAAATCCAGATGTCCCAATCTTATAGATTGGCACCTTTACCTCATCATGCTTTAACAGACTCATGGAAATCTGTGCAAATGCAATCACGTCCACTTCCTCTGACAGTTTATAAAGTGCCTCACACACCATCTGGTCATGGCGCTCCCTGTCACCGCTGCAAAGCACGTTAAAGGCGCCATCCACAACCACATTGAGCAATTCAATCTCTTTTCCCTGCTCAGCCGCTTTTTCCTTAATCACCCGTCCAATGGCAGCCGGGCTTGTTGGCAGAGTGGCTAAAATTCCTATTCTTTTTCCATTTTCCACTGCCATATCAGCTACCGGCTCTTCGATATTCATGACAGGAATATGGATGAACTTTTTAATATACTTGGTCGCCTCATTGACCGAAGTACAGGTGGTTAGGATTGCATCTGCTCCTGAAGACTGGGCTGCTTGGGCATAGTTGAGCATCCGGTTGCATACATCCGCGTTAACACCCCCATTATCAAGTGTTTCCTTTAACAAACTGTCGTCCATAATATTATAAATCTCCAGTCCTTCTGTCTGCTCCTTGAAGGGTTCACCAAAAGGCTTATAGATTATATCCATGAAATTATTTACCGTATTGATTGTATATAGCGTTTTCTTCATTTTTTCAGACCTCTGTTTTCTTGATTTATTTTAGTGTAATACTGTTCCTCACTGCTTCATCCCGGAAAATGCAATACTCTGCACAATATATTTCTGGCAGAAAATATAAATGATTGATAATGGAATAATGCTGATGACCGACAGGGCTAAAGCTGTTCCCGCATGGGTTGTCCCCGCCGACCCTGAGTTATATATCTGCAGTCCTATCTGGACCGTATAATTACTCTGTTTCGTCATGACTATCATGGGCCACAGCAAATCATTCCACACATTGATTGAATCCAGAACTACAATCGTGGCAATGATTGGTGTCAGCAGCGGAAGGTAAATCTGCCTGTAAATCCTAACCAGGTTTGCTCCATCCACACGACCGGCCTCATACAGGTCATCCGGCAGGCTGTCACAATATGTTTTGACAAAAAATATATACATGGCATTTGTCATGATATTGGGTAGAACTACACCCAGGAATGTGTTATTCAACCCCATATTCCGGATAATGGAATATACAGGCAGCAGTTTGGATTCAAAAGGAACCATCATGTTCGAAAGGATAACCAGTAGAATGAGGCTCTTGCCTGGAAACCTGCCTTTGGAGATAACAAAGCCAGCAACTGTTGATGTGATTACATTGAGGGACACACTCAAAATAACAATAATGATGGTGTTCTTCAGATAATTGAGGATTGGTATGTTGGCAAGAGCCATCTTATAGTTAAAAGTGCTGAACTCCTTTGGCCACAGTCTCGGAGGAAACCTGAGGGAATAAGACTTCACATAATCAAAGCTGGTTGATACAAACCAGAAGAATGGAACCACGATAGCCAGGGCCAGCAGGGACAATAGGATATAGCTTGCTATGATGGATGGTTTAACTTTTTTTCTATGGGTTTTCATGCCTTTGCCTCCTTCTTCCCCAGTTTATGAGGTTTTGTATCCTTATCCTTAGTCAGATGGCTGTTCAGCAAAGTGGCTGCCAGTATAATCAGGAACAGGATGACAGATGCTGCGCCTGCCAGACCCTCATCCTTATAGTTCAAGGTGGAGAAGGAATTCTTATAAATATACAGTAGCAGTGTTTCCAGGGTCCCTGCCGGATTACCGGTCTCCATACTGACCGCATAAACTTCCGTAAAACGCTTTAATGCGGCAATCGTGGATGTAATCAGAACAAATGTGAATGTACTCTTGGAAGCAGGTATTGTAATATACAGCCATTTCTTAAAGCTGTTAGCCCCATCAATCTCCGCTGCCTCATACATATCCACCGGAATTCCCTGGAGACCTGCAAAGAACAGGATGATATTGTACCCGATTCCTTTCCAAACGGCTATGAATACCACCGACTCCCTGGCCGTACCGGGACCATTTAACCATAAGCTGGGCTCAAGTCCGAGAAAACCGATGATATAGTTAAAAATGCCCTCCTCATTGGGCAGCATCAGATATTTAAAAAGTGTTACCACCGTTACCATTGACATTACCATAGGCAGCAAAAAGATTACACGGTAGACACCTTTACCCCTTCCAATGTTATTCAACAGACTGGCGATAATAAAGGCCAGAGGAATATTGAAGGCCACTCCCAGAACTGCCATGTAAAGTGTGTTGATGACGGTCTGCCTGAACTCACCGCTGGCAAACATGATACGGTAATTGGTAAGGCCGATAAACTTGCCATTCATGTTCTGTAGGCTTGTGATAAAGGTCTGAAGCAGCGGATAAAAATTAAATACTAGTGTTCCTATGATTGGAATCAGGATTAGAACATACCAACTGACATATCTTTTGATTTTTACATTCCTCATAAGCTATCCTCACTCAGCAGAGGACGCATTAGCCCTCTGCCCTTCTATGAATCTACAGGTTCACTAATTCCCAGCCTGCCTCTTGATGTTATCAACCCATGCTTTTACTTCACCATAATACACGTCCACAACTTCATCCGCGGTGTACTGTTTAGATAAAAGCTGGTTATTTACCTTCTGCATTGCGGTTCTCCAATACCAGTAATCATCGGTAATAAACATGTTCTCCAATTGGTAATCCTGTCTCTTCTGGTTGATTTCATTATCCATCATACCCATGCCGGATGTATCCCTCAGACACGGCACCTTATCCCTCTGATAATTAATCAGATAGAATTCGATGATATCCTTATCCGTTGCAATATGCTTAACCACATCCCAGGCAGCATCCGGATTCTTTGCATTCTGAGCAATCGCCAGACGATAGAATTCAGGGAAACCTTCCCCATTTGCACCTTCTGGAATCATCAGCGGCTTATACCGGTCTGTAATTTCGTTATCCTCAGCATAGACATACTGCATATACGGCTTTGTCCCCTTGCTGCAGTTAAAGTTGATTGCAATATCATTATCTGGTGTAAACCAGTTCTCGGCCCCATTTCCGGTGGCAACTGCTTCGTTACAGCAATCCACAAGCCGTATGAAGTCAGTAAAGAATAATTTCAGTTCCGGTGAGGTTTTAATGCTTTCTACATACTCATCCATATCCAGCTCATTGATATCCATAGTGTCACTAAAAAACGGCTTCTGTGCATCATAGCTCAGTGAATACCATTCCGTCCACTCCGGATAGAGGTACGCACCGTAATTTTTCTTACCGGTCACAGGATTCGTACCGGTCATTTTCTCCGCTAAATCAACCAATTCGCTAAAGGACATATCCTCATTGGGTTCATCCACCCCCCATTCTTCAAAGAGCTGACTATCATATATGATCATTGCGCAGGAAATGGTCAGTGGCAATCCGTATATCTTACCGCTTTCTTCCGGATGGTTAAAGGATTTATACCTTGTATAATGCACGGCAGGGTCAATGAACCAATCTGACAGATTATCCAAGTTCACATCCTTATCCGCTTCCAGATACGGTGTCAAATCAGTATACCAACTTGGAACGGCTTCCTGATTTGTAAAAATCCCCACATCCGCTTCTCCGGAAGTCAGCATGGCCTCCATACTCTGAATCCAGCCATCCCAGGCAATGGTCAATAACTCAATGTTATAGTCCGGTATGTGCTCATTTAAAAATGATTGGAACTCACTTAATCCCTTGGTTTCAAGTCCTGATACAGGGTCAATGGTAGACGTTTCGCTCAAACCCGGAATAATTATCCTCACGGTTTCCTTTCCTTCTTTCCCCGCTGAAATCACAGTCCCTTCTGTCTTCCCCCCGGCTTCGCCATCACCAGACACGCCGCCACAGGCTGTAAGCCCCATTGCCATTGCTATTAGAACCGCTGTCAACTTCCTTACCTTTTTTAACATTTTCTTCTCCTCCTGATATAATCTGCTTATATTGCTCCGATTAATGATTCTCCGTTCGTACTTATGACATCCTTATACCAATAAAACGACTTTTTCTTATACCGTTCTAATGTCCCGGTCCCATCATCATTCCGGTCCACATAGATAAACCCATACCGCTTACTCATCTGTGCCGTTGAAGCACTGACAAGGTCAATACATCCCCATGTGGTATATCCCATCACTTCCACACCATCCTCAATTGCCTCCCCGACCTGAAGCAGATGTTCCCTCAGGTAATCAATCCGATAATCATCCTCAATACGCATCCCGCCGTTTCCGTCTGTTGCCGGCCGGTCAATGGCCCCCAGTCCGTTCTCAACAATGAAAAGGGGCTTCTGGTAGCGGTCATAGAACATATTCAAGGTATACCGGAGTCCCTTGGGGTCTATCTGCCACCCCCATTCAGATGTCGGCAGCAATGGGTTAGGGATGCCTTCCAGCAGATTTCCGCTTCCCTTCTGATGCACTTTACCCGCAGATGCACAGGAACTCATATAATAGCTGAATGATACAAAATCCACTGTATTCTTCAGGATGTCAACATCCCCTTCTGCAAATTGAATCTGGATATTCCTTTCCTTAAAATACCGCTTCATGTATCCTGGATATATACCCCGCACATGGATGTCCGCAAAAAAGTAATTTTTGTGTTCTGTCTCCATGACTGCAATCACATCATCAGGAGACGGTGTCAAGGGATAGGTTGGCATGCTTAAAATCATGCAGCCAATTTTCGCATCCGGCATAATTTCATGGGCTAATTTTGTAACCAGCGCGCTGGCTACCAGTTCATGGTGTGCTGCCTGGAATAAATCCTGTTCAGTCAGCTGCCCCATGGGAGTGTTTATTCCGGCGCTCATAAATGGAGAATGCAGAACAGAATTTATCTCATTAAATGTAAGCCAATATTTTACCTTATCCCCGTACCGCTCAAATATTGTCCTTGCATAATGCTCGTAAAATCCAATTAAATCGCGGCTTGTCCACCCATTATACGTTTCTGCCAGATATAGCGGTGTCTCATAATGCGATATGGTCACAAGGGGTTCCATTCCATATTTTCTGCATTCATCAAATATATCATCATAGAACCTAAGACCGCTCTCATTCGGCTGCTCTTCATCCCCCCTGGGAAATATCCGGCTCCACGCAATGGAAGTACGGAATACTTTAAACCCCATTTCCGCAAAGAGCCTGATATCTTCTTTATATCGATGATAAAAATCAATGCCTACCAATTTAAGGTTATCATCCGTGGGCCGGTCCGTTCTATCCCCCATTGCCCCTGCTGGCAGGACATCCTGTATTGACAAACCCTTACCATCCTCCAGGAAAGCACCTTCACACTGATTCGCTGCGACAGCGCCGCCCCATAAAAAATTCTCTGGAAACATGTCTTCACCTATTCCCTTTCCTTATTTTCCAGCACTACTCCCTCATCTACTGTACTTAAATGTACATATAACGCGCCAATTAAATTTGAATCATTATAATATCGGCAAGCCACCACTTCCGGCATGGGAATCTGCCACTTTTCATACAACCGATTAATTTTCACCAATTCTTCCTTTAAAAGCTTCAGGAACAGTGGCTGTATACTGATTCCGCCGCCCACCGCAATTCTCTCAGGGTCCAGGATAAACTGATAATTGGTTATCTGCACCGCAATCCGTCTGGCATATTCCCTCACCGCTTCAATGGCTTGCCTGTTTCCATTTGATGCGTCCCGGAAAATGACCTCACCGTCAAGTTCCTCCCGGGGCATATCCATTTTACTGGAAGCCAGTTCTATGAGGGAGGCAATCCCGGATGAGAAACCGAACATCCGTCTTTCACCATATGGCTCCTCTGCCGTGGTCAGCTGATAGCTGAATTCTCCTGCCATGTGATGGACTCCTTTTACTACTTTGCGGTCCTTTATGACAGCCCCGCCAATGCCGCTGCCGCAGACCACCACGACCGCATCCCTGCAGCTCATAAGGGACCCCCTCCAGATTTCGGCCATGCCTGCGCATTTAGCATCGTTCTCAACGCTGATGGGGACCGGGCAGTAGCGTGATAACAATTCCACAATATTAAGGTTATGGATACAGGTTACCATTCCACCAGTATACATAAACCCAACTTCGCTGTCCAGTATCCCGGGCATACTGAGTGCAATTCCATTGACACGTTCCCTGAATTTTTCATACAGGGAAACAATCGAATGAATGAACCGATCCAGTGGAGCCGTAATTGTCTTAAATCTCCCTTTTTCCCTAAAAACACAGTCCTCTGTCATAACCGCGTATTTTGTATTGGTTCCACCCACGTCAATAACAAGATACTCCATTCTGCGGCCTCCGTTAATTTTTAATTGTAGAACGTCCTACGTGTTTGACTATAAAACAAACTGCTGGTTTGTTTTATCCCTGATTCAAACCCTTTCCCTCCAGGTAGCCAAGGACTCTTCTACAACTTCATGAACTTTGTTGTAATCTTTGCTGACAATACAGTCCAATATTCTTTGATGGTACAGTGGTGCCTTAGAATCAACGGTTTCCTTTTTGACATTTTCCACAATCGATTTTTCAAAGATACTGTAGACACTCTTCAAAATACGGATGAAGAAGATATTTTTACAGCTGTCAATCAAAAGCATATGGAATTCCAAATCACATGTCTGCATCCGCTCCACATCCTGGTTCTTACATGCAGCCCTCATTTCATTGATGCTGTTCTGCAGTTTTTCCACTTCTTCCAATGTAATTTTCGACATTGCCAGCTGTACCGTGGACTCATCCAAAATCTGGCGCAGCTCCAGAAGCTCATCGCTGCTGCTCACATCATAAATCATACTGTAAACAAGCCTGTCAAACAAGGTGGGGTTTACCTGGGAACAGATATAGGTTCCATCCCCGCGTTTTATCTCCACAATTCCCATTGTAGCCAAAATCTTCATAGCCTCCCGTAAAGAGTTTCTGCTGACCTGCATTTCCTCCATAAGTTCAAATTCACTTGGGAGCTTTGAACCTGATTTATAATCTCCTCTTATGATGGATTCCGTAAGTGTATTTATAATCTGATCTACGATTGTCTGCTGACCAATCGTCTCCAACTTTTTCCTGCCATTACCTGCCATCTGATTTTACCGACCTTTCACTGTCATTTAATACTTAATATATCATAAATCTGCAGGATTGGAAAATACTTCATACATAATGAAACAGTTTATTCTATAATAACGGTCTTCTCTATGGATTTTCCGTCACGAAGATATACTACTGCCTTCCACTCTTCTCCTGAGACAATCCCGGTCACCGGTCCCTGCCACCAGTTCTCTATGTAATTAATTAGGAACGGGTCATCATAAGCTTGTTCATATAGCTGTCCATTCCTATAGAAATTCACATAATCAATCTGTTCCGGATACAGGCTTGCCAGACGTATAAACCGCTTTCCTTCGAATGCCATCCCCGGTTCCAGGCCCTGAAGGTAAAACTGTTCTTCAAACGGAATCCCACTTTCCTTACCTGTCAGATATTCTTCCATGCGCATGGCAAAGAATGCATCTTCTCCCTTTGTGATTCCCCAGTCAGTGGGCGGTTCCTGCTTTGTCATGTTATTGTAGTAACCCCAGGATACCCTGTTTTGGAATGTAACCTTCATCTGACTGAGTGCCTGCGAATCTTCATTTACCACAATAGGCCTTGCCGGTTTTACTAACTTTGCCTTTTTTATCAGATTATAAAGCAGATTCCTGGATTGTGCATTTCCATGTATCAGAATGACATCTGATGCCTGGGCAATCCGTTCCGAATAATATCCTCCGGTACCGCTGCAACCTACAGGAAGACCCCCGGATTCCTTTCTTGCAATATCCATCAGTCTGAGTATACCATTTTCCTGACTCAGGACCTTGTGGCACCCATAAGCCTTTATGTTATGCTCATTGGCAATCTCAATGATTACATTCGTATATCCTTTTTCCTTCAGCCATCTGCATATGTTAGCTGTTGCCAGTTCGACTGCGTCATCATCCGTCAGGTACCGGCTCTGTACACCGTAAAACAGGCTTACTATAACAACCATCCCCACCCTGTCCGCTGCATCAATCAGTCTTGACAGACGCTTCAGATATGCCTCATCCAAGTGGTTTCCATCATGGCCATATGGATTATTATCAATGGACTCAAGAGGAATCGTATAACAGGGCCCTCCGCCCTGAACTCCCACTGTAAACGCTCTAAGTCCAGCCTTATACCATTCCACCAGGCTTTGAATCAATTCATCCGTATTAACATCAGGGTCAAATATTTTCCCAAACCGGTTATAGCGCTCCCGTCCCGTCCTGTCATCGTAAATACCCTGGATGAATCTGGCATTCATGAGAAGGCCACGGTATGGGCATTCATCAATCTCACTGTAGGTCAATTCCCCATTAATAAGAAATTTATCCCCTTGTATGGTCATTCTTGTCTGATTCATTATTCCCTCCTCAAAATATGTAGAACGTCCTATGTCTTTATTATATTTAGCAACAGCACATTTGTCAATACTTTTATGTTTGATGCATATTTATTATAGAATTTTCACAAAAATATGTTGGTTTATTTGTCTATTTTTTTGATGACATTTTGTGGCTGACAGTACTCATCATTACTGGTCAGGAATATATCTGATTCTGACCTGCTTGATATGCATGGATTCCTTACAGAGGATGATAATCTGTATGACGATGAATTTGAATAAGGTTTTTATATTGACCACTTTTAACCATCGTCTGTTTGCTTTGCCCGCATTTTGCGGGCTTTTTCCATCGGATGATCTCCATTTGGCAACTATCCTATTATATTATATGAAAAAGTGTCTTCGGCACTTCAACTCCCCTGCCCCTCAATCTTGAGGGGTGGGCTTGCTTTTTCTTTCTATCTGATTCATAATTATCCCATGAACATTTTACAAGAGATTTTTAAAGACAATTACGAAATCATTCAATATTCACTTCATCCCAGAGATGTTGAAATGGAAAATATCTCTAAGATGATTCATTGTGGTGACCCTTCTTTTGGCGGCGCCATGTATGCCTGCCCGCACTGCGGCAACTTAACGTTCGTTCCTTTTCGCTGCAAAAGCCGGTTCTGCCCCACCTGCGGCGTTAAATACTGCCAGGAACGTTCCACTCAAATGGCTTTTAAACTCATACGCTGCACTCACCGTCATTGTGTCTTTACCATTGATGAAGAATTACGGCACTTCTTTCTGGAAGACCGTTCTCTCCTTGACTGCCTTTTCCAGGCTGTCCGCAGTGTTGTTCTGCGTATGTTCCATAACCTCAACAAATCTAAAAACTTTGTTCCCGGCATTGTCTGCGTCCTTCATACATTTGGGAGACCCCTGCAATGGAATCCACATATCCATTGCCTTATTACCGAAGGCGGTTTCTCTAATGACGGCTTCTGGCGTGTCATCAAACATTTTAACTATACCCTCTTAAGAAAGTCCTTTCAGACAGCACTTCTCAACCTTCTCGAATCACGCATTGGACCTTCTTTCAAAAAAACAAAAGCTCTTATCTACCGTAAGGATATCAATGGGTTTTATGTTTATGCCAAACCTAATCTATGTGATTCGGATGCGGTCATCAGATATATCAGCCGTTATCTCGGACGCCCCGTCATTGCCCTAAAACGTATTGATTCCTATGATGGCAGCAACGTCACGTTTCACTATAACCGTCACGAAGATAATGCCTTTGTAAAAATGACACTTCCTGCCATCGATTTTATAAAGCTTCTGATCCAGCACATACCCGAAAAAAACTTTAAAATGACACGTTACTATGGTCTCTATGCAAGGCACCGTGAAAAAGATAAAACCCTTTGGAAAACTGTCCCCCAAATCCAAGCACCGTCTGATGAAGGCTTATACGAAATGGCGCGAAGACATCCTTCTGTCTTTTGGCTATGACCCACTCAAATGTCCACAATGTGACCACGAAATGCAGTTCATAGCGCTTTACTACAATCATCGCCGTGTTTCTCTGGAAGAATTATATGAAAGGGAAAAAGCAAAATGCCGTTCTGCTTCATTTTTCCTCCTGTCTGTACCATACTTGTCTTATTAACAGACAGGAGGTTTCCCATGGATTCAAAATTTATACTTACTTGTAATTTTGATGAAGATGGTTTTGGAGTTGGAGAGTTATTGTCTCAAAAGTAGTAGAATTATTACGCAAGTTAGTAATACGCAAGTGGGTCCAAACTTAAGATATGCTTATGGCAATAGCAACAAGATGATGGTCGTGATGCATTTCGTTTTATCATATTTCCTATTTTTTCACAGAAACCGAAACAGGCGGTATCATAGAATGACACTAAAATTGTTTATTTAGGTATCAAACAGGTATCACACCACACACAAAGAGCCGGAAAGTCTCGCCATTTAAGCGGCTTCCCGGCTCCCTGTCTACTTGTTCAAGTGCGATTGAAAATCACCCTTTTGTCCAGATTAAAATAGACTTTTTTATTTCAGCATTTTAGACGTTTAGATGTGTCTGATTCTGGTTTTTTTTCTGTTTCAGTTCCTGTTTTCATCAGCAGATTTGACCTTAGATACGGATACAGAATCTAACTGTAATACTCATAAAACCTTGAAAATACGTTGTTTTTGACTTGTTTCAGATTTTTTCTTCCCTTTTTCGCCCTTAGTATAATTGGATAGAATAGGGACAGATACAGAAACAGAGCCGGCAGGATCTTAAATCCTGTCGGCTCTGCCAGTGTATTACTTTATTCTATTTTCGGTTGGACAACAGACACGGAACCGGTGCGATGGGAACACTACTATTCAAACTCAATCGTAGCCGGCGGCTTCCCCGTGCAATCATACAGCACCCGGTTAACCCCCTTCACCTCATTCACAATCCTACTGGTCACCTTCCCCAGTACCTCCCAAGGAATCTGCGCAGCCTCCGCGGTCATGAAATCAGATGTAAGCACGGCCCTCAGTGCAACCGCATAATCATACGTCCTCTCATCACCCATGCATCCCACGGAGCGCATATTGGTAATGGCTGCAAAGTACTGCCCCAGGTCCTTATCCACCCCGGCCTTTGCAATCTCTTCCCTGTAAATCGCATCCGCATCCTGTACAATCCTTACCTTATCAGCCGTTACCTCGCCGATGATCCTGACGCCAAGGCCCGGACCCGGGAATGGCTGCCTGAATACCAGATATTCCGGAATCCCCAGTTCCAAACCAGCCTTACGCACCTCATCCTTAAACAGCAGACGGAGAGGCTCCACCAGTTCCTTAAAGTCAACGTGCTCAGGAAGCCCGCCCACATTGTGGTGGGATTTGATGACAGCGGACTTGCCGAGGCCTGACTCAATCACATCCGGGTAGATGGTTCCCTGAACCAGATAATCCACCGCGCCAATCTTCTTTGCCTCTTCTTCGAATACACGGATGAATTCCTCGCCTATGATCTTGCGCTTTGCCTCAGGCTCTTCCACGCCCTTCAGCCTTGCATAGAACCTCTCCTGGGCATTCACACGGATAAAGTTCAAATCATACTGTCCTTCGGGGCCGAATACGGCTTCTACCTCGTCCCCCTCATTCTTCCTTAAAAGGCCATGGTCAACGAACACACAGGTCAGCTGCTTACCGATTGCCTTGGACAGCATGACCGCAGCAACCGAGGAATCCACTCCGCCGGAAAGCGCGCACAGCACCTTCCCGTCGCCAATCTTCTCCCTCAGCGCCTTAATTGTGGTATCTACGAATGAATCCATCTTCCAGTCCCCGGAACAACCGCAGACATTGTAGACAAAGTTGGACAGCATCCTGGTTCCTTCTTTTGTGTGGACTACCTCAGGATGGAACTGAACCCCATAGAAATTCCTTTCCGCACACTCCATACCTGCAACCGGGCATGATTCCGTATGGGCTGTAATTCTGAATCCGGCAGGCACCTGGGCGATATAGACCCCATGGCTCATCCAGCACACGGTCTTGGGCGATACTCCCTCAAACAGCTTGCTGGATGTATCCACATCCACCTCCGTGTGTCCATACTCGCTGACAACCGCCTTCTTGACAACGCCCTCCAGCAGATAACTCATCAGCTGGGCTCCATAACAGATTCCAAGAACCGGTATCCCCAGTTCAAATATCTCCCTGGAACAGCGCGGAGCGCCGTCTTCAAATACCACATCCGGTCCACCTGTGAAAATGATTCCCTTGGGATTCATCTCCTTAATCCTGTCCAGGCTCATATTGTAAGGATGGACTTCACAGTATACATTGCACTCGCGGACGCGGCGCGCAATCAGCTGATTATACTGACCGCCAAAGTCCAAAACGATAATCATCTCTCTATCCATGAGATTTCTTCCTCCATGTCATGTCTTTTCTGGATATTCCCGCCAAAACCTAAAATCCAAACTACCTCTCCCTATACCATGACCCAATTTATCAGAAAATATTTATATCCGCATAAATTGAAAGAGATTGTACAAAATAGTACAATCTCTTTTTTATCTTTCGTATGAATATATTATACGGCACCCTGCCGCAAATAGCAAGTAATTTCGACAATTTTCTCAGACTTTTTTCTAACCCCATTTTCCATGTGGGTTTTCCGGCTTCAACTCCAATCCGCCCAAGCCCGCGCCATCATCCTGTCTATGAATCCATCCCTGCCTCATGCTGCCTGTCCATGTCCAGGTATTTCTTAATATAGATTCCGGTATAGGAAACAGGATTCGCGGCCACGTCCTCCGGCGTTCCCTTGGCAATCACGGTACCGCCCTTGTCACCGCCTTCGGGTCCGATGTCAATGATATAATCAGCCGTCTTAATCACATCCAGATTATGCTCAATGACCACCACCGTATTACCGCCGTCAGACAGCCTGCGGAGGATATCAATCAGCTTGTGCACGTCTGCAAAATGCAGCCCCGTGGTAGGCTCGTCCAGGATATAGATGGTCTTGCCCGTGCCGCGCTTGGACAGTTCGGTTGCCAGCTTGATACGCTGGGCCTCGCCGCCTGACAGCTCCGTGGAAGGCTGTCCCAGCCTGATGTAACCCAGGCCCACATCATACAGGGTCTGTATCTTCCTGGTGACAGAGGGGACATTCTCAAAGAACTTAAGCGCCTCCTCCACCGTCATATCCAGCACGTCATAAATACTCTTGCCCTTGTACTTCACATCCAATGTCTCACGGTTATACCGTTTGCCGCCGCAGACCTCACATGGCACATATACATCCGGAAGGAAATGCATCTCAATCTTGATGATTCCGTCGCCGCTGCAGGTCTCGCACCTCCCGCCCTTGACGTTAAAGCTAAACCGTCCCTTGGTATATCCCTTTGCCTTTGCATCCACCGTGGATGCGAACAGATCACGGATTAAATCAAACACGCCTGTATAGGTGGCCGGATTAGACCTTGGCGTACGTCCGATGGGGGACTGGTCTATGGCAATGATCTTATCCAGCTGTTCCGTGCCGTCTATTCCCTTGTGCCTGCCGGGTATGGTCCTTGCACGGTTCAGTTTCCTGGCCAGGGATTTGTACAGGATTTCATTGACCAGTGAACTCTTGCCGGAACCGGATACGCCTGTGACACAGGTCATGACGCCCAGTGGGAAATCCACATTGATGTTCTTCAGGTTATTCTCAGCAGCCCCCCGTACCGTAATCCAGCCCGTGGGCTTCCTGCGCTCAGCCGGCACAGGTATCCTAAGCCTGCCGCTTAAATACGCCCCTGTCACAGAATCCTGGTTATCCATGATTTCCTGGGCCGTACCCATGGCAATTACCTGTCCGCCATGTTCGCCTGCCCCGGGACCGATGTCCACGATACAGTCCGCTGCCAGCATGGTATCCTCGTCGTGTTCCACCACCAGCACGCTGTTGCCCAGGTCCCGCAGATGGATCAGGGTCTTTAAAAGCTTGTCATTATCCCTCTGATGAAGGCCGATGCTTGGCTCGTCCAAGATATAGGCAACGCCCACCAGGCCCGAACCGATCTGGGTCGCCAGACGGATCCGCTGTGCCTCCCCGCCTGACAGGGTTCCGGTTGCCCTGGAAAGGGACAGATAATCCAGCCCCACGTCAATAAGGAAACAAATCCTGGCCCGTATCTCCTTGAGGATGGACGCCCCAATGGCCAGCTGCATATTGCTAAGCTTCAGTCCATCCAGGAAATCCTTGAACTTCACAATGGACATATTGGTGGCCTGGAAGATATTCATATCCCCCACCGTAACTGCCAGTGACTCCTTCTTAAGCCTCTGCCCCTTACACGCAGGACAGGGGGTAATCCGCATATAGGTTTCGTACTCTGCCTTGGATGCCTCGGAAAATGTCTCCTTATAACGCCGGTTCACATTCTCAACCAGGCCCTCAAAAGCCACGTCATACACGCCCTCGCCCCTCTGGCTCTTATAGCGTACCTTGACTTCCTTCCCCCCCGTACCGTACAGGATCACGTCCTGGATTTCCTTTGGATAGTCCTGGAAAGGAGTGTCCAGACGGAACTTATATTCCTTGGAAAGCGCCTCGAGGATTGCCCTTGTAAAGCTTCCCTTGTCCGTACAGGACTGCCATCCCAGCACCACAATGGCGCCGTCATCAATGGAAAGGGACTTGTCGGGAATCATCAGGTCCTCGTCAAACTCCATCTTATATCCAAGTCCGAAACACTCCGGACACGCGCCGAAGGGGTTGTTAAAGGAAAAGCTTCTGGGCTCCACCTCATCCACGCTGATGCCGCAGTCCGGGCAGGAAAAGCTCTGGCTGAAGTTCACCGGTTCCCCGTCCGTCACATCCACGGTCATAAGCCCGCCGCTGAGGGCCATCACGGTCTCAATGGAATCCGTAAGACGCTTTTCAATGCCTTCCTTCACGATCAGACGGTCCACTACCACTTCTATGTTATGCTTGATATTCTTATCCAGCCTGATATCTTCCGAAAGCTCATAAAGGTTCCCATCAATGCGCACCCTCACATAACCGCTCTTGCGCGCCTGGTCCAGAACCTTCACATGCTCGCCCTTACGCCCCCTGACAACAGGAGCCAGAAGCTGAATCTTGGTACGTTCCGGCATCTGCATGATATGGTCCACCATCTGGTCAATGGACTGCTTGTGTATCTCCTTGCCGCACTTGGGACAGTGTGGAATACCCACCCTGGCATACAGAAGCCTCATATAATCATAAATCTCGGTCACGGTACCCACCGTGGAACGCGGGTTCCGGTTCGTGGACTTCTGGTCTATGGAAATGGCCGGCGACAGCCCTTCTATGCTCTCCACATCCGGCTTCTCCATCTGTCCCAGGAACTGGCGGGCATAGGAAGACAGGGACTCCATATAACGCCTCTGCCCTTCCGCATAGATGGTGTCAAAAGCCAGTGATGACTTGCCGGACCCGGACAGTCCGGTCAGCACCACCAGCTCGTTTCTCGGTATATCCACGGATATATTCTTCAGATTATGCTCATTGGCCCCGCGGATTTTAATGTACTGCTTTGCCATTCAAAATGCTCCTTGTCTCTTATCAGTAATCTTTACTTAAAACTCACCCCAAAGTGTATGGCGTAAGTATATCACATTCCACCATCATTTGCAAACATTTGTTCGATAAAATGCTGTAGGATTGCTGGAACTTCTTCCAGCAGGCTCCTTGCATTGACACGCTCCGACATCTGATGCGCATCCCTGCCCACGGGGCCGAACAGAAGGGCCGGAACCTGGAAAACGGACATGGCGTCCAGGTTCATTCCATACAGCTTCCCCCACAGAGGGGCATTGGCCGCATAAGCCTTAAGCTCCTCCATATCCGGCCCTGCGCAGTAACTTAAATCCGAGATACCACAACAGTAATTGCGTTTTCCCAGCCGGATACCGCAGGTCTCCCCCGATGCTTTTTGAAGCATTTCATAGAGCGCGCTTCCCTGTCCTGTCCTTCCCGGCAGGCGGTCACTGTGAAAAGCCGGATAATACGGCGGTGCAAATGCAATCACCATGACAGGCGCCGTAATCCCTGAATAGGTCAGGGCTGCATCCATGATTTCCAAGGTCGCCCGAGGATAGTTCCACTGGCCCAGGCGGATACGTTCCCCCGCATCCTCATACAGCGCCCTGAACCATTTTCCCGCCTCCTCCCCATGCCGCTCCCGGCACAGCCTTACCAGTTCCCCGTACTCCATGACACAGCGGGACAGATCCACATCCGGCAGGGCTGCGCCGGACCGGACCGCTGCCTCCCGGGCCTCCATCCGTTCCATATAAGAGGAAAATGCCTCCCGCCCAATCTCCTTAAGCCGTCCCATGACAGAATCCGCCGTCTTCCCAAACCCCAGCATGCTCATATAGCCCGCTGCCCGGTGGGGCACCGACACATCATACCCTTCCTTGCGGTCCCTCAGGTTAAACCAGGTGGGCGGCGGACACGGTTCCCCTTCCCATCGTTCTGAAAACTCAGGGGCCAGCTCCGTGCGCATGAACATTTCCGCCAGGACCCCGATTGCGTTCAATCCACGGAAACAATCCACCACATGCGCCTTCACGCCCTGGACCAGCACCGCGGGCATGGTCTTCCCCACAGACCCGATATAGATCTGCTGCCTGCCATCCTCATTAAAACTGGGCTCCAGATCCACCAGGCATCCATACTCCAGGCCAAACTGTTCCTGCAGCCCCGTAAAAAACGGAATGGACCCCCTCATACCGGCTGAATAAGCCTCCTCATCCGCCACCGCGGCAAACAGAAGGCAGCCCGGCAGTTCCGGATGTTCCAGCATCAATTGCCCATACCAGTCCATCAGGGCCATGCCCACCGCAAGTCCCCCCTTCCTGTCGTTGGCCCCCCCCCCGCACAGCCAGTCCCC